>Ga0209629_10003101_pt1 | contig 11715 bp, 7 predicted proteins | sample TergutCu122P5_FD_187286 | JGI IMG/M metagenome (GOLD analysis project Ga0209629, IMG submission 187286) | Cubitermes ugandensis P5 segment gut microbial communities from Kakamega Forest, Kenya - Cu122 P5 (SPAdes) (version 2) | ecosystem: Host-associated > Arthropoda: Insects > Digestive system >...
GTCGAAGATGTATGTAATTCTACAGCTTCAACACTCTGTTGGAGATGTAAGTAATTCTACATCTTCGACAGTACAGTCGTTGACTGAACTTGTTTTTCTATGGGGTTTAAATCAGGATGGTATTGAGGTAGTCTGATCACTGTGTGTCCACGCTCGGCGAGCAATCAATTGCAAAAGTCTCGTATTGCGGTTTATGCATTTTTATGAGATCGTACAGCTCTGCTTTTGTCACGTTGGAGCTGTACCGTATACCATGCTTATCCAACCAGAACAGCATTTCACCTTTTCTGGCATTGCTGGTTGGGTGCCAGTTGAGCTGTACATTGTGGTAAGACATATTGTCGACCACAATAACTGATTTAGACTCCAAATTTGGAATGAGCAACCATTTCTTATAATTCGCGTGGTTCATGTCATCGTGGTAATCTCCACTTTTTGAACCAGATCGGAAAAGTAAAAGAACAATGGGTATGAAACCTCGTTCTCCACCTCAAAAAGAACCGATTTATTTAAAATCAAGAAACCGTTATTTGAACAGTTATATGTGTGTGTTTAGTATAATGAATTTAATGTGCTATACCAGCATGCACGATAATGAGACGTCGTCGTTTGGAAATAGGAGCCTTCAATCCTGCTCCCGACACGTCATCCCATGCATAGGATTTTGTATGTGAAATGTGAATATAATTTCATCTGCGTACACAATTGGTCTCCCTTCTTCTCTATATGCTTTGACAGCACGCAGGTACTTGACTCTGAGTGACCGGTTATCGTGTCTTTCCGCGATAAACTTTTGGTTATCAGAAGTGTTCTTCCACCTACAATATAAAATATTCCAAAATTGAAGCATGAATATTTAGAGTCAACATGTTACTAAAGTTCAGAATATTCAGGGAATCTTGGAAGAGTGCCAGTTTTCATAACGCACACCTATTCGGAGAATTAAAATTACCTAAATCCCATTTTTTCTCAGCACCAATCTCAGTGAGGATACACCTCCTCCGTAACCAGTGGATTCGCACATTTTGCTGTGGATTGTCTTCAGAGTTGGTCGCTGTTTCTCAGTGAGGTAAAAATTAATACTAGCTGTGTTTTAATTCAAGAGTCTTCGATGTTTTAAGAGGCCAATGGAGTGGGTTTATGTTATTGGAATTTATTTTATTTATAACTTGATATTTATTATATTAGTTACTATTCACATAACTATTGCGTTATACTTTCTTGACACAACAGTATAAAAGCAAAATTATCCTACTTACCTTTCGTAATACACAAAGACTCTCAGAAGAAATGTTTTTAACTAGAATATAATAAAATTACTTGTAACAAAAAATTTAACTTTAACTTTACTTACCTTGGGTTAATTTTTGTTTATTGCAATTTTATTGCAAGACAAATATTAGGACGTCAGTTCCCACAAAAAACGTGAAAAAGATTGTAATCTAGTATTATGATTTACATTTTACCTGCAGTTTTAGTCTGTGTTTAGCTGTGTTTAGGATTATTTTATCCGAAACATTTAGAGTTTTTCTATGAATGTATACCGGTAGTTGTGTTGCACCGAAAATGTTATGTTGCTTTGACTAAAATGTCAAATTTTACGAAAATCCGTCCAGTGGGAGCGGGCTTGTTTGCTACATGCGGACAGACAAACGGAAAGACAGAGGGATGGACGGACAGGCTGGCGGGCGTGCGGGCCGGCGGACGGACAGAGAAACAGACTTGACGGTACTAATAGTCTCTTTTCACAATATCCCCATTGCGCTTTAGTTAATATATGTATTTAATACACAGTCTTGCACAACCCAGTTACCGGCTTTTAGGTTACTTTTTCCGGCCCAATAGACAGGCCATTATCAGACCTGTATAATGCCAAGAGCCTTGAGAACAACCGTACAAAAACCTTGTACATTTACGTGGGATCGAGATCTCGTTCTTATTACAAATACGTCATAAATCATATGTTACATTATGGAGTCAAATTAAATGATAAAAACAAAGTGTATTGAAAATAATAGTATTTATAAAAAAAGTATTGTAGGCAGCTGAAAATGATTATGTTTAAGACAAATTGCACTTCACATTTTCACAGTATCGGATTAGACAATCTATGTGAAAGTGATCCAGTGTTTCTAGCAATTTCATTATTTTTGATATGTGGGAAAACCCACGTCTTTTCTAACCGTAGTAAACGTCTTTCTTATATCAGTTTTGGACTTTGGAGTTTGTGAATTTAGGGTTAATTAAAGTTTAAATTAGTTTAAAGAATGTTTTCTTTTTATTTTGATAAAGATAAATGGTATATAATGCACTTTCTTTCTTTATGGAGACTTGTTTCGCCTTGTGAATACGCAGTTAAGGAAGGATAATATTGCACCAACATTCACAACTCAAGGAATTAGGTATAACTGCCTTAATGTGCACCGCTACCCACTACTGCGTGGCGTACTAGTTAAGGTGAAGGGTGTTGATTTTACTTATATCAAATGAAGAAAAAAGCCAAAAGAAAATAAATTGTTTATTTTCAAAGTATTTTGTATAGGAAATCCTTTCCTATTCATTTGATTAAAAATTTCTTAGAAGAACAAGACGTAGTTAATAACATGATAGCAAATAACGAACGTTTAAAACAAAAACAAAATATGGTTTAATTTCTCTTTCTTTGGAAAAGAACGGGATTACTAAAGTCCACAAAAAGTGTAATTTACGTATGGCCTATAAAACAAATGCTTTATTCAACAACTTTAGAAAACAAAGACCCCAAAAATGAATGAGAATAAATTTCATTTTATTGGCATGTACCAACTAACTTGTGTGGATTGCGGAAGGAAATATACGGACAGACGGTCACGAAGTTTGAAATAAGATGTGAAGAACACCTGCACTAGTTTAGGAATAATAATACAAACTCAAAATTTACTCATCTTTTACAGAACGGTCATGTTTTACAAAAATGTATGACGTAATGGAAATTAAGCATTCTGGTAAAAAGAGAGCAAAATTTGACAATATCGAAAAGATTTTTTGTATACAGAGAAACTGAAAAGGAAATCAAGTGAATGGTAAAAACATTGTCTCTCATTCTGAAATTTTTAAAGTAGTATTGAACAGAGAAATGCACACCGTATTAGGCAGATGCGCTCGATAAGGCACACCCACCAAATACACTGAGTTGTGAATGTTGGTGAAACATTATTCTTCTGCAATTGCGTATTCACAGGGCGGACAAGTCTCCATAAAGAAAGGAAGTACATTATACACCGTTTACGTTTATCAAAATAAAAAGCAAACACTGTTTAAACTAATTTAAACATTAATAGCTCTAAATTCACAGATCCAAAAGTCCAAAGCTGATATAAGAAAGTCGTTTACTACGGGGGGAAAAGACACGGAGTGTCCCACATATTGAACATACTGAAATTGCCAGGAACACTGGATCACCTTCACGTAGTTTGTCGATTCCGGTACTGTGAAAATAAGGACGGCAGTTTACCGTACACAGAAACACATTAACTTCCTACAATATATTTTTTATTTTCAATATACTATTTATTCATTCAATTTTACTGCATAATGTAACATACGATTATGACGTATTTGTAATGTGAGCGAGATCTCGATCCCACGTAAATATATAAGGTTTTTGTAAGGTTGTTCGCAAGATTCTTGACATAATGCAGGTCTGACGATGGCCTGGCTATTGGGCCGAAAATAGTAACCTAAAAGACGCGTAACTGTATTGTGCAAGACTGTGTATTAAATGTAAATATGGAAGTTTAATATTTGTAAAAACTATTAAAATAATGGGTTTCAGAGAGGAATTATAAAATCCATAAAGAAAAATATGAAGCGGCAAACATTTTTACTAATCTTAAGCAGAACGTCTGTAAATATTAATGTATCTGTATCGGTATTACTTTGCAAAAGTAGGTACACAGTTTATCAAAAGCTTGGTACAAATAGGAATTACAAATTAAATTCGATATTTCAGTACACTAATTCGTTATGTTTTAAAACTCTTTGTGCACTTCGCCAAATCAGCCGTGTTTGAGAGGTCCCCGGTTAAATTTTTTGCCCAACACTGATATAAACCTTTAAAAGAATAACAATATCTGACATAGACAAGTAAGGATTTAGATATGACAAATATTTACATTACTATTAACTGGATAACTGCATTTCTTATTTAATAAAAAGCAGCTTTGTCACATTTTAAAATCTTTCAAATAAGGAAGCGTTGGTCAAAGTAGTTTCTTATTTGTTTGCGAACTTTTAAAAAAAAAACAATAATTTCAGAATTTTTTTGAGCGAACTGAATTCGACATACGAAGGATTACTTAAAGTATAACTATGTTCTTTGGCTTAGTCAGTGTTTTGTTTTATATAGATTTGTTTAATTTGTTGATAAAATTCGTTTCTATTTTTTAAGAATGGAATTCTTCTAAGTCAAGAAATAGGTGGTGTAGATTTGTAGACTGACATTCTTTTACAGATTTTCTTTGCATCTAAGTGAATTGGACACCAAATTCCAGGAGTCTGCACAACAATTGATGTTGTCTTTGATAACATAAAACTTTGAGGTCTAATTGAAAATTTTTAAGAGTGATTCCGAAAAATGCGCTTTATCATATTCTACAAAGCCGTAAAGCATATGACTGATCTTGAAATCCATGATAAATCAGATATTTGGAGCTGTCAAATGCACACTTCAAGGGTCACTGAATAACCTGTCCGGGACGCCTAATGTATCTGGTCAGCCCTCACTGAACGACATATTAGGGATAATATGCAGGTCAGAGTAAGCACTTGCCGGTAATATGTACGGAAAATAGACAAATTTCTCAAAAAGAAATATACTTTATGGCGTTACGTGAAGGTGAGCAAATAACTACATTATGCTGAGTTATTATAACTTGAACTTTTGTGTAACGGAGTAAAGATTTCAATTTTATAATGTAATAAATCAATGTGTTTAAAACTCCCTCAAACACAAAATTGTAGCCCTACATATTTCTGTCTCCTATTAAATTTTTCTTACTCGTGCAATTTGGATAAGATGAATTCTACATGTCTATTATCATGGAACGACAACGAAATATTTTTAAAAGCATAGTCCAAAAACCCATGATTTTAAAAATCCTTCTACGTCTGCTTTTAGCAATGGACATAATCGGAAGATCTGTATGGAATAAGTTGATTGCAATAAACTATTGAAATGTTTGAGAATATTTAAACGCTGAATAAGACAGAATCCATTCGCTTTGGTTTTTCGGAAGATAGCATTTAAAATGAGCGGTTTATGAACGAATTACTGAGCGGACCGTTGGGATATGGGCCTCGGCTCAGCGAACCCGCCGTTTAGTTCGATCCTTACGAGTTTCTACCCTTCTTCTTTTAATAGTCCTCGTTAGCGACTTCGCATCTCCTTGCTTTCGCTGATCACACAGATCTGCCTGGCTCACCAGTTTCCAATTAATCAAAGTGTTGTCCTTCACATACCATTTTGATTTGCCAGCTGCACTGTTAGTTAACAATGTTGACTGGGAGTAGACCTATTAAGTAGGGACGGATTCTACTTCATTTGTTTATGTATTTATTTTTGAGATCATTTCAAATTCTTTTCAGTACAGAGACGTACATGATGCTCAACGTATGTACACGAATTTGTCTTAATATTTTACACTTTTGGGAAGTGATTAGGAAACAAAACCGAAAAATTCGTTTGAAGGTTACACGGCCAATTTTCTTCAAAGTAATATTTCTTCTAGGGTTTTACACATTGTAGTATATTCACTTAGTTCGCAGATTATTTCAAAGAGGTTACCAATAGGAAAATGTTATGTCTGATTATATATTAGAATGCTTACTCTAAGACATAAAATCACTCGGCCGTGCTACTCTAGTTCGGACATGTTTTCTTGTTTGGTAGGATGTTATGCGTTCGTAGTTGTGCTGTATATATTTTTAGTAATTCCTTCTTCTTTCTGATGGAACTATTCGGTTGCATCAAGATGGACCAAGAGAATGGATTATCTGTTAAGACAGATGGGAAACATAAGGTTGAAATGTTTATGGGGTAGAAATGGCCAGTACAATTAAAATTACTACCTATCGGCCTATACGGATATGTATGTGGGTCTATATGTGTATGTATGCATACAGCCTCAGCGAACGATGACCGCACATAATTCCCTTACATTTTACGGATCAAAATTCAGACAGAATGAATATGAAGTGGAGAGCTCGTCAGTCGCAAAACACGACATGTAGGCACACAGAAACTCGTACATTTTAATTTCAAAGCCATAAGAGAAGTTGTAGCATGACCTGGCTGGAGGATCAGAACATGGCAAGTTGCCAGCACATTAAAGTACTGGGAATTAGGGAAATCTTTGTATTAAATAGCTGCTTTATTGTATTATCAGAACGTTTAGATGTGTAAATTACAAGAAACACTCTGAAATCTACAGTAAAGTTCTGCTAAAATATATTCGTTTTTTTAATAACATTCTAGAAAAATTAGGGAAAAATCTTGTTGCAATCGCAGGGAATTAGAAAATATAATACGGGAATCCTATTTCTTATATCTGAAAGACGGCGGATTCGGGTTTATTAGTTTGTTACAATTATCGATGATTAGTTCAGAAATGTCAACAATTTTTGCATTGCTAACCGCGGTAAAGTAAGATATTTGTGATATTGCCACAAAATTTCAAGAACTATTATAATACAATACCACCACAAATAGATTAATCATTCTGAGATACGAAATTAAACCCAAAGAAAATATAAATTTCAATATACAGTCGATTACTATTCCAAGAATTCACCTCTAAGTAGAGGATTTTCCAGAAACTTGAATGACAAATATTTATTTGTTAATTGTTAAATTTCTGGCAATCTTTCACTTCGTGAATAAAAAATGAAAAACACGTGTTACTAAATATACGGGGTGTGATAAAAAACCACTGTGAATGCTGCTGCCGAGTGCGATCCAACGGAAAGTCAGGCATCTTCAATACGGGAAGCGGAACGTGGAACCTTACTAACAGTGTGTGATAATTTTCAACTTGTTCGGTGCAGTCAGTCGGTTGTGAGTTACGGTTGAAAGAAGGTGTGTTTTGAAGTGTGCCGTAAATCATGGATAACGAACAACGCATTAACATGAAATTTTGTTTCAAACTGCAAAAGAGTGCCAAAGAAACACACGAAATGTTAAAATTAATGTATGGTGATGCTGCAGTGACAGTGAAGACGGTTTACAAGTGGTTCGAGCGATTTCGTAAAGATTGTGGATCGGTTGAAGACGAGGGGAGATCGGGACGTCCTTCAACATCAAAAACCCAAGAGAATGTTGAAAGAGTAAGCGAAATGATTCGATCAAACAGACGATTGACTGTTAGGGAAATTTCTGAGGATCTGAACATCTCTTATGGTTCCGTTCAAAACATTTTAACAACAGGTTTGAACATGAGGCGAGTGAGTGCGAAATTTGTTCCACCTGTTTTGACGGTCGAACAAAAGCAAGAGCTTTTGTCAATTTCATTGGAGTTGCGCGATCGTGCCGCTTCAGATTCCAGCTTTTTAGGAAATGTCATCACGGGAAATGAAACTTGGGTCTATGGTTATGATCCTGAGACCAGGGTTCAGAGTTCTCAATGAAAATCACCCAGTACTCCTCGTGCGAAAAAAGCGCGTCAATCAAGACCCAACATCAAGGTGATGATGATTGTGTTTTTTGACCTTGATGGCATTGTGCGAACTGAGTTTGTACCCAGGAACACTAGGTGAACTCTGAATATTATAAGGGATTATTAGAGCGTTTAAGAAAAGATGTGCGTAGAAAACGACCTGAGAAATGGGCAAACGGTTTCATCCTCCATCATGACAAAGCTCCGTGTCACACATCGCTTCTGTTACGGCAATTTCTGTCAAATAAAAATATTACGGTGTGTCCTCATCCACCTTATTCACCGGATCTTGCACCGTGCGACTTCTGGCTCTTCTCCAAAGTCAAAATGGCCATGAAAGGTAAACGTTTTGATTCGATTCAGGACATCGAGGCAGCCACGACAACACAACTAAAGACACTCACGAAAGAGGACTTCCAGAACTGCTTCGCAGAGGGGGGGAGTATTTTGAGGCGGAATAATGGCAATGTGTCATTTACTGTAATATTTTTTTTATTTAAACATTCACCCTATTTTTTTATCACACCTCGTATAACATATTTGGTAAAAATGAATAATTTTCTGGAAAAGTAAAAATCCCTAAGTAATTTTTGCTTAAGGAGTTTATAAAGAATAATGTTTCTTTCCAATAAAACTTTTGTAGTTATTACATTTAATCTGTTACAAGTAGCCTACTTATAGTTTTTTGAAACGCCAAAGTCTAACAGACACCACGACCGATTGAGAGAGTATTGTGACCGAAAGAATTTTAATATACAGCAACAGCATTTACATTGACAGGTCCCTAGATATTACCTGGCGTTTTGTGTGTATGGCTGCAACGTACTACATAAATCGGTCTTCTATATCTACTGATGGGACATTCCATTGTAAATGACATGGTTGTGGAACAATATGTTGATTCTGTGATTTATAATCCAAAGGTTAAGCAAAATAAAATTAGGAAAAATTTCCAAGTTTCTGAGCTCAGTGCATCTACTTCATGGGAAAAGTACTCGTATTTCACAAATATGTGCATATTTACAGACAAACTTTTACCCTTGCGTCAGCATCAAGCCATATACATTTCGAAGTCGAGCGTAATTACGGCTTCATACATTCTACACCTTAGCTTTAGGTGGTGGTTTGTGACGATCTTGACGCTCCGGAATATCCCTGCTACTTTCAGAACAGGGAACTGGAATGTAGTCAGAACTAGCCGCAATTTGTTGTCGAATTGGAAGGTCTGTGGCAATGCAAGGAATCGAACCCCTGCGTCTAGCCCATAGAAAATCACTGCACTCAGTGTTTCTACAACGGTGAACGGGTAGTATGGAAACGTACGTCAGTCTCCAGCTTAACTTAGATACCTATGCTGCTCCCCAGCACTCTTTGGGATCAAGGTCGTGAGATAATATGGCATGCGACATTTACCCGGTTTGCGAGTCTGTTGTTATATAAGTAAGACATCGTGACTCTGAGCAGAACAAACTCTTGAGCGTAAGTGCAATTCCAGTTATAGTTTAAGGTGTCTGTTTCTGAGCTCAGCAATGCGGTAAATGCAGGAATGGCTGAACGAACCGACGAACGTCGACTGCGCCTTCATGCAAGTCTCCGCCCTCAGTTAGTTCTGTGGTTGGTTGGTTGGTTGGTTGGCTGACTTTCTGACCAGAACCTAGATGACATGTGAACTGTGTATCGAATGTGGCGGATGAGCGTTTGAACAATAATATAGACCACACACGTCAACCACGTTTGTGTGTGCGGTTCACTATATTTAAGGTTTGGCGGCAAATATTTAAAAATAAATATAATAATATAAAAATTCCATGATTCCACAAAAAATATAATCATGAATTCTATATAATACTCTGAAATTAAAACATATAAATTAGATGATCCAGTCGGATACTATTTTAACACGTAAAACTAATTCGATGATTCTCCTGAAACTTGAAAGCGAAATTTTACCAGTTATTCGTGCTAATTCGGAGCTCCTGAATCACTTTATAATTGAAAACAAGTTTTGAAGAGACATGTTGTGCCAAATATCACACATTTTGGTAAACAAGCTGAATGTATATTTTGGAAATGAAACAAGAGAATGTTAACAACAGAGAAGTGTGAAATGAGAAACAGTTTGGCTCATCAGTTTTATAACCAGTTTTCCCAGTTTATCCGGTAGATGTTAAAGTAAAGTTGTTCCTCTTTACGTCATGAAGACGTATAGGAGAGTAGAAGTAATATTCCATCCATTCTTAACCTTGTCGTTAGAGGGAGTTAAGTGGTCAACATTACGCTCTGGCCGCTTTACCCCAGAAAGAGAACCTTAGTACCCATTAAATAGGAGACTGGATGGGCCCCAGAGTCGGTCTGGACATTCTGGAGATTAGAAAAATTTCTTTCTTCTGGCGGAATTTGAACCCCAGACATTTCAGCCAGTGACCAGGTAACTTACCCAGTAGAACTTCTCCAAATGTATTTTTTAATATTTTGGCCATATACATAGTATGTGTTGAAAAGTCTCGGTTGCTGTCAATTTTACCTGTCTGCTATAGAAAATAGTATGTAGATAGTCTTAAAGTACTACACCCTATGAACCGCCACGTATTGTATGAAATCGGAACATTTTTACGTTAAAACTACTGAATATTCCATTTCCCCTAACCTCTTGTATTAATTGTTTTGAATATCATTACATTCTTCTACAGTTTTGCTTGTTAAGTAAGTGCTGATATAGCGCTTATAACGATAGAAAACTTCTACTAGCTTCAATGTTTCTTCCTCAGTGTTCCATAATTGCAAATGTTTGATGTGGTTGATTAAGATATCTGCAGCCTCGATTCAATCCATAGTGTTATCTATGGGACTATATTTTCTTTGGTTTTTGTGAAGGTGTAATGCCTAGGCCTATGCTAGTTATGAATTATTTGCATTGCACATAACTAATACTTAACCAAAAAGAATATGGTCCCATAAATAACACAATGGATTTAATCGAAGCAGGACAAAATGTTTAGAAATTATCTCGAAAATGGAACATGAATAAATTAACAAATTGTGGAAAACCAAACCCGCTAATAAATTATGTACGATTTACAGTTGCATCACACATGCGTGTGAGATATAAATTCTGGCCTTCAATAGACCGATATAGGTATACTTGTACAGTTCAGTACCTCATGTTCACTTAACCAGTGCACTTGGTATTGTATCCTTACGAATATGTATATTTGATTACGATAACCGTTCATATTTATTCCATTATAGATTACTTACTTCTATACTGTTGTTATTATACTTTCAACATTACGAAACATGTGAACATTCAGAAAAAATAACTGACGGCATCCCATAGATGTTGGGATTCATAATCAAATTCTGACTTCTATAGCCATGAATATGAATATCTACGACGATATAATGCATCAAACACGTTATTAATAAATAAACAAGGGTTATTCTTCCAACACACACAGGTTTATTTTGATTCAAATTGCCCCTTTACGTGTGTGCTACACGTTTCGGCTTGTACTTAGGCCATCGTCAAACATGTCAATACAAAAGCCTTGTAAAGGAAGATAAAATAAAACCTAAGGAGTTCCTTGTTTACAGTCACTATTTTTCTAATGTTTAGGTAGGATATAAAATATAAAGTTAAGGACCTAAATAATTTTTAAAATATGCATATAAATAATTTATCAAGTTTAGTTCCTCGTGTGTTGTAGTGAGAATTAGTACTACAATTCAATAATTGATAAACGCCAACACATGCATCTCAAATTCAACAGTATATTAGTCTAGAATGTTGAGTTCAATGTTAAAACACATAAAAATACTTAAAAGTACTCCGACATGTTTCGATCTTAACAGATCATCATCAGGGAGTAGGTCTTACCTCGTTAAAATTACTGAATAATTTAAAAATTTAAAAAACACTAAATTTAAAATCCTGACGATCAATCCCGGTGTTGTGGCAGCAATACTGTAATGAATTTAAAATGTATATTTATATATCAATTAAGAATTAAACAAAGTTAGCTAT
>Ga0209629_10003102_pt1 | contig 11715 bp, 8 predicted proteins | sample TergutCu122P5_FD_187286 | JGI IMG/M metagenome (GOLD analysis project Ga0209629, IMG submission 187286) | Cubitermes ugandensis P5 segment gut microbial communities from Kakamega Forest, Kenya - Cu122 P5 (SPAdes) (version 2) | ecosystem: Host-associated > Arthropoda: Insects > Digestive system >...
CCCCCCCCATCTTGACTTATCTTTCAGTACCACTGTACGTACTGTCGGATTACGTCTATAGGACGGTACATGAAACACGTTCGGACCAATATTGATATTTTATACAACGAATTTCAAAGTACATTGAAGGGATACATAAAGAAGTACTACAGCGTATTGTGACATATTTCGCTCGTTACTGTAGGAGTTTATTGAGGGTTATTGTGGTCAACTGCAGCGTGTCACATTTAACGAGTAATGATTAACATTAATTATAATGGATATGGAATGCACGTGACACAGTCCATAAATTCTCTCCACTTGGACTTGAAATGTTATTTTTTTTAAACATTTAGGAGATTCTGGCTCACCCTGTATTAGGAGGATTCAGCAACTAATTTCATCCTGTGATCACAATTAATATTAATCACATATTAATGCCAAATTTAATGTCTTAATTGTAGCGGAATTCATATCCGAGATTAAGAAAAAAAGACAGTAACCATCTCCAAGTCTGCAGAACAGACAGATGGCTTTATTTATGTTGTTACCTGCATTAAAATAACTGAAAATTTTTTCAGGTGCTCCAACATTCTTTGCCCTTGTTTTTTTTAAAATTGAGTATATTTATTACCGTTTATTCACACCATATTCTTAGTTTCAGTTATTTATTTATTCACGATTCTACCCAGGCACTTGAGTGCTAATTTTTAAATGTCCGGGTCAGTGTGACGACAAAACAAGTATTAGTCTGACGAACGTGGAGATCGCCTGTAGCAGCAATGTGAGCCCACGGGAAATTATGTACTCTAATACGTTTTCGTCAACATAAAAGAATCCTGGGCTGATTATTCGGGTACCATGGCATTGCTTCGTCAATATGCCCATAAGACGAAGCAGCTATCGTCTCAATGGAAGTCTCCAAATTCTCGCGACTGAAGAAAGCACGACAAGTTGGAAGCGATGTCCTATCAGTGTTAGTTTGTTTACTTGACACTTAGGACATGCCCACTAGCACAGACGGTGGACGGAAAATTCTTTTGAGAGGTTCTGAGGCGATTGAGTGGAAACATCCGACGCAAACTTCCAGAAAAGTGGTTCAACAAATATTGGGCCCTGCATAATGACAACGCTCCGGCTCACATGTCGCTTGTTATGCGGCAGTTGTTGGCTACCACGAATACGACAGTCACCCCACCCTCCCTACTTACTGGACCTGTGACTATTTTCTATTCCCCAAGATGAAATAGACGGTCAAATTGCGACCTTTTGACAATATTGAAAATATCCAGTCCGAATCGCAGGACGTGATGAAGACGCTGAAGCAAAATGTCTTGCAGCAGTGCCACCGATCATAGAAATACCGCTGGAAACGCTGTATCAGTGCAGAAGGGGACTACGTCGAAGGGGATGGAGGCGAATAGAAATTTTGTTTAGTGGTTAAGATGCGGCAGTGGAATTCCTGGAGGGTAAAAGAAAGGTAATTTTCACCCCAGAACAGGCCACAGAAGCCCAAACAAGGGTAGAAGTGTAGCTCTACTCTTTCTTTAACCTCACCGCTAGATGGAGGTGAGTGGTCAAAAACAGGTTCCGGCAGCTGTACCCCGGGGAAGTACACGGTACCCATTGTACTGAATGCTGAGTGGGCCCAGTGGCCGTTTCCGAAGTGTACGGAAAATGTTGCCCCCTACCTGAATTTGATACCCCAAACATCCAGCCTGTAGCGAGTCGCTATACCGACTGAACTATCTCGGCCCACAGTGGATTCAGTACGTCAGGGAATCCCAGCTGCAAATTCAGTAATTACTGTGTTTAGAAAGCCGGTCCCAGTGGCCGCGCGGTCTAAGGCGTAGGTTTTCGGCCGCTCGCCTGCTGAGATTGTGGGTTCGAATCCCTTCGAGGGCATGGTTATTTGTCTGTTGTGAGTGTTGTGTGTTGTCAGGCAGAGTTCTCTGCGACGGATTGGTCACTCGTCCAGAGGAGCTCTACCGACTGTGGCGCGTCGTTTTTTTGTGATCCAGAAACCTCGAAAACGAGGAGGCTAAAGCCCGCTGTAAAAATACAACCACAATGGACTGTAACGCCAGGAAAACAACCAAACAAACTGTGTTTAGAAAACGGCGTGTAAACTGTAAGAATGACCGCTCCCTTCTTCAAATCGCTCCTAACACCAGAACACGTATCATGCTCTGACGGAGGTTGATATCGTGAGGAAGAGAGCATTGCTGTTGTAACGAGAGTAATTTGTCACCCTCGAAGTTGTCCAACTGAGAGAAAGAGGCAAACGTTCACGAAGACATCTGAAAAAATTGATTTCAATACAAAATGTTTGCTATTTGACCGACTTTTAAAGAAACAAAATACAAATTGATGATGTTAATAACAGTAATAATAATAATTAATTTGCTTAATCACATTACAGAATTGCAGTGATATTCCTGCTAACACCAGGTTTTCTGCAGCGCTCATCCCTTATACTAAACTTCAGTCTTAAATGGTTAATGAAATATTATCCTTAAATTCTACATTAGTTGCCATACATTTATTTACTTGTCAGCTGTCTGTCTGTCTGTCTGAAGTTTATTGGTAACAGCTTTTTTTTACAGAAATTTTCTAAGCGCCCGAAGTGTTGTTGTATGTTTATGTTACATAATGATCATTTAGGAAGTCCAGGATTGGATTGATCTTGCTCAAATAAGGAAAGTGGCTAGCTATTTTGAATGTGATAATGAACGTTCAGCTTCAATAAGGTGATGGAAACATTTTCACTAATATTCTGTTCAAAATTGTTGGTTTTTGTTTATTTGTTTGGTTATTTATTATCATAATGTGACGAACACTTTATTTCCTCCGTGAAAGCTGAATACACTTTCGGTTGGACAGAACTCAGTGGGTTATTTTACATGCTTATGATTATGGAATTGTGTATATATATATATAGCTAGAGCAGAAGCAGCTGATATCTATGGGAATAGGCGTATAAATTTTCAGGCGGAAAAATAAACTAAAGTGACAAAATATTATTATAACATGCTTTCAGTGTACAGTTTGTGTGACTGTAGACTTCGATAAAACAATTCACATCAACAGCGACATGTACTGAACATAGTATAGCAAAAAGATAAAAAAATTTTGTATTTAATATTATACTTTCTTTACGAAATAGTATATAGAATTTATTTTGATGAGTTTTTCTGAGAATTCTAAATTCTTATTTCAAAGTACTTCATTCTGCTTCATATTATTTGTATTTGATGTTGATTCAACGCTTTAAACGCCCAGTTAAATCCCATCTGCCCTTTGCTAGCATTATTCGGAGCTCACCATATTCTCCTCGTTAGCAGGTAAAGGGTTAAAGTTCGGATGTGAATTGAGTTGATGTTTCTGAAACACTTTCTACTACATCGTGGCACGCCGGAATAAGGTGCAGGATTCCCCACACTCCACACAACACATTAGTGTACAGTTATTTGTGTTAGTGTGCGTGAATGTAGGAAAGTGTAGTCTGTTCTTTTGTTAATTCTACTTACTGCTTTATACTCGTACATTCGCTCACGTAACTATTTGTATTGTGAATTATATTTCACATGAAACAGTTAGAGATGGCAACATTTGAAGAATGATTAATAAATTACGATATTTAAGTAATATATCAGGATAAAAATGTCTGTTCTGAATGTCACGTTATGTAACTATATAATTGAAGACGAAACACTTAGAGGTTGCAACGCTTTAAAAGAGTAAGTGCTGTACACTGCGACAAGTGACAGAGCAGAGCTGAGTTACACAGCCGTCAGTAATAGAGTTTTGTGTGCTGCGTGTGTTTATCTTTTATGTGCAGATTGTCAGTATTTGTTGGTTGAGGGGAACAGAGTTAATAATTGTGTAAATTTATGTGAAATTGGCTGACGCATTTAACAGATACTATTTTGTGTACTGTGCAATGTCTCTGGCAGAGTTTATGATGGGTGTAAAATGACACGGTGTGATGGTTAGAATATTACGTGAATTATGAATGTTTAGGGTTAGGTGTACAACACTGCTAATTAGTTCTATGCATTTAGGAATTTTGTAAATATTAATGAGATAAAAATTGCCTGAAAACGGGAGGGGCTAAATTTCGAACTAGTTGTGTGTAACTAAAACACTATTATAAATAACATTTTTATCACTTTTAGGCCCGTCGCAATATTGAGAAAATTGATTGTATGCTTTGTCATGTCTCTCCGTCCGCATTGAATAACTAGGCTCACACTAGACGGATTTTCATGGCATTTGGTATTCGAGTATTTTTAGAAAAGCTGTATAGAAAAGTCAAGTCTCCTTAAAGTCGGACAAAAATAAGTTACTTTACAAGAAGACCAATATAAATTGTTGACCATATCCCAATGTTTCAGACAAAACTAGTAGAGGAAATCAAAAAACACATTTTGTGTTCAGTAATTTTTTTTTCGAAAATCGGGCCTTTATGGGATAATGTGGAAAAATGTTGTCGAGCGGGGCAGGCCATGAATGACAATGTGACGCATGCGCATTGCGTGTTGAATACCTAAAGCTACAAACACACTATCAGAATAGTAACACTTACTGTTTTCCACTGCAACAATTGTGGCAAGAACGCGCCCCATTATTACGTTATACGTACACTGCCTCTCTTTTTTACGATATTGTGTCTGAATATACTGCGGCGGGGCGCAGGTTTGTTATGCTGTGGCCACTCTTTAATTATTTTGGAGTGTTCTATTTTTTACATTGCTCGACATCCTTAGCGGGCCTAGGCCTACTCTGCGTTGTTCCACGATAACACTCAGGTACACCACACTCAGTAGGACTCCTTTGCACGAATGATCGTCCCGACACAGAGACCTACCTGCAAACTGGAGTGTCCTGTAGGCCATATATTTATTATAAATTGTACAAGGTTCGTAGATTTGAAGCTTCCATCTGGTGTAGATACGGTTCTAACTCTTTTGTGTTGTTACGCTGCGAATGTTGGTAGTTGTTTACCGACGTTTCGGTAAACTTTATCCTTCCCATCTTAAAGATTCGAACAGTCTTCTTGGTTTACCTTCATACGCAGCTTATATTTACAACATTATATGAACGTACTGAAACATATAGACACTTGTCCTGTGCATAGAGTTGCTGCAACATCAGTTCCTAACTAGTTCCGTATTTGCATAAAAATTTTTAAAAAATTGCATTGAATTAAATTTTAAACTATCTCCAAATTAATGAAAATTGAACATGTTGCTACATCGTTTAATACCTCATGACGCTACTTTCTGTGGCATTTTGTAGGATAGAAATCACTCCATGCACCATTTTTTTTTGTTGAGGAATTGAAATTCTATCTGTCACGAAATTCGCCAACCTTTCTGAAACTCACACATTTTCATTATCGTGTCTGAAAGACTTCTCCGTCGGTCCTTATGCAAGTAGAATTGTTTCCGAGCCAATTCTAATTCCTAAACTCTTTGAAGACCCATTTTAATATTATACACGCAGTTATGGTAAAGTCGTCAGCGTGGTTCCGTGTATGTGCATTTTCAACCTAAATAATATGGGAACTAGTAATCGTTTCCATGCTTTCTACGTGCTTATCCGCACCTTCCAATCCATCACCTTAACCCTCTAACTACCAGGCGGGTCCATTGGACCCGAAGTAAGATTTTAAGTTGCATTATTTTGATAATTACTTGTTCTAGGCAGGCAGTGCTTAATGAGTTTGTCAAATACAGTTGTTGTAATATATACATTTCATCAGGATAGTCAAACTGTAATACTGTAGGGCGAGTGTAACAATGTAGCTTTTTCTACCGTCAGGGTCCAATGGACCCTATACGCTGGAAATTGATTTATCTTGTACACTTATGGACATGCTGCGCTTCTGAAGGTCAAAGAAGAACCCCTGAACGAAAACAGATTTACATTCCGAAAGATAACGGGACTAGGCGGATAAGGGGACTGTGTGAGGAAAGGATAAAGTGCAACTGGCAGCAATTATGAACCATCTTCTGATGAAGATGAAGAAGATGCAATTGCTGACGACGATTCAGAACAAACATCTGAGGAGGGAAAAGATTCAGGACAACCCAATATACCTAGTAGGCCTACTACTGTGACAATGCTAACGTCAAAGAATGGCAAAGAAGTTTGGCATACTGACCCCACAGTAAATGGAGGTAGGCGACGAGTATCAAACGTTGCCAAATCAAAAAGTCACTTAATCCAAAAGTCACTAAATCATGTTATGGTTGATTGCCTCCAAGGTGCCCCTAGCAAAAAGTCACTGAATCATTAAGTCACTAAATCAAAAAGTCACTAAATCATGTTATGGTTGATTGCCGTCAAGGTGCCCACTAACTACTAGTAATCGTTTCCATGCATTCTACGTGCTTATCCGCACCTTCCAATCCATAACCTCAATAATACTAGGCAAATATATATATTGTGACATTTCTGAAAAAGCTCCTCGCCGGATTGTCACTGAGCGGGACCGAGTTCGATCCCATACTAATCCATGTGGAATTTGTTGTGGATAAACGGTCACAGGGACAGAATTTTTTTCGAAGTACTTCGACACGTCACTGTCAGAACCATTCCATATAACCATATTTCATTCAAGAACCACTGATACTAAATAATGTAGTAATTGAAGGCGTTTTTAATACAACACTGCTCTTTGTTTTTCTCTCTCTCCATCCTGCAGTTATTTCGTCTTCTCCCTCTTCTCCACAGTAAATCATGTCCTGCCTTAAACAGACGCAACCAATTTTCTTACTGTGTGCAGGAGTTATAAAATTATGGTGTTGTGTACAATAAAAATAATGGAATAAATCACTGAACTACTTAGACACTCTTTACGTACACAAAGTTTATTGTAATGAAACTGACATAACTGTACAGTACATTAACTGACAATAAAAATACATCTGTAACTGCAAACTGGTTAGTTCTCTATGATTTTGGATTATCATTTCAGTTTCGCAACACACGCTTATGTCATAGGCTTACCTTACATTTCTGAGTGATTATACTTTGATGTACCTTAACAAGTTCTATGCCACGATCTTTCCCATAGACCAATGTTGTATATTAAATTAATGGCACTGGAAGAGTAATTGACATTCTGAATTTGTTTTAATTACGAAATGTGGACAGTTATAGCATTCAATTTGTTATAATTAATTATACACTACAGGTTTAGTTACATTAGTCTAAACAACTATATCTATATATTCATGTAGATTATGTGCTACAGGCATATAAGACGTATTGCTAAGTCACACACACGGTGTGGTGTGTGGTGACCCCCAGCAATATTTACCACTGGGACAAGGAGCATTGTTTATAATTTTAAAACCATCATGTGTGCAGTATGTAAAGCTGTTCGGTGACTCACAGTAGTATCCTTCCTTCTTTTGATTGCAGTCATTGCCATTCAGCGGCGGGATGTACGGATCCGTACAGGGGCCCACGATGCACTGTTGCTTGTACTGATCGAAGACTAAGTTGTTAGGACAAGTAAGGAGGGTGAAAGTGTTATCTATACGTAGATAATATTGTCGGCAGTTCAGCGGGTGCGGGTACCTCTTTACGAAAGCGGAACAGGAAGAAAGTAGCAATGCTGCCACCAAAACCTGTAAGAGACAGTAATGTTTACTTGCGACATTGCGGGTTATCACAGCGATGTTTGGAAGATTCAAGGCTTTTGGGATCTTATGTCATTGGGTCAACTGAAAGGCAGTCATCTACTTTGTGAATCGAAAAGTCGATAAACATTTAGCAGTTGTCGCCGCGTAACAACTCAGTAGAATTAACTTTTCACTTATTATTCGATTATTTAAAGGCATGTGAAATTCATATATCATAACAATTAGAACATGCATTTCCGCTGATTAGGTCAATTCTTATTTCTGTGAAGTTTTCCCTACTTTATGATTTATACGGCTCTAAATTCTATCGAATGAGAAAGTGACATATTGCAATGAACAGTTAGTAAGGCTTTCCGTCAGAGAATAATTCGACATATATTTACTGTATTATCTTGTAATGACTCCATCAGTTCAGGTCTGGTAAATGTTCATTCTGTCTGGCTAAATATGACGTAATGGTTGCCTGGACATTCGCACTAAACATGTGCGTAATCACCAGGAGGTACCGTAAATACATACAATCTTGTTGTTTAACGGGAGACATCATCGATTGTGGATTGTAACTGCACACATACAAACGGAATGCTGCAACTGGATGTAATGAGAGTAATTCAGTTATTTTTTCAAGAGCGCGGCAATCAGAAACACAGCAGCCAATCTCCATATCTTGTTGAGTACAACAATGAATTACTGTGTTCTGATTTTTCATATTTATAAATTTATATAACTGTATATTTAAGGACCAGGTGGCGGTCTGCTTTAAAAGCAGCAATGAACATTCGATTTTCATATAATGTGGGAAAAGTTTTGAATACTAGCGAGCCGGTTAGCTTCTCAAATAGAATCTGCCCCATGAAGTAAGTAAGTAAGTAAGTAAGTAAGTAAGTAAGTAAGTAAGTAAGTAAGTAAGTAAGTAAGTAAATTTTTATGTAAGTAAGTAAGTTTCTGAGTAAGTAATTTATTGTAGGCCAAGAAAGCACAGTCTTTATAGAGTTTCGCCAATGCCCGGACGGTCCAGGGATCGAATTCCTGTGGGCGAGATTTACCGCAATATTCCCAATCTGGCCTGGAGCCCCTCCCAACTTCCTATGCTACTGATACCAAACATTTGCGGGGGGTAAAGCAGAAGGGTCATGTTTTTGGTCACTTAACCCATCCAGCGCCGAGGTTAAAGAAAGGGAAGTGTTATATCTCTGTTTCTCCTCTGGAACTTCCTTGCAGTTATTTTGTTACAGAGCGTATTATTCGATTACAAGTTTAGTTTGAGTGTCACATTTACAGTGTGTCTGCTATAGCAGTGAAAGTGTTGACTTTTATAAAAATGCCCCTCAATGAAACCTGTGGAAAAGTTCGGATAGGGGAGCATTTGGTATATTACTTGTTAATATTGTTCTGGAACGAGAAACTAATACATCGTCATTGCTTTAAGCCTTACTTTAGAATATGCCATTAAGAAAGTCCAAAATAATTCCTTAAGGTTTAAAACTGAATGGGGAAACTCAAGTTCTTAATATGTTCATGAAAATGCACCGAGCGGAAACATAAATACCGTAAAGGAAAGAGGTAAATTTATTAGTCCCTATTGAGCAACCTGATCTGGAATGAAATACTGGAAAATGTAAGTACCTTTTCTGTTTCGTCAAGAGAATTCAGAAAAAATTGCAAAATAATGATCTCTGCATATCATAATGGAAATTTTTAAAATGTGACAAAACTCAAATATTATGAAACACAGCACCAAAGCAAATTGCATGAATGAAGAAATTAAAAACATTTTCTTTTCTCCGAATACTCTCATAATTTTGGCCCGCAGTATTTTATACCCCCAAATAATATAAACAACACATATATAGAAATATAGAGCACTATATTTTTGCTTTTTATTTCTTAATATACTACACTTTATCTCTAAAAGAGAGGGAAAGGAATCTATTGAGTGTTGAGTGCTGACGGAGATACTGTGGTGTAAGATAAAGATTTACTATAATATAAAGTGCATAATATTGAGATTTGTGAATTGCATTCTCCACGAATTATTCATGGACTGATCAAATCATGAAGGATGGAGTCGAAGGGCCTGTAGTTAGCATGGTAGAAGAGACATACACACAGAGAATTGGCGAGGAATTCTTAGCGAAAGAACCCACATGGAAGACCAAAATATAGATAAGATAAAATATTAAAAAGTGAAAACAATATAAATTTTATCCCCTAGCAATCCATTAAGTCTCTTAGAAGGAGTGGATGTATATCGCCTATTACGAATATTTTAATCTCGGTACTATTTGAGGGCGAATAATCAGCTTCACGCCCAGCCGGCTTTACCATGAGAAAAAATAATTATACCTATTGAATTTGTGGCTTTATTCATTGGTTGTAATTCTGTACATAACTCAGAGATACACAACAATATTGAGAGTGCATTTGCTAATTGCTGTGCCTGCTGGAAAAATTGCACCATAGTTTGTCAGAATTGATGAAAAAAATTTTAAAACTGACCCCCTTCCCCCCTACGTTCTTATACAACTTCAAAACAACTTGTTTGATAGGGAAAAAGTGGGCTTTCCTGAACACAGTTTACCATTTCACGGAATCATTTCGCTCTGTGACCGAGCCAAAATTGCAATGAGAAATCCAAATATAAATTCAATATTTAATAGGTTTTGGGTTACTAATGAACCAATGCGGTGACGGAAAGAGCATATCAGCTTTCTCATAAATACTGACTCTACATTTATTCCTTTCTACAAAAACCGAATTTTTTAAATTTTCGAAAATTTATTTCCTTAACTCACTCTTTTGCTTGGTTTTAAAAACACGTACTTATTTTTCCTCGTATAATAATTAGAACGTTCCGGATTTGTGTTCGTTCCTTAGCAATTTATATTCTTTTTATTTTCCATGGAAAAGTTTCCTCTCATTTTCAATATTATATAGTAAGAAATATTATTAATATAGCCGTCCAACACAACAAGTAAATGTCCTGCATAAACTTTATTAGCAGTAGGACTACATGTTTCGGTCCTTACTGGACCATCATCAGGTCCTAAAGAGTTACGATCTAAAAAGAATACATGTAAAGTTGAAAAAATTTCTAAAAAGCATACATATAAGATTGAAACATAATAGTAATACGCGATGGGATCCCAATCGGTTTACAGGACTTGTGAAACTATATATAAATGTACAATCTTGTGGTGCCAGATATAAGTTAAAAATTGAGTAGAAATTAATTGCATAAATAGACCTCAGTTTGAGTAGTAAAGTTAAAATAAAGTGATGTCCAAAAACAGGTGGGCGAACTTCCGTGTTGTATCCAATTCTTATGTATATGTGAGCTTGCAGTCGAAATAGTGGGATAAATAATATATATAACTGGTTAGATTAAAAAATTTCGTTGAGAACTGCGTGTGTAGGGGTTACGTTAAAAATATATTCAAAAACTTGAAAGTTGGGAGTGGAGTGTGTGTTGATGTTACGTCAAAACACTTTCACTTCCATTGTCATGTGCATAGTGCGCACAGTTGTTGTGGATTTACGTAAAATTGTTGGGTCACCCACTGTTACTTGTAGAGGCTAGCTTCATAAGGAGTCACGTATTTACGTGATAATTGTTGACTCACTCACTGTGGATGGCGTCCTTTGTTTGATCGATGAAAACTTGTCGGAAATTCGTGGGATGTTCGTACGGTTTGCGGAGACTGGTTACTGTTCCTAGGTTATGGTTCTGGTGCAGTTCTTGAGGTGGTCTTCTATAAAAATCGGCAAGTGAAAACTCGAGTGTCGGAGAGGTAGAGAAATAGGTAATAATAAAATAGGAGTGTATGGTACTTACAAGGGTTTGTTGTGAGATGTATGTAGTACGGAAGGCCGCCTTCCGTACTACATACATCTCACAGCAACCCCTTAAGACCACCTCAAGAACTGCACCAGAACCATAACCTAGGAACAGTAACCAGTCTCCGCAACTTTACATGTATTCTTTTTAGATCGTAACTCTTTAGGACCTGATGATGGTCCAGTAAGGACCGAAACATGTAGTCCTACTGCTAATAAAGTTTATGCAGGACATTTACTT
>Ga0209629_10003103_pt1 | contig 11715 bp, 8 predicted proteins | sample TergutCu122P5_FD_187286 | JGI IMG/M metagenome (GOLD analysis project Ga0209629, IMG submission 187286) | Cubitermes ugandensis P5 segment gut microbial communities from Kakamega Forest, Kenya - Cu122 P5 (SPAdes) (version 2) | ecosystem: Host-associated > Arthropoda: Insects > Digestive system >...
TGGTTATACAATTTGTCCTCCTGAGGATGAGCAGCGTGCTGCTCGAAACATGTTGAGGATCGTAGTGTAACATACATATTGTTGAAGAATAAAGGAATCGTGCATTAAGTTGGTAATTTGAAAAAGTCTATACTATGATGCACGGTCAAAAAAACATCAAATCCTTTTATTGTGTTCCAATGCACAAGGAAAACATGTGTACACATTACTTCCTTGTTAAAAAATTAAAACCATCCACTGTGTTGTTTGTGCGGACTGTGTTCGGTTACAAAAACCAGTCCTTTTATGCTGTATAGGCAAATAATGACGGCTTATTCTGAAATCCAAACAAAAAACATAAAAGCGCCGTGTGGGCAGAATTTAGAACTTTTTAGGACTACAACATGAATAGCTTCGCACTACGAAAATGTGAAACGTAAAGTTGTCCCCACAGTACGAAGAAGTAAGAAGGAGTTGATGTGTGGCCCCAGGCATTCTTAGCCTCGACATTAGATGGAGAACAGCAGTCAACTTAACTTTACAGGCACTCTACACAAGAGCGAAGAGCCTTTCTCCCTCTCCTCCCCGGAACCTCAAAGTATGCGGACGCTGTGGCGAAGATAAACCCCTGCAAGTATTGGAAACCTGTCCGTATAGTTCGTAGCAAATCAGCGTAATGAACTATCCAGATTCGGTGAAATATGTATAATCTTCACCAGTTTTCAGTGGATCCGCCTTTGGCAGTGCAATAGGTTACTTATACAAAAAAAGGCAAAGGTTACATCTAAGCAGATATAACTAAATTCAAGAATATTCATTGCCAATATTAAAAAAAAACTCAACTGACTGCTCACATAGACGTTGCTTCGCCCAGGTGTTACTTGCTGCTCTGTAATATAAATAAGGCACAAGGTCGTACAGGTACTCAGCGTCCAGTTAAATGATTTCATCTTATTACCATGCAATACGCAGCCTACTAGCTGTCATTGCATGTTTTAAGCTTCGACCAATTTGAAAGCCAGCCTCACCGTCGAACAGCCGCCAACAGCTGCTCATTTCGCAATAACTGGTATACGCTTTCTATGTGCGTGTCTGCTTGCGTGCGTTTACTGCATACAAACGTGATGTGAAACGCTTAATAAGACGACATGGCAGCGTCTGTAAAAGTTTGCAGTCGATATCCTGAGATGTAATCAATGCTTGGTAACATCGAACTGGAAACGTCCATAAAGCGAAAACAAGTGGAACTCCCTCACTACTGACAAAAGCACAGTCATTTAATTGGTGCAACCATCACTCATAAGTTTAACTACTCATACGTATGTCCCTTTACGTTAGACATATTTGACGGACTAGGGCGAATAACAGAATGGTACCGTGATTTGACTCGTAGTAGTGAATTTAAAAAACTGCTTTCAGGGTATAAATGCCAATACGCACAATGCTACACTTTCCTCTTACTGGAACTTCTTCCTTTAACAAAGTGAAAACCGTAATAAACAAATACTTTCGCTTCCACCTAATGAAAGTTTGAAGTGTCTACTAGATTTCCAGGATTCCAGTGAAGGCTGCAGAACTCCACATACTCAGTGGCATGCGGCAAAAATTACACATGTACGTGTTAAGTACAAGTGACCATAACCATTGGACTGCGTCGGTCGAATCATGCAGTAGAAGTATTTAGTTTGACTGCTGGGAAATCATAGTGCCAAAGGTTAACTGGCTACAAAACGCCCAGACAAGCTCTGAGATCCACCTTGACTCCTGTTCAATGGGTACTTGGGCCTCTTTTGTTGAAAAGGAAGTGGCCAAAGCGTGCAGCTGACCACTCACCTGCATCTAGTTTCGAAGTTAAGAATGCGTGAAGCTGTACCTCCACTGTCCCAAAGCCTTCATGGAGCGGACAACAATTTTACCTTTCATCATAACGTAGTCTGTCTTACGAAGGTCCATGGACTCTTCCACAGCAAGTTCTCCAGGCATTGCAATCTTGTGCTTCCTCTTTCAATTTCCGTTATTTTCTCGGTCCCTTAAGGTCCTCCAGTAGCTGCCTGCGTATTCTTCCTCGTCTTCCCGCCACTTCTATCTCCTTCGATAACGTGTTTTAGAATTGCCTTTTTATAATCCAAGGTGAAAGACGTGCTAAGGCCGAGTAGCGTATGACATGATCAGTTTTAAAACTTCTGCATTTCGGAAAGCGCTTGCAGCACCCAATCCGTGAGCTGCCAAAAGAACAAATAAATTTACTCGCTATTCTTGTCAAAAACATGCCGCTTGTAAAAGGGGGAAAAAATCAGTCCTTTGACGTGCAACTTCTTGTTCCTCGTATACTAAACTTGACAGTGCTGCAACAATCAACCAATTTTAATAGCAGAACTTTGTACAGAACTGTGACAGCGAAGTTTTTGTGTGACCGTGCACTAGCCGGTCTTAATTTGTGTAATGTAAGACAACAGGTTTCCAGCTTTCAGTACGATTACATTTAATGAGCACTAGACTGCCTTCAATTGTGAAGTATGAATGACCTGCGATTTTATGACGACGCTGCTTCTCAGCTGTGGGTTATTTCAACATGTATTTTGCAATATTTTATTGGAGTTGCTGCCAACCAGACCAAAGAACTTGTAGCTACCGGTCTCGTCTCTTCACGTTTCCCGATTAGAGCTGTACATGCATTTCTCTTCTCCTCCATACGTTCTACGTGTCCAACATACCATCCCCCTTTACCTGAACGTCCTAGAGCTGTACATGCATTTTTCTTCTCCTCCATACGTTCTACGTGTCCAACATACCATCCCCCTTTACCTGAACGTCCTAATAATGTTTCATGAAAAGTATACAACCGTACCGCACGGAAAAATACAAAAATATTAGTTCCTTATTACAGATCTTTCCCATCCAATTGTTATTTCCTCTCCATAGATCTGAACATTTGCGCCAACTCCCTTGTTCTCAAGTACACTCAGTGTAGCTTTTCCCCCTCATTGCGTGAGACGGAATTTTATACACACAAAATGGCAAGTAACTTCGTAATTTGATTCACTTTATAAGACCAAGACTTGCACATACATATACATATATGAGGTCTGAGCGGTACATCAGCACGCTGCATGTCTCAAGCAGCTTTACTAATTTCAAATGAATCTGCTATAAGGAACAACATACACGATGCCAGGAGAGTTTCACTGGGCCACCAACACAATGTTATTCTTAAGTCAATGAACGTCAAAAGCAGAGGAAATATTGGCCACCCTGAAATTCTGTACACTCCGCAATGGTGTACACGTATGTTACACCCTCAACTCCTGTTTATGAAAATCTAATTGAACTTACGGGGAAACTGAACTTCGAGATTTCTTTAGACCTAAGAAAATCGATCATAAATATAACAACTAACTAACAGGCTAACCTGACCGTTCCTCAATTAGTCAAAAAAATTCTCCACATTTTACGAAACTCGAAGGCTCATCACCGCGACCACAACAGCCTGCCACTTGTTCATATTGAGTCAGATCAATACAGTCCACGCCCTCGCATCCTATTTTTATAGACCCATTTTAATATTATCCCCCATTTAATCCCAGGCCTTCCAAGTCGTCTCTTTCCTTCGGGTTCCCCACCAACATCATGTACGTATTTCTCTTCTCCACACAACGTGCCACAGGCCCCATATGAGGGAGACAGGTGTACACAGGGTCATAAATACAAAGAAATAACACTTTTATGTCATTTTTTAAGTGTAATACGGCGAGGAATTAAATTTGATGTTCCATGTTTGATTTTCAAATGTAATGCAAAATTTGTACATTTAAGCCAGCTACAACAGGAAACAATGTTGGGAATTACATCAAACCTGTTTCATGTTTAAAAATGAAACTTACCTTGTACAAAATTATACATATATTGTTCGTGAGGCATGACCATTACTGCGTTAGCTTCATAGGTATTCATCTCCGACCCAAGACATACACAACCTTGACAGGAGAAGTCAACTCCGTGGGATACAATTGCCTATTATTCGCGCTCATCTAACACTATCTACTGCAGTCATCCATTTTTATGCCGTCCTTTGTGTCTCAATGCCAGGAAAGGGCGTTCACACATTATGGAAAAGAAGAAAATATCCTATACCATGAAAAATTCAAGTCCAAACAAAACAGTAGCAACAACAAAGCATAAAATATCGATTTCAAGTCGCCTAAAGAACAAGCATGTCTAAAACTTAAAAGCACAAAAACCAATCAAAAACCTTGTTGGATTACATAAAGTCTTTGTATGAAGTGTACCGACAGCACTCTTCCTTCGTGCATCAGGCGTTTAATGCACAGTTTCGTAACAGAGTCCGAATTTACGGATTCCTGGTATCAATTAATGAGTTAATTTTTCCATCGAAAGCAAACAACTTAGTTTTCTTTTATAACACATTTATTTATTATCCCACATGTTTCGATTCACCACTAAATCGTCACAAGGACTACATACTCATGGGTGACACCAATCTACTTCATCCCAGAAGGTTTGAAAACCACCTGTGAGTGAGCACAACTGAATATGAGTCCATGGTGAATCGAAACATACCGGGTATGCAATAAAAATTTTTTTCTCTCTCCTGGCGCGACAGCCCCCTAGTGGGCCTTGGCCTCCTCCTCAATCACGTGGATTTTTGTGGTTTCTAGACCACACACAACGACACATCACAGTCGGTACGACTCCTCTGGACGAATGATCAGCTCGTCGCAGAGACCTCTGACAACACACAACACTCACAGCAGACAGACATCCATACCCCCTGTGGGATTCGAACCCACGATCTCAACAGGCGAGCGGCCGTAAACCTACGCCTTAGACCGCGCGGGCACTGGGACCGGCAATAAAAAATGTTACTGAAATAAAACTGATTGTTTTTGATGGAAAAATGAATCCATATTAATGAAGTCCACAGTTTGATCTCGTCCGTCTCTATTAGTTCTCGTCAGTCGTACCGCACATCATTATCATGTTTGGTAGAATTTTATTTAAGCAAAAAGCGCTTACGGACTCTGCCTGGGTATCAAGTTCGTTCATTTAAGTCTCACTGTGAAAATTAAAACAAACAAGACAGGCAATGTACGTATAACGTATATAACGTAACACTGAGGCGCGTTCGAGTCACCACTGTTGTCTTGGAAAAGCAAAACGTATTACATATTCTGAGTGTGTGTTTGTAGCCTTCATTGACCAGCAAACAAAGCGCATGCGCCATATTATATTGTCATCTGTGACCTGTCCGGCTGTACCATATTTTTCAGCATTCTCTCATAAACGGCAGGGAAAAATTATAAATAAATAAATAAATAAAAATAAATAAATAAAACGTGCGTTGTGATTTTCTCTACAACTTTTATCTAACATATTTATCACTCTAGAAAGCAAAGAGCGAGATATAATCAGGAATGCACATACATAGATCTATCACGTAAAGTACATGATCTTCTTGTCTGGTTTTAATGAAAATTTAATTTTATCCACAAATTTTCGAAAAATAAAAAATATCAAATTTCACGAAAATCCGTTCATTGGGAGCCAAACTGTTTCATGCGGACGGACGGACAGACAGACAGACGGAAATGACGAATGCAATATTCCCTATTCGCAATTTTGCGATCGCGCCGAAGTAGAAAAAGTTTCCCCTTCTTCACGCCATGAAGGCACATGGGGGAGAAGAGGTATACCTCCACTCATTCTTAACCTCGGCACTAGATGGAGGTGAGTAGTCAGCTTCACGCCCCGGACCGCTTTACTATTGTGGAAGGGGTCCCCAATAACCACTGAACAGGAGGCTGGGTGGGCTCGAAAGCCGGTCTGGACGTTTCAAAGACAGGAAAATCTGCTGCGCGCTCAGTCTGTAGCCCGGGCACTATACTGTTTATACTATACTGGCTCATGTCATCCTACGTAACTTTTTCCATCCCCCTGAAACTCTCCTTGATATCAAAATGTTTTCCTCCTCAAACACATTCACACTGTTCACCTCGTAAACCACCTCCCACATCCACACAAACCAAAAGGTTCATATATCAGAATTTATATGTTTTAATTTTCCTACTTCTAGACAGCAGATGGGAGGACTGACAGCAAACATGCATCATACGCATTACGTTTTACGGTGTAACATTCAGTGTACGCGTTCATACCCCTAAAGCTGGCATTTCAATGCACACAAATCTACATGCATGAACATCACCACCTAGATCATTTGGTTCCCCAGTCACACATCAGAAGTTGCTATAACAAGGGACGTAACGCCTGCAGTATTTATCATCGATTTTGTTATTCCTCTTTCCTAAATTTAACACGAAGACTTTACCTACTCGTTTAACACTCTGCGTACAGAAAACATGTCTGAGTTACGACACTCCTTTCCAATAATACGCTTCAACATGCAATTTCCGGTCGGGGAGGAAAACAATACATTCATTATGCAAAGCACACATCTGCATTTGCAACAGACGTCAACCGTCTCTCAATACATACGAAAACAAAACATATAGCTTTACCATGACGCCTCCTTCAGACAACAATATTCCTCCCTGTCAGTCCAAAGGTAAAAGCCCTGACCTCTGACATTACAGAGGTGTGTGTGTGTGTGTGTGTGTGTGTGTGTGTGTGATGAGAATCTTGCTGCAGGCGGTACAGCAGCTCCATCAAACAGGAGTAAGTTTGCAGCTCAACTGTAAACATACCAAATACCTGTACTGCACCTACGCAAATAACCTACACAACTTAAACGTGTTTACGGATATACTTCAATTCTGCAAGAAGACCGAAATACGGTATGCAGAAATTGTCTTTCTTATAACAAAAAAATCGACTGAAACTTTAACCTCACACGCGGAAACAGAACGAGCGGATTGGCGTAGCGGCTTATATCGAGGAGCGCACCGTTCAAAACTTGGCCGGCACACCGCTTATCCTGACGTTTTCGTGGTTTTACTCTCTTCCTCCAGGCACATATTGGAAGAGCACGTCGATTAGGACACGGCTACTTCCTTCCAAATCGTTCAAAATTCACCACAAATTAACCACTTTGTCATGCCAGGCTACAATCCAGCATGCTGACAGCAACAGGAAAAGAACAGGACAAGGAATTCCGATAAGACTTTCTTATTTCATAGACTTCACCGTTCAACGGGTTTATTACTGTTACTACTCTTGTTTTATTTCATTTTTGTGAACAACTTATTACTTTTGTACATTCATATTTGCCGGAGGGAACCTCAAACTTTCCCATCATCGCCAAGTTTATAATTGCTCATTTAAGATAGGTAACTGTCAGTATATGATTACCTCCAATTCCACATGCCTAGCTAAAATACTTCAATACTTATTGCCATCAAGCTGAAAGGTACAGAAAATTTCCACACACACTCAATTTTGTTATTTAACGTTCTACAAAAATATTACCTTAACAAAACTGTCAAGCTTTACAAAGCAATTTACCACACATCACTTTAGCACCTAAAAGAACGTAAGTGGCGCTAGTGCTGCTTCCGCCTCATAAGCATGCGCGTTCGCCATGTTGTTACGTACTACTTGTAGGAAATTAAAAAGTAAGGTGTTGGGGTGACCTACTGTGCATAACAAAGTTCGAAAAAATCGGTCGGCTGGTTCAAAAGTTGAAATGGGGTACACACACACACACACACACACACACATACACAGATGGTGATATAAGAATATTAACATTATTACTTGATGGTAGGAAAGTGGGCCAAGAGTTAGCCTACACGCAGTAATACGCAAGTTTGCGCAAATCCTAACATAGGTTCGCCTCATAAATATGTTAATACTTTATCGCTAAAACATTTGTCAATGCACGTCTTTGTTTGCAAGGTAACACCTCACATTACATAACACATCATACGCGGCCACGTAATGCGGAGTCTCTCTTACGATTTCTACGCGAAACAAAAAGACATCCGGTAATTAAAATACAAGAAAAAAGTACACGCTTCTCGTGAAATTGTCTGTGTTATGTTCTTGAAGCATTTGGAAATACAATATAGGTCTGCGTGCTCGAAACAGTTACACCCTGATAAGTTTCAAATTCCTCATACGATCGTGAATCGGAGTAAAGTGTATCTTAATTGCAGTTCGTTATGTTAAACTTTTACCAAAGAAAACAACATAAAGCATTGCACGCTCTGAGTGAACAAACAGATAACTAATTAAAAGTCCGCCTATGTCAATTCTTAGTTTGAACGTCCAATATTAAATTTAACCAAAATCCGTTCAGTTCTATACGAGCTATACATGTAGGAAGCATGATGTAACCTCGCCATAACGCGTTCATTTAGTGTAAAGAATGCACGCTAGGCGACACTTATTTCACAGTTCAGAAGAATAAAACATCTCGCCGCCAGTCCTGGCAGACACTACACCAAATAAACTGGCACGATTCGTTAATTTGCTAACAGTAATTACTCGTACATGTACGCCCTCACTGACAGACAATGAAACTTCGCTTCCGGTGACGAAAGATGAGGATTTTCCAGACACAGACAACTGACTGGCTGACTGACGGCTGCGTCATCAAATCCATGCAGGAGTTCCCTTGTTGAGAAGCTGATAGTTATTCAGGTACTGAGGAAAACCCTCACCATTTCAGGCGGGTTCTCATAATCGCGAAAAGCCTATTATCTTCGTCAAGTCCGTCTTTCCACCTGTCCGTCCGTCCGTCCGCATGTGATCAGCGCGGCCCCCACTGGACGCCCAAATTTGGTGTGGGCACTTGTATGAAAATCTGTCCAGAAACTGCAAATTTGGTTAAAATCGTACAAAAGTATTGGGCATCTCACATGGAGGCCCAAATACGTTTTAATGTGTTGGCGACACAAATTCACCATAACAGCATAGTTGTGCCACGCTCAAGATCGTTATATTGCTGGCCGTGACGTGTAACTCAACAATATATGCAGAACGCATTGTTGCTTTACCACTGCAACAGTGGTCATGCCACAGTGTTATGTTATACGTAAATTCCCTATCTTATCATTATCATCATCATCATCATCATATATCTGTCATGGAGTTGGGCCACTTGTTGACCCGTTCCGGTCTCACGTATCCAAAAGTCTCTTCAAAGGTCTGCCGTGATTCCTTCTGCCGGTTGGAGAATAGTGTTTCATTACTCTGGGTAATCTACTACGAGGCATTCTGTTACATGTTGTATCCAGTTTCTCTTGCATTCCAGTAATTTGTCCAAAATTGGTGTTATTTTTAATTTCTTTGTAATTTGTGTATTTGTTTTGTAATCTGTCCAAGTGTCTGCTGCTGTTATTCTTCTGGCGTCCCTTGCTTTAATAGTTCAAGTTTCGCTGCCATATAACAAAACTGGGAGGGCCGGTGTATTGTATCATTTTATTCTTGTTTTCTTAAGGGTTTTTTTTTGTCTAAACACATTATTTAAAATACCTGTAATTTTCAAATAGTTATGTAATTTGTTATCAATGGCCAATTCCATGGAATAGTAGTAATTGACAGCATCGCTAAATAAAACAATAACAAGATAGGGATTCTAGGGCTAGGGCAGAAAGAAGCCCTATCTTGTTATTGTTTTATTTAGCGACGCTGTCAATTACTACTATACATGGGTTTGTGGTAGTGAACAGGAATGTGATTATGGAACATTGGTGGAATACTGACAGAGAAAACAGAAGATTCGGTGAAACAGCCAAAACTGTCCACCAAAAACTGCATACGCAAGGCCCTGTGATCAAATAAAAATTTTCGCGATAAGATCCCTGGCTTATATGGAACCCAAATGTTCAGCGCCGTGTTCACAAGAACTCGACAAAGCGCTCTATCCTACGACAAATCCAGTCATCTATGCCTATGTTTTGCTTCGGGTTTTCAGATCAGACCTTTATAAGGGTCTTCATACTCTGTTTTACACAAAGCTGAAGAGTTTTGCTGAAAATTTAGTATAACGATTCTTTGTGAACAGCAGTAGAGATCCCGTCTACTCGGAAATCCTTATTTGTATTATCAAGTCTTTTTATTTATCCAACCAATGCACAATTAGATTGTTCTAAAAGAATATTAAAATTTACATTAATATTTACATTAAAAATGTTCCTACATGTTTCGGTTTAAACAACTATCATCAGGGAGCTTGCCATTTGTGCTTTGCTAAAGTTATAATAGCCAGTTAAAATACGACGTTAAGGACGATTCGGCTGTGTGGCTGCATATTCTATCCAGTCCTTGTTTTGTGTGTGTATCGTGCACTGTGCAGAATGTGTATATTACAAAGTATATACTACAGGAATATCAAACATGGATGGCATGGGCACGTCACGGCATGGAATAGCCGAGAAATGTATACAGAGTTTTGGTGGGCAAACCTGAAGGAAAAGAGCCACTCAGAAGACCTAGACATAGACGGGACGATGACATTAAGACTGATCTTAGAGTGATAGTCTGGAATAATGTAAGTTGGATTGATTTGGCTCCAAACAGGTATCAGTGGCGGCTCTTGTGAACACGCTAATAAAATTTCGAGTTTCATACTATGAATGGAGTTTGACTAGGCGTGCAACTATTAAATTCTTAACAACAGCTCTGCGCCGTAGCGTTAAAATACATCTCTCGCGGCAATAAACAGCTGTCATGGCTAATTATAATGAGGTATGCGGAAGTCGCAATGCAGGAAAAGTCTCTCTTTATTCCATGCGAATACTTCATAGCCTAAGCACGTACATCGCTTCAAAATCTGGCCTGCGGTGCATGATTAATACCTTCCATAGCCTCTCTGAAATTTGTACTAAATCTAGCTATACTATTCGCTGTCTACTCCAGTTACCTCCAAGAGATAATGTCAGGACTTTCAAACAGACGTGTACCAGCAATAACAGATTTTCGTCATGAAAATAAATGTGTAAGAGGATGAACGGTGTAAACACCAGTAGCAAAAATTTGCTGGGGGGAAAAAAAACATGTACTTCAATAATTTTCCAACTCTGCTGAACCAAAAAACTCCAAAAACAACTTCACGAAACCGGAAATGTTCAGCTTCAGCGACGGGTAGTCTTTAGCTTACAATATTTACACACATGCAACAAGTTGCAAATACACGGTCATGCCACTGCCGTACTCCGCGTACTTGAAACTTGCTGAGTATCTTCTACAACCTGGACAAACTTTACGCCTTATGTGTACTGCTTCTGCTACTATAGCATGGCAGCCCAATTTCGAGCCCTAGCCTCCTCAGTTTTTCTTACACATACGTATTTTCCGGTCTACTGTTAATCTTTGCCATTTTGCGGCCCCTAACAGTTTTCTGGCATATCTAGTCACCGTCACCGTATCTACCCACCTGTCATGTGGTTTCCGGGCTGGTCCTGCAAAAGTCCAGAGTTCTGTTTAGTTGCTTGTATTAACATCATTCTCCCTTTCTCTCTCTCTCTCTCTCTCTCTCTCTCTCACTCTCTCTCAATGTGTAACGCTGGGAATTTACAGAACGTGGGTAAAATTAACGTTCTATACCTTCTACTTAACCCTTAGGCTACCGGATTAAATTTCACTTGCCATTTAATAATATTAATCCTTAGGCTACTAATTTCGTATATACTGTATATGGAGCTCCTAGTAAAGCCAGAAATGCTAACGTCGTATATATATGGACCTACGTTTGGCAACGCTGAAACAGTCTCTTTCTATTTGCTGCACAATGTTTCAACACTGAATCAATGCAGA
>Ga0209629_10003104_pt1 | contig 11714 bp, 5 predicted proteins | sample TergutCu122P5_FD_187286 | JGI IMG/M metagenome (GOLD analysis project Ga0209629, IMG submission 187286) | Cubitermes ugandensis P5 segment gut microbial communities from Kakamega Forest, Kenya - Cu122 P5 (SPAdes) (version 2) | ecosystem: Host-associated > Arthropoda: Insects > Digestive system >...
TTGTAAAACCGAATGGGATCCCATCGTGTTGCAACACCTTTATAAATTTCACATGTATCTATCTTAGATCTTAACTCTTAGGGACCTGATGATGGTCCAATGAAGGACCGAAACATGTCGTCCTAATAGTAATAAAGTTTATGACGACATTTACTGTGTTGTGTTGGATGGTCTTATCAATATACTGTAACTTTCGCACAACGGTATGGAAAACGCAAGAACTACTATAGAATAGTGCAGTTCACAAAATTCAGTTTATTTTGTATGAATTTCAAAACTATGAAATTGGGTATTTAACCAGAACAGGATTTTGTGATTTTTATCTTTATTGTTGGGCATACCATAGGTCAGGTGTTTAGACACTGGCATCTCACCACAGCACAGTTTGGTTGGTTTGTGGGTGGCTTCATTTGAGATTCATGGTGGACAAAGTGGCACTGTGTGAATTTTTCTCCCAGTATCTTTGGATTGCCCCTGTAAATCATCATTCCACCATTACTTCACATGCAACTATGAACATGCCCTGAAGTGTGTAGCAGCCTGGACCAAGCAGTGTACTATCACATCCTCTGTCTTTTAAGTTGGCTACCTCATCTGTCTGGTCCAGGGGTTAAATCAGACACATGACAGGAAGCAGTAATCAGCAAATAGGAGGATATTTCTTTACATTGTAGATATTTATCACAAAGAATAAGGTTGGTGTGAAATGAGTTATTGGAGAATTTCTGCATATATTGAGGAGGGGGAAAAACTTATTTTTAGTATCTGTTGTTTGGTTGTTGTTTATTACACATCTTTTATAAAATCTTAGTGAAATGTTTAGTGTATTGTATAGGAATCTCTCATACTACAAGGATGGCAACCTGATTTTAACTTGAGGTTTCTGAGTAGTATTGGTAATAGTAATAAAGTGTTGTAACTTCCTGCCAAAATATTCCAGTAAAAAGTGTTTGAAAAACAATAAATTGCCAAATTCTGTGGCGATATTCTCATGTCACAGTAAACTCTCAATTTTTGGGGCCATCAGAGGGAATAGATGCAAGTATAATTGAATACTCCAGATAACCTAAGACATTTTTTATGTTCATTACAACATGTCATAAATTTATGGGTCCTTTGAGCTTCTACACTGTGAAGTGATTTTTGAGGCACCTACTGCCTGTATATTTAGAGTGATGGAATGGGTTCAAGTGGATACTAGAGTGGTGTGGTGTAAGAAAAAATGTTGGTTATATAGGTCAGCCATATTTCCTCAGACTGTACTGTATAACTGACACATTTTTTTCTGCTGCATTACTTCAGCATCCACTTGAAACAACTGGAATATTGGAGTATTGTCACACTCCATTTTTTCATGTTTACAGAGAGATATTATGTTGCTTATTTTCTTTTCAGTGATTGTATCTTCGGAATCAAAATTGTTCAAAGGAACAGTCAAAAATAGTGTGGACTGACGATTGCTTGCAGAGTTGTAGAAACTGGTACTGTTGCTGGTTTCATCTGACTGTGATTACCAGTAGTCATAGTTTCCAGCAGGAATATTTTTTACTGACAATTGGACTCATTTGTGCTGTGTCTTTTAAAAAGAAGAGAAATTTTAAAATTGTTTGCATGGTTTTTGGAGTGTGGAGAAATTGAAGGATCACAATTACAGGAACAAGAGGAGCATTACGTTTGAGACTGTGAAAGAAACAAAATTTATCATTGTTATTTTATATAAAGTTGGAGCTTGAAGAAGTTTGTAAGACATAATATTATAAATTTCTAACATGGAAGAAAATAACACAAGTACTCATTGTTCAGATGTTGAAGATTACATACCCGATAATTATGATCACATTTCACCAGACATCTTTTACACGGCAACCAATATTCCAGGTCCTGGAGCAAATCTTGAAGATTTTAACACACAGTTTGTTGGTGGGTGTGTTTGTGAAAATGGAAGATGTTACGCAGAAAACAGTTGCCCATGTGTTGGAAAGTATGGTGTGAATTATGATAAGAATGGTAGGCTGTTGGATTCAAAATTCGGTGGTCCGATTGTTGAATGCAATTCTTTGTGTGGTTGTGTAGGTCAGGGAAGATGTGGGAACCGTGTGGTCCAGTTTGGCTCAAGGGATGGACTGCAGATTTTTGAAACAGGCCAAAGTAAAGGATTTGGCTTAAAATCAGAAACTGAAATTTTGAAAGGTGAATTTATATGTGAGTATGCAGGCGAAGTTTTGAGCATGGAGGAAGCAAAGCGCCGCACTCAGGCAAATAATGGGAAAATGAATTACATATTCGTATTGAATGAATATATTTCAGAAGGCTGTGTCTTGAAAACTTACGTGGATCCAACCACGATTGGTAATATTGGGCGATACATCAACCATTCCTGCCAACCTAATGCAGTAATTGTTCCAGTAAGAACTAACAATCCTGTCCCAAAACTTTGTATTTTTGCATTAAAAGTGATACATCTTGGTGATGAGATCACATTTGATTATGGTGGTGGTAACAGTAAGGACAGGTGCCCTGTACAGACAAGGCTGACAGAGAGGAAGCCTTGCTGTTGTGGAGCGGAAGCATGTCAACAATATTTGCCCTATGATGAGACCCTATTTTAATGTTTGTAAAGTGTTTACTTTGTTGATTCTTTTAAGTAATATTTTACTTCTTGGACTAATATAAAAGTGTATTTTAGTGTTTGAATGTTTTTTTTATTATATATGAAACCTGAGCCTAACATGTATGTGGTGTACCCAAAAGTTATGATAAAGTTTTGTAAACAAAGATTACATTAAATGGAACGTCCCTGTTGGTGTATCAATCACAAAGATGTAAAGAATCTCCAGTCATAACCAGCACACTTTTATGGATACGTTTATTAAGTGGTGACTAGTTTCAGCCCAAGCTTGGGCCATCATCAGGCCATAATATTACAAGAAATGAATAGTCATAGAAACTAATAATCATTAAGGGGCAGATCTCCCCTTTAACATCAAGATACATTAAAAACATATGCCAAGAATGCAAGGTGAAAATGGTACAAAAAATACAAAAGCCCCAAAGACGTGTTAAAAATAACTATTTTGGTATAAAACAGTATTAAAAATAGTTATTTGAAATACCACTTCCAAGAATTTTGAAAATAAAATTAATATGTCATACATCAACTGTATAAATTCATAATAAATATATTAAGAAGATTACAATATACTGTTACAGTGCACGCCACCGGCTCTTTATGATAGGTCCGTTTATTGCTACTTTTACAAAAATAGGATGTGAATTTATTGGCAGAAGAATTATGTTGGAGATGAAATCAAGTTCTTGCAGATTTGCATATATATTAGTGACTTCCCGGTTTTATGTTCTAATGAGAATCAGTGAGAGGTAAAATGTAAATGGATTTCTTATGCAGTTGTTGGGCTATCAGAGGATATGCTACTGGTTTTTTCACATTCAAGCAAATATGCACATATGTATTCACTTTCTTATATTATTATGGCCTGATAATGGCTCAAGCTTGGGCTGAAACTAGTTGCTGCTTAATAAACGTATTCTTAAAAGTGTGTTAGTTGTCCTTTAGATTTTTTAGATCTTTGTGAAGCAAAGACTGGTTTAATTGACCAAAATTTTGTATCATGGCCTTTTCAGAGTTCTCCTATTTGGTCATGACTAATACTGTATTTTGGATACTGTCATCTTGGGTTTCTTCAGACACATTTTGGCAGCTGAGTGTTTCCACTGTTAAGTGCACAGATTCCTACTTGTAAGGCCTCTTTTGCCAACCAGTGACACAGATTAACTCTGGGGCCCAGTTGAGTGGAGGGACATGTTTACCTAATGACAGAAACAGATGCAGTTTCCTAGATGTTGTGTTTAAAAACCTCCCAATACATTCAACAACATCCAAAATGATGGTCATATTTATTGTAACACCATGATGAGAAATGTTTTGATTTAAGTGAGTTTCATTTTTAACATAATGGGCCCAGCTATTGTTGTTTGTTGGAAGAATGTTTGAAACTCATCTCCTGTCTTAACATTCAGTACACACAAATTTTGTTGAATCTGCAAACCTTAATCAAAACCACTTTAATGTTTCATCTTTTGATTCAAGAAATTGCATGGAGCAATTCTGACAAGCAAGGAGGATGTGAGACTGCAGGCATTTTGTTCTTGACCACAAGCTGTTTGACAGCCAGCCCATTTTAAGTGGGCGCATCTCCATTTTATCATTTCTCATGACAGTTTTTTGAAGATGTTTTCATATTAATGCTGTAGAACATTAGTACAGTACTTCTGATGGTATGGATTGGGTGGATACATATGTGATGCCCAACATCAGATTAAAAAAGAAAATTTTATTTACTGTCAGACATGTAACTAAACCTCATTAACTTTTGGATGTGGTGACTGATGATTTTCATTGTGGAAAAGCTCTGCTGCTTGTAAGTCTTGTCAGAAGATTGTCTGTAACATATGTTGCAGGAACTGAGATATACAACTTACAGGAACACAGCTTGAAATAAAACTTAATGTAAAATGTGTTCTGTAGAACAGCTTACAAGACGAGTAGAGTGTACACAGCTTCACTAAACTGTTTGTGTGTGGTACTGATGCAATATAGAGTGGTGTGTACAAAGCAAACTACCCACAAAGGTATACTGTATCACCATGTACCTGGAAGAAGCCATACTGTCAGTGACATTATTGTAGGAACATTCCCATAATTTCTGGGTACCCAGATTTATTTTGAGTGATTACCCTCTGCCATTTCCTGTTCCTCACATTTTTGCTGATCCCAACAGTTTATTTTAGCAATAGACTTTGTGTATGCCTGAGTTCCACTGAGCAGCTCACCATTTGGGAGGATACCTCCCACATAAATGAGGAAATTTTTGTAGGAAGAATTTTGATGAGTATTTTCTTTCTCAAAATTTGAGTACAGACGACACCTGGTCTTTGTGATGTTACATAAGGTACATATAATGCCATGCTATGATCCTTAACTACTGACATCACACCGATTCTTGTTCAGTGTTCTGTGTCACATATAAAAGTAGCCTAATATTAAAGTGGATATTAGAGAATTAGGTAATGGAGATACAAACTGTATGGAACGGGCTCTGAGTAAAATCAGAAGGCAGGTTTTTTCTAGATCAGCTGGGTAACACTCGGGTAATTGAGGAGAATCTGTAGTAGCATGGAATTAGTTCTGCCCTCATACTCTGTTTCATTTAAGGGACTGTGCCTTCATGATGGTTTGCTTTATTCCAAGCGTTTGTAATGAAATGTCCTCGGCTGAGCAAGTTTGCTCAGGTATTCATATCTTACAGGTGGTGTAAATGAGGATGTAAGGAGCTTCATATCCATGCCCTCTTAAGCCTTCATGTTGTAATGATTTGGAAGACAACTGTGCCACCTTCCAAATTTAATGGTGAAATACAGATATCACATTCTTTTCCGATCTTGCACACTAGGTACATGTAGTACTTCTCCCCTGTCACCGTTAAACTAGTTTCAGTTTCCCTATTTTACTCAAATACATTGAATTATTTTTATTCCTTCCAAGTCAGTTGGATATGCTGCTAATACATTTTAGTTTTAAAAACTAGAAGTCTCTTATGAGACTCGAGGGTCACAAGGTGATAAATGTTGGTACATACCTAACAGACTAGGTGGTGTCATCCTAGAAGACAGTCTTTATTTCTAAATATCTTTTCAAATTTCACACAGTTTTTCTTCCACTTGTTTTATGATAGTGCCTGCATTGTGGTGGTCATTTTAATTTTTCTTCTAGCCACACGACTACCATTACATCCGCTGGCACTCTTCTTTTGTAACATCAACAGAAAGGATGTAAATTTTGGTTTGGGACTGCATTTAATACTGCACTAGCTTTGTTTCCAAACATGACATTAACATCAACAGAGAGACTGTAAATTTTGGTGTGGGACTCCATTGAATACTGCATCAGCTGTGTTCCAAAACATGAAGTGGCATCCAGGAGACCTTTATTTTCTTGGTTCTTACACGCAAGTAAATTAAAGTTGATATAAGTTTAAAATACGCATGTTACACGGTAGAAGTGTACATCAGGAAGTCTTGAGGACACTATCTTTCCTTGAAAGATAAGCTATTGATTCCATGATGAATTTTTAAAGCTGTAGCAGGATAAGAAAGATGTGTCACTGAGGATGGGGATTGTGATGAAAACTGGTGTGGAGTAAGTGAGCTAAATCTGATGTTGTAATGACTCACACATTTAATTTTTATTATCTGGGGGACGTTTATGTCATATTATAGGGAAGAATGCTCTGGGCCAGAAACATCTACTTCAAATAAGCTTTTCAAACGTGTCATTTGTATGCAAAGGAACAAGTGTACTGGGTTTAGTAAGGACACTGTCTTGTCATGAAAACTCGTGTGATCACAGCTATAAAATTTATTTCACTTCATACAATAGTATATGACCTACACCACTTACACAATTGGAAGACTTTTGCTTGTGATCTTCACTATACATTAGGAACTTCAAAGTTTGTGCTCCTGACATGATTAAGTACTGCAACATTTTATGTAAGTACAAAATTATGTACATCTGGAAAAGGATGTTCTAAACGTTTAATAGTCTTTTATACTGTGAACAGTAATTACCAAAATATTTATTCTTGGTAAGAAATAAAGTGTGAAAATGTTTTGGCTATTACCAGGAAGGGTAATTTAAAAAAAAATATATAAAACTGCAGGAAAATCACTAAGTACAATGAACCCTTATAATCAAGGGAAATGTCAGTCTGTTGTACATCTTATTTACAATGACTGCAAAGAAGAAAAAAAAAAATCCTGCTTAGAAGTGTGTTATATGTTACCTAGAACAGTATGGTCGTTCATCTGGCAAAAAGTAACAAAAGCCACTATCAAATGACTTGAAAGCACACAGCGCAGTATGCTGGTTAAGTTAGCAGCAGCAGAGGAAATTGTTCCTTTCTCAAAGAAAATCTCAAGTTACGTCACTTCAGAATTGTGTAGTATCTGTAAGTAAGATGCCACTGACTGCTTCATAGCTGATCTTTAAAGCTGTAAGGGAAATGAAGAAGTTATTTAAAGAAATATTTCGTGGCTTGATGTCTTCCTATTCTGACTTTTGTGAGGCAAAAGTTAATTTTAATTTCCTTAATCTTTCTGCGTAAGATATCTGATGTAAGAAGCAGCAGTCCAGAGTTTATGTAGAAGAAAGAAACCATTAATTTCAGTTAACTGGCTTTTGCCTTTTGTGTGATAGAGGTTCAAACTAAAATATATTTTTGTTTTAATAAATTAGATGTCTACAAAGTCACCGAAATTAAAGAAAAGAACTGAAGTGAAAAACATTAATAGGGAAAGTATGTAACCCAGGAATAATTTGTCAAATTGCCATAAATCTCATCGAAACCTAATCACTGTTACAATAACAGCTTATCAGTACTCTCAACTTTGAAGTGTGATGAAAGTCTTTCTGCTGAGATTTGACTTTTTGGAGTTGCACACTCATACAACTGTGTGTGTCAGAAGTCACATTCAAATAAAGAATAGTATGTCCATAACTAAAATTCTTAGCTGCAAAAGGCTGAATATCAGCAGGTGATATAAGGCAAAAGTTTAGAGTAGTGTTATCTTTTTTAGTGGCATTTGCTGTGCCAGTGAAATGTCTTGTGCAGGCCATTTTCATCATCCATGCTCTTCCAGGTAACATATGGCCTTAGGACTTCATTTCACAAAAACTGTGTCACAAGAAGTCCAAAAAGTAATCTAAATGTTTACTTTTCTGTAATCACAATTATCAAGTTCAACATCTTTTTGATTTTTGAAATAGTACTTGAATTAAAATTGAAATTTCTGTCCCGAAAACATTATGCTGTGGTTGCAGCTATGTGGAAGTTGATCATCTACATAGCAGCAAATGTTCACAGTAAAAGTGCCAACAGGGACACAATAATTTAAACCTGGCTGATACTTTAAAGGCCGATTCACACATAGCATGCCACGCCCATGCCGTTCCTCTGCCATGCTGTGCCGCTAAGGGTTTAGAATGTGTCTTTCCCATTTGATTTACACAGTGCAGCTGTGTCTTATTCACACTTGCCATGCCGCGCCCACGCCCTGCTCTGACCATGCCATCCTTCTCAAGGCCATGGCCGTCGACAGACGGCCTGTGGGCTAACTGCCCACACGTTTGGCTTCTTCCAGCTACCACACGGAGATCCACAAAGATTGTTATCAGAAGCATACGAATCCTCCTCACAATGATCCATACCTACAACTGTAAAGAGTGGTAGCAGCACACTACAAAAAAGATGATCTGATAAAACTGTTGGACTAGCATTTCGGATATTTCTGGCTACCACGTGGACTTTCACAAAGGACACGGCACTGTCCGAGCATGGCAGGGGCGCGGCATAGGCACAGCATGCTATGTGTGAATCGGCCTTAAAATTTCTAAGACTGTTATGTGATATATGCAGTATGACACTAGTAGTTATATCTCATGACATGTATTTTTACATTTTCATTCTGTTCATGGTGTCATAACCACAATCTTAAGTTTCACTATCATAAAAACCTCATATCTTATCAATTATGAAGTCTGTTATGATTACCCTAGCTCAAATGGACTTTTCAAGGATAAGCCTATGTTTTACTGTGTTATTACACAAGGCTCAGAAATACACACTTCTGTCTGTATGGTGGTAATGTTATTCTCCTACTAATTATGAGGGTGTATCAGCAAATATGAATACAACATGAAACTGGAATTTTTGATATGCTTAACATTTATTGTCCTAAGAGACCATATGCTGGTCTCTAAATTTTATTGGTCAGTGGTCCAGCATGCTATAGGCTGGTCTCTATGTTTACTTGGTAGCAATTTAAATGTCCATGTTAAGTCAGAAAAACTCAGAATGTCCGGAAACACAATTGGTATCTAAATCCGCCTCCTAAAGGTTAATGCACCAAGCAAGGACAAATGTAAGAATATGCAGTATACTGTACAGGACAGAACCAAATTTGTGGTAATGTTTGGTTTTAAGATTTTAAGTTGAATGTACTTTATATACTTAGCTGTTCAAAAAGATTTCTTGCCAACCATCCCAGTCTGTTATTTTGTCACGCAGGCTGTAAGTTGATGTTATGATAATTACTACCAAATGATACTACTGACCAGAGATTATTGTGACACTGACACTGACATTGGATGTTATTTGGGCTACCACATTCCAAATGGACATTATTTCAGATCACAGTTGGACATGAAATAAAAATTGTGCTCAATAACTATCAGTTGTAGACAGGAGATCAGGTTATTAACTTTCTTTAAAGCTGCCCCATTGCCTTTGCTGTATCATTCAGGTAACAAATTCTAAGAGCTGCTCTTCTGTACAATATATCACTGAGGAATTAAAGTCAGTCTGAAATGTACATTATTTTAAAGTTCCTGTTTTTCACATAATTTGTTGTTAGAATAGCAGTGACTGTTTAATATGTGCATAAAAATTAAGTTAATTGAAAGAGGAGTTTATCAATAAAAGTTTCATATAACATCAGCAACCCTATTTACCTCCATTATCACAAAGACAGGAATATACAAAGTGAATTAAGAACAATACAATATGAACTTGTTTCTCTTTGAGACTAAACTCACTTCATCTGGTAAGTACCAACTATAACAAAACAAGTGTTTCATGTACTATGTGGACATTTGAACTTTGATTTGATTCCTGTAACCAAAATTCAGAATGCAGCATACCAAAAGTGAACAGTGCACTGTTAAAAATGTAAGGTATGCTCAGCAATAGACTAATTGCATCCAGTATGTAATGATGGTTTACGGATGCTCTGCCAGGTACTCAGGAATGTTTGTACTGGCACAACGGAAGCCAAGGTTTCCAGCAGAACTATCAGGCGTGTTCTGACTGCGGGCAACACAGCGGTATCTGTAGCAGTAACTCTTGTGACACAAGTATGAACCACCCTTCTTCACACGGTCTTTCCCAGTTGCTGGTCCTTGCTAAACAAAGAATGTAATGTAATGTGATGATACAGGTATATATATCTAGTGTCATTCTGAGTCTTTGCTTAAAGTGTGGGAAAGCTAAGAGTACAGTAAATGTTCATACAAAAATTTCAGTTTTACTGGTTAAAAATGACATATTTTCCCCTTTTCCTCCTCATTGCCACTTCCACCACCCACACAATCCTCTACTCCCATTCATACTACCTCTCTGTCAGTCAGCAAGTAGTTTGATTTAAAACAAATGATATTAACGATGTCAGTCTAAATTAGCTGAGCTTTTTAAAATGAAATCACATTTTTCAAACTCACACATGACTGGAAGTACCCATATATCATGAAAATTGTGGTGGGACAGAGCAACCAAAAGGCAGAAGCAGTTTACAGTCAAACCCAGGAGATATCTGCCTATTATTGACATTAATGATATTAGAGACTTTATGTTATTAAAATACACAATTTTAACTGTCCTGTTAGAAGATCTCTATCAACAGTAATGGTGCTGCTAACAAATCAGACTGTGTCACCTACCAGTAGATCAATAATCTTCATGTGTACTCTTAGTCTGGAAGACATTTCAACTTTTATTTACAGCCAGTGAAAACTGTATCCAGTTGCTTATGAAACTCATATCATCTATATGCATTAGGATGTAACAGATGAAAGTTGAATTTGGAAAATTATGTGAATGTATGTCTGTTTCTTAAAGGTAGGCTATCAGATTGGTCAGACAGTAGTCAATCACACTTTCATTTGAAAATAACCTTTTGTTTGCAAAATACAGATGTCTGTAAATTTAAATCTGGTCATAAAAGACAATGAGAAAATTATTGATGGATTATTTCTGTGTATTCATAACAAAGTGATATACATAGTAGTTTCTAGTGACTACTACACTTCAAAGACATTTGCATAACCCTGCTCTAGACATTAATACAAATTCCCAGTGTCCAAAGCTAGGCCATTTTCAACTGAAACAATTTTTATCTGCACTATGAATTTTCAATGTCATGTTTCTGAGTACAAGCATGACATGCACAGCTGACAGCTTAGGTGTTACCAGTGCAACAAGGTGTTGAAATACAGGTATATTTAACACTGATAGATAGACATGTGTATAACATAATGTAACCTACAGGATCAACAGTTGGTGTGTTTGTGTGTTTTACATTCCACCAGTCTGCGGTCCATTCCCAGACATTGCCAACAATGTTGTGAAGATGAAATGCATTCGTAGGGAATTCTGTGACAGGGCAAGTGCCTATGTAACCATCTTCTGCTGTGTTGGTATTAGGAAACTCCCCTTGCCAAATATTTGCCCTGAAAAAGTATTAAAACATTCTTTGCTCAGTAGTTTTTTTGAACAGGGTATTGAGGCATATGCATGGCACAGTCAAGAAAATACAAATTGTGAAACTACCCCCTCCGACTACTGTAAAAACCTTCTATTCTTCCATTCATGTTAACATTTATGCTGGCCTACGCATTCCTTTATGTACTGCAAGGAATTCCCCTAAGGTACTTGTCACCATAACCTATATGGGAGCCATATTAATTTCAAACAATGACCATTTTTCAGATTTTCTGTGCAAAGAATTGGATGTACTTAACACTATAAATTATATTCCATCTAACAATCCATATGCTTCAAGTTTCATACGTCATGACACTC
>Ga0209629_10003105_pt1 | contig 11712 bp, 9 predicted proteins | sample TergutCu122P5_FD_187286 | JGI IMG/M metagenome (GOLD analysis project Ga0209629, IMG submission 187286) | Cubitermes ugandensis P5 segment gut microbial communities from Kakamega Forest, Kenya - Cu122 P5 (SPAdes) (version 2) | ecosystem: Host-associated > Arthropoda: Insects > Digestive system >...
GTTGCACCATGACAATGCGCCTGCACACACCTCGCTCGTTGTGAGGGAATTCCTCACAAAAAATGTGACCACTGTCCCCCACCCTGCCTACTTACCTGACCTGGCCACCTGCGATTTCTACGTGTTTCCTAAAATGAAACTCCTGTTGAAAGGGCGATGTTTCGCCTCCATTGAAGAAGTCCAAGCAGAATCGCAACAGATACTAAACATGCTAACGCCGGCATACTTCAATGAGTGTTTCCAAAAGTGGCAAAATCGCTGGGATCGTTGTATACAAGCCCAAGGTGACTACTTCGAAGGTGACGGTGGAAATTAAGACTTGAAGTAAGTATTCATGTTATTACGAGTAAATTCTCGGAAATTTTGGGTAGCACCACGTATTTATTGAGGTTAGTATTTGACACGTGAAGGTTATATTTGTGCCTTACACATACACTGTATGTGTCTGAATTTGTTTGAACATTTTCATTGCTGTCCACAACAAATAATAATAATAATAATAATAATAATACCCTCAGTGGCAAGTATTTCTTGTAAAGTGAAGGAATATTAACCTTCTGAATAAATTGGTACAAAATCTCCTTTGTGTGACTGGCTTTATACTGATATTTGTCTTTTTTGATACACAATAATTTTTGGTGTTTTGGATTTCCACCAGAAATAATTCTGTGTGACATTGTGGAATTGAAGTTAGTTTTAGGTTTTCCACTTTCCTTGGTACAGTGGCTGTCCTCATAGCAAAGCATGCAGAATGTAGTTTAGGGGTACAGGCCTTTATTGTCACTGACTCTTACTGAATGTGTCTCTGTCAAAATTACTGCTGAATTTATGTGCACATTCCATGTGTCAGTTACGTGTGCAAACGTTGCTGGAAATAATACTTATGAATATTCTTTCATTGATTTGCTGTGAATGTCTTCAAGTGATTCAAAATGAGTGAGGGTAACTCAGTCAGTGTAGTGACTATGATATGGGCCGGATGACCGGAGAATCAGGGTTAAACTCCTAAGGAGTGAAGATTTTCTATTTTGCAAAGCATCCAGACCAGATCAGGACCCACCCACGCTGCTTCCTGATAGGTACCAGCGTCTCCTTCCCAAGGGATAAGTGGTCAGGGCATGAGGGTGATAACTCATGCCCCTCTAGTGCTGAGGTTAAGAATGAGTGGAGATGTACCTCTCCTTCCCATATGTCTTGATGTTGTACACAGGGACAACTTTACTTACGTGTGTATACATAGACAGTCTGGTTCTTTAAATGCCATGTCTGCATGATGTGCTTCATGAATCACACGAACAACTTTGTCTTTAAATTGCCTAACCCGTTTTACAGTATTTTTGTATTTGGTAACACAGAAGTACCACCTTTATCAGTGACATCCTGTTGTGATGTACAAATAGTACAAACAGTACAAATGAACCACAACTGAAGCAAGCAATAAGACTGATGTAAATTTAATTGTGATTCATGATTTGTACTTCCCTTCTTCAGAAATACCACATTTCTATCCTATTTAGAATATGCTTCTTTGTAAATTTTTTTGATCACTGTTCTTCTACATGTTGGTCTTGTTGACTTATTACAAATATTATAAAATAAATCCTCCTGTGTTTTTCATTGCTTCGTAAGCACCTTTTATTCAGTTGAAATCTTATAATTATTTCACGAATTCTATCAGAGCTCTGTCTTCCAGTCATTTCTTTCCATTTTTGGCTGGTTGGTAATTTTAATGGTTTATTTGGATCATCTTTTGTACTCTCCATGTGTGGTCATGAGCTGTCTTTCATAGTCCTCAAGGTATTAAGTATATGTTCTTTTTTGTATAGGTTTATAAGAAATAATCAGGAATGTTAGTGATTTATAGTGTAGTATGTATATTTTGTTTAAAATTTAAGGTGTCACCTCTTAAATCACTTCTGCGTGATGATCTAAAACGAAAGATTGGCAGTCGTAGCAGTTCTTCCATCCCTGCTCGAGGCCGTCCATCCACCGCATCCCCAAGACCAGAGAGTTCGTTCAGCTTACAGCCCATTGCAACAACGACCAATGGCACCATCACATCAACAGGTCCTGAACAACCATCTGACTCAACAGGTTGGCGTTCGCCTCACAAACGGTCAGCTCCAGCACTGCAGTGTGTGTTTTGTGGTATTGCGTTCCCTGACCAGACACTGTATTTCCTTCACAAAGGCTGTCACTCTGATAGTAATCCTTGGAAATGCAATATCTGTGGGGAACAATGTTCCAATGTGTACGAGTTTAATTCACATCTGCTCAGTAAAACACACCAGTAGAATTAGAATGGGCCTGCCAATTCTAAGGCTGTGTATAAAGGAATGAAGTAGGCCAAGGTAAGCCTTCCTTAAATGGTTATCACTTCTAATATGAACTAATTGATTCAGGAGAGGAATTCTTTGGAATCCTGTCCCGAGATATTAAGTTTGACCAAAAGGAATTGAGACTGAGTCTTTGGAAACTACAATACTGTGCTTGTATGGATGGGAGGTTAATCCCTCTTCAGAGAATGGTTCTTGATTGCATGCATTGTCACAGCCATTTGGTTTACAGAAAAACAAGCTGTCTGTTTCGGTCACTGTCTTCCCATCCTTCCAACACAGTATTAACCTGACACATGCAATAGCACTCGTTGACTTTAAATGCTGACCACTAACAAGTGAAGAAATAAAATGAGATGTAAATATGCCTCTATGTTTAGTAACATATCAGAGTGCGCTCATCACAGCTGTGGCTATTGGCAGTGTGATTTATCTGAGGCATTAGTTCAGTCTCGAAACTTTTGATTGGACCTCGCGTTCTGTCGAAAATGTGGTTTGGGGCAGACCATGCAATATGTGCAGGTCAACAGCTTTATTATTACTAGTTATTTACCTCTGGTTAATGGCTCATTACAAAACCCTCTTTGATTCCAAGTCATATGTAAATGATTTTCAATCTTAGATGGTGGTGAATCATACTGGAAGTTCTGAACTGGTATGCAGTTAGTATCTTCAGACATGTGACCAGCCAAGGTTCAGTGTGCACTGGTTTCAGAATCCACTGATTACTTAATGTTATATAGTGCTGTAGAATGCTATGAAAGGAAAACATTTAGTAATATTGTCATAAAACTCACACATGGCCCATTGTTCCTGCCAGCACAAGTACCTGATTTTATCTTGTATCATTAAGTCATAAGCCTAGCATGCTCATGCATGGGAACAGTCAACCTGTTATATTGTTTGGTCCAAAATATGTATACAAACTGAGCACAGACTATCTTTACAGTGTTCGTTATCTCGAAGAGAATGTCTGCTAGTTGGTTGTGGATAGTGACATTGTCTAAGATGTTTAAATTTCAGTTGTAGAATCACATGCCACCACTGCTAATGGGCTGGTAGTAATATTTACTGGTGCAGGGTGATTGTAGTGTGTTGTCCTGGCATGTGGTACTGTGATTGAGAACAGTAAATCTCCCCTTATGTGCATCTTGCTGAAATTAAGGAAAGGAAGCACATGAGGAGCAATTAAGACCAAAGTAACTGGCCTGGTGAGACACACAGTCAAGGAAGCATGTGTTTCCTAATACAAATAGGCTCAGTTTTCAGCTTGACTGACCCTTGAGAAATGTGTTTAGTCCAAATCTATTGAAAGGCAAAGTTGTGTATTTCAAGAAAAGTGAGATTATGTGCTCATATGGAATCACATCACTGAGCTCTTTCAATAGGAAAAGTGTTGTAAGTTACAGTTTTTAGTTTACACGTCAGAGCACAAGTGCTTCAGGTTAGGTCAGTGATAATACCGTTCTGTTACGCAGCAGTTTACTGTACTCGTGTGAGTGGATGCACACAGAAACAGGTTGGTGCTAGTGAAGTACACATGTGTTGTCATGGAAGAAACTGAGCCAGATATTTCTCTATCATGATAGGCCAACCCATAAAATGTACTGTATTTCCTGCTTGTTAGAATGCATCTTTTTCCTGAAAAGTGTCCCAAAAAATTACCCTTTGACTTAACCCCAGAATATCAAGTTCTTCTTTAAGTAGGCTGTTAAATTCTTCATCATCATCCATCATGATTTATGCCTTAATAGACCTGTTTCAGCCTTGTCTAATTGTCTTTTCGAAGTTGTTTTCATCCATTCAGCATTACTTTTGTCATTCTGTTGTTGGTCATTCTTGTTACATGTTGTAGCCAATTTGATTTGTATCTTCTTAGTTTCTTGTCAACTGTTTCTCCTTACAGTTTTTTCCAAAATTTCTTCCTTCTTTTTGTGTTCAAAAAGTGTGTATCCTGCTGTTCTTCTGAAAATCGCATTTCAATTGATGTCGGTCATTTTTTTATCCTTTCATCTGAGGATCCAAATTTTGCTTTCATATAGAATAATGGGTAGAGCCAATGCATTATATACATTTATTCTTGAAGATTTCTGGATGTTGGTTTAAAAGTGCTGTTTAGAATTCCTGGTATTTGATCAAATTTTACCATTTTTTTTTTAAATATATACATCATCTTCATTGTCATAGGAAATTTCACAAATAAGATATATGAAATTCTTTACTTGCGGTAAACATTTGTTGCCCACAACGATTTTACATCTTTCTGGATCTCGTCCTAAAATGTTATTGTCTCAGATTTTTCTGGTGATATTCCCATTCCAAAATTTTTTGCCATGTTTTGTAATGTAAATACTCCATCTGTAAATTATCTTTTGAATCAGCTATTATGACATGATTGTCTGCAAAGGAAAAATATTTATTTTTGTTGCGGGTGATAAAGTAATACCTTTTATGTCAGTCTGGTTCCAGTTTACTATTATTCCATTCACATAAATTTTGAATAATGTAGATCATTGTAGATTATAGAGTGCCCTAACACTTGTGGGACATATGATGTGTGCTTTTACATTCATGAGACTGTGCATCGTAACAAATTTCTTTATAATAAAACCAACTAGATGCACCAATTTCACAAATTTATTCTGGCATGAAACTCTACATGTTTCGGACAGTTCCTCTGTCAATCATCAGGAGTTTATTCACTGTACACTCAGCAACGGTTTATGTCATACAGGTTTGTAAACAGCTTTCGAGCAGGACCATCCTGGTCCTGCTCGAAAGCTGTCTACAAACCTGTATGACATAAACCGTTGCTGAGTGTACAGTGAATAAACTCCTGATGATGGACAGAGGAACTGTCCGAAACATGTAGAGTTTCATGCCAGAATAAATTTGTGAAATTGGTGCATCCAGTTGGTTTTATTATAGAGAAATGATGTGTACTGTGCTGCCTAATAGAAAGTTGTTGTATTTGTTAAAAGTAAGCAGAATGCTCTCAAATAATTCCAGGAGTTGGCTGGTCTCATGTTGTGGGTCCTGCCACAGCTAGTACGTTTTCAACAGTTCTGTTGCTGGTTATTGTGTCCTGTGTGATGTGACAGCTGTTTCTCTTCATGAACAGCTGAACCTCTTCAGTGTGCTGATTTTGTTTCCAACAGTTAATGGGTTTCATATTCTACGTACGCTAATTGTGTGCTGCATACTGGCATTTTTCATCTTTTTGCCTTATATGGTTTGTACAATGAGTGTAAAACATACTTGGGTTTACTAAGACAAAAGCCCAGGCATTGATTTCATGGAAGATTATGTTGCTGAATCAGTGATTGTTAATTGCATTCCATTTCATTTTATATATGAATGCCGATTTCCATTATAAAATTTTAGCTGCACGTTATTTAAATAACCATATACGCATTGTTTCTTTAATTTTTTATAATCTCTCTTCTGACTCTTTGCCATTTTAAATGTAAATCTTTAGAAAAAAAAATCTTGGCTCTGTTCCCCAATTGATATAGTTCAATAAGCAGTAGAAGTGAAACCTCACTTGTGCACTTTATCTAAGAGCAAGAATAAAAATTGAAATGACAAGAGCTGCTCTTTCTAAGACTAAGTGTAACAGCCACAAAACTTGTACAATTTAAATGTGTGGATGTTCCAGTGAGGTTACTCGGTGTATAATTTATAGAGACATATTAGAAGTGGACACCATAGTATCTGTCAACCAATGCACAAAATGTTCAACTCTGCAGTTCTTCTTCACGCTTATGACAGTCAAGAACACAGAAGAGAATTAGGTACCCATTGCTTCTGTCGCAAGTGAACTGAGAAGAAAACTCGAGTAATTAATTATATTTTCATTAGAAAGCTGTGTTCTAGTACAGTGTGACTAGTATGTATTTATTTGCATTGACAGCGGTGTAATACACATTTGACGTGTTAAATATGTGGGATACTGTTGGTTTATAACTATGTGGCATGTTGTCATGTTGTTGAGAGGTTCCATTTTATTATGACTTTGTCTTTGATTAGGACAACTGCAAGTTGTTTTGCAAAATATTTTGTGAAACACTGTGATTGACAGTTTCAGCAGGGAGCTGTGGCCTTAGACCAGGTGGATTTTATCAGTGACATCGGGCCTTAGATATACGGTTTCATGAGAATCTGAAGGTTCTTTGTCTGTCTCAGTTTATATATGCTTTCATTTCGGATGTCGTTTGGGTACATTGATAAAAATTGAATTGAAAGTTGCATGGGGGTTATTTCTGTTCATTTCACAGCTACAATGTTTGTTTTACCTTGTTTATTTGTTCTTGACACTATTTGTGTTCCATCTATGTGTATCAAAATTGCTACAGTACTTTACTGTAACATATGTGCATAATTTGGATTGCCTCTATTAAGTTATATACTTTTTTTTTTAAAGGGGAATTTATTGCTCCGATAAGTGTAATACGTACATGTAAAGTTACAAAATTGTTCCTTTATAACAACCAATTTACAACAGTATCTTGACATTAGTACAATAGATGAGTAAGTTAAATACTCATTTGTGATTCACTCAGCCACTTTATGGTTTTTAGGTACTAATGAAGGCACATTATTTATTTAAGGACAAAGTTTGGCTGGATTCTTAAAAATAAATTTCTTCCAAAGCACAGGAGCTAATGTGACACCATTTCACAAACTTTGGGTTTTGGAATGGCATCCTCCTTCCTTGACATTGTTGCCAAGTGTGCCTGTATGTCATACTTATAGAAAACTTTATGTTAGAACTACATCTGAAATGGGTTTTTAATTACATAATCTATAAACTTCAGGTTTATGTGACCGTGCATCATTAATGTAGGAGAAGAAAGAACCAACGGATGACACAAGTAAAGATATTTATTCACTTTAAATTAACTCAACATGTTTTGGGCATCATTATGTCCATCGTCAGGAGACAGACTGAATAGAACCGCGTCTGGTGTTAGCCTGGATGTGCTGGCTGCGGTAGTATGTAGTCAGGACTCGAGCTGAGTGCACTGCGTGAATGTAGGTATTTGAATACCTACATTCACGCAGTGCACTCAGCTCGTGTCCTGACTACACACTACCGCAGCCAACACATCAGGCTAACACCAGACGCGGTTCTATTCAGTCTGTCTCCTGACGATGGGCATAATGATGCCCGAAACATGTTGAGTTAATCTAAAGTGAATAAACATCTTTACTTGTGTCATCCGTTGGTTTTTTCTTCTCCTACATAATCTATAGTTCGTAATGAAACTGGGTCACTTGCACTGTTTAGAGCATGATTTCTGCATAGCTGGTTATTTACTGCCCATTTTTCTAAGCTTGACTGAGTTCAACATAGATTCTCATAAGTGCTGATTTTCTGTTTTTATGCAGACCTTACAGACACATGGCAAAGTTATTGTCTTGGAATAAATGAATTTTCCCACCAGAAAATTTCTTACATTCTTTGTAATGGATGATAGGTATTCGTATGCTATTTATCTCTTTGTCTGGAACATAAATAAAGGTTGCAAGGAATTCAATCAGGTTAGCAGGCAGGTAACAATCCATAGCTCATCCTTTGTTCACCAAAAACAGCTGACGAACCCGTAAAACCATTAGCTGTTTGTGCACTATGGCATTTCCCTGCATGAAAGGTCCATATGAGTTTTCCTTTTCAGTCAGTTGATCAAGAAGAGGCACCAAAATTAGTCTTATGTATTGTTTGAAATTTATTGTTATGTCAGAGAATGACCCTCTTATTTTGTGAGTGGTAATTTCACATAACATCCTTACTTGTTAATCGCGTAGAGCCACCTGATGGCAGCATGAGGATTTTCTGTGGACCAGTATCTATTCTTTTAACTCCCAATTAATGTAAACCACGATTCATTGGAACAAAATGTAGGTTGTGCATCATGAAGACAAACGCAGGTTCTTGAAACAAGCTGCAGTATCACATTCATGACTCACAGTCTAGAGGCAGAATACTTGGTACATCTGTCATCCTGTAGTGTTACAACTGTAGCAGGTTTGCTGCACTGTGGACATTGAACTTTGAATAGCCAAGTGACATAACAGCTTTTTCAGCCTTGATTCAAATCAAGCACCAGTGCAATCAGGTTTTTCTTCAGATACTCCATGTCATTTCATCTAACAGTGATCCTGTTGCATTATATTTTGCCACTGTTCTGCAATTGCATTTTTAATGGGACCACACTTTCAGGGAATTTTCTGTGAAACTTGCTTTCCATCATGGTTTAGTGCTTTACAAAACGTATCATATATAAATACTGTTTGTTCAATACTATATTTTGTGTTTTTTCCACAACACAACATAACACAGTCCTGTCACATGCATAGACACATTCATTGTTTCAAGAATGACTTTGCCTTTGCCTAAAGCAATGGGGAATCTATGTTCACTTGTCAAGGTGGGAATAGCCTGCAAACATTCGATTTGAAAGCCATCAGCCTCGTGATAAAACTGGAGGTACAATACTTGTTAAAATACTGGACATTGAACCTTCAATTCTCAGACAGAGATATGTTGAGAAACCCAATATACAAATATATTTTATAATTCCTTCATGTCAGGCTGTTACATTGTAGATACCCATCATCCTGATAATGCTCGTATGATGAATGGATGAACATCACCAGTCCTAGTGTAAGGCACACCAGGTTCACAGCTGGAATACCAATGGATCTAAAGACTAGAAGTGTACAGTCACTTGGGAGTGTCCTAAACTTGATGTTTACGGGATGAAAATCTCAGGTCTTGGTGATTAAATATCCAAGATGCTTTGATTGTAGGCAGATTGTGTCAGTTGGTGAACAGTTGATGCAAGTTTTCAGGATTTCAAAGCAGGGAAGTTGAGGTCTTCATATCCATCTGGGATATTGTGCTCTGTCACTAGGTGTTTGTTGCCAAAAATTTTGAGACTGCATGGTGATCTCACCTTCAAGGGTTAAATGTTCGGTGAAGAAATGAATTTCATTGGACATTTGAGCCTTCAAGTTGAGACCATTGTCCATTCTTGAAATGTTGAGCAGCAAACACATAGTGGCAGAGTGCAATGCTGCAGAATGATGAATTCCTCCAGTACTCACCTATGTTTTGGAGGAACTTGCCACATCCATCTTCAGGGTTGTCCAAGAAGACCCTCCATCTCTTAGGTGGTATAAAAAAGAGTACTTTTGAGCTTCCCTGAAGATAGAGGCAGCAAGCTCCTCCAAATTGGCAAATGTTTACCACTGAACATTATGTCATGTGAGAAAACTTGAATCTTTATCAGCACTGCGTAGGAACCTTGTGTCTTTCTATCTGTACAAATTTCGAACCTTTATTTTGAATTTAAGCATACCAAAAAGCCATTTGGAAATTTGGAAATTCGCAAACTGTAATTGAAATTTGCTGTTTCATACATAAAAATGTTGGTCTTACCAAGTTTTAATTTGCAGTACATGTCAAAAAATCTGTTTTATCTTCTGAACTCCTAACAGAAAATACTGACTTCATTTTGTAATACTAGAAGTCAGCTTAATTACAAGACAACACCTTGTGTACTAGAATCAGCTGTGACCACAAAAAGCTGCTATACCATGTTCATTAGCCTCAAGGACAAAATTAAATTCTTTTCTTCTATAATTTCATTGAACATAACTACAGGAAAAACATAATGATGGAATTTTTCAGTAAAGAATAAATTGACAAATACTTTAATTTACCAAGTCATAATTTTTCTGTTACATTTTGGCTCTGTCAGGTTCAGATTTCCATTCTTAAGGCCAAAATTGGCATTGATTTTAAAAGTTGTGTGTTCCTCGTGTATCTTGAACATAGAATGTAACATTTTATTGGGTTCCATATGTGCAATTGTCATTTCTGGGCCTGCAATACATGTGCTTTATCTCACAAGAAGTACAGCATACAAAATGTAATTGATAGTCCTTATTAAAAGTTCCATTATTTACAAGTCAGGCTGGAGGTCTCTTTGCGTGTGTACACATGAGTGATAATTAGGGGCACTGGTGTGTACCAGATTTACAGTTTCTAATTTAAACTGGGCTGTGCATAGTAAATATCTATACATAGCCTTAATTGTATGCTTTAGATCCCTTGGTATATGGCTAGACTGTTGTTGCCTTAAGCTTATGTACAAGTCTGTCATCATTGTTGCATATTTGTGTCCAGAATTTTATTTTCCAATAGGGGCACACAAATTTAGAGTGAGAAGATTTATTTTTGGAATGGTTTAGGTGCTACAGTACCAAGATTCATTGTAATTTGTACAGTGTTATTTGTTAGTGTGTATATCAGTTAGCAAGACAAGATTGTTATACTTAAAGAGTTGTTTGTGTTTATAGAGATGCTGTTTGGTTCAGTATGACTTGTGTGTAAAAGTTAAAGTTTAAAGCCTCTTATTTAAAATCTCTTAGTGTATAAATGCAGACCTTATTTACTGTACTTCACAGAACTCCTTGGATTTTGAATAGGAATTCCTGCTGGACTTGTCTGCCGTCTACTGTGCAGTGTGCATTGGTAGTTGTAAACCAAACAACTACACACATGTGCTGTGTACAACACAGAAGGGCGAAGACCTCATCAGCCCTGTGGCAGAAGCCTGCAATCTCGCATAACATACATCTTTTCGTAGAATTGCATTTTGGCCTTGCTGTATGTCTGGTAGTGGTGTTTTTAATCTGGCACATATCTGTGTTTTGTTCAGAAGTTACGGTGCCATGCCCATGACAAATATTTTCCAAGTACACTCAGTAATTGCATGAGCATTTTGTCACGGGAGACTGTTGCCAGCACGAAGCACCAGAGAGCAGATGGCCAAAATATATTTTGCGCGTGATTATTACATATGCTGCCTTTTGGCTTGTCTTAACTTCCCAGAAGTTGGAATAGACTGCTTGTATATGGACATGTATTATTTTGGACAAACATGTTACTTCAGAATAATCATATGATTCTCCTTAAAGTTATGCTGTTAATATACAGTCATATTTCGTAACCAAACAGCATTTCTAGACTGAATACATTCCAATATTTATGGTTCAGATTTGTTTGCATCTCTAATATGTGTTGTCTGAACAGAAAGGTAACAGTTTCGTTTTTACCCAAGGCTGACGTGTTGAATAAGTTAGAAATGTTGATCCAAGCATGCAGATCATTGATTGTTTTGAGACATTTTACAGCAGAACATATATTTGAAGTTTATGTCTTGTGCAGTGCTTGAATTTCGCAGTGCACATCCATTATTGGCAATTTACTGAATTTATGCCAGCACACAGCTGACATGTGTGGCCCAATAGCAGTGACATTGGTTGAGGATGGGGTCCTTTGACAAGCTGTTGTAAGCTCTGTAAT
>Ga0209629_10003108_pt1 | contig 11710 bp, 8 predicted proteins | sample TergutCu122P5_FD_187286 | JGI IMG/M metagenome (GOLD analysis project Ga0209629, IMG submission 187286) | Cubitermes ugandensis P5 segment gut microbial communities from Kakamega Forest, Kenya - Cu122 P5 (SPAdes) (version 2) | ecosystem: Host-associated > Arthropoda: Insects > Digestive system >...
TTCATTCATTCACTGATACTTCCGTTATAACGTAAAATTCTACTTCCTACCGGTGAACAGGTACAGATGTACTCAGAGAGCATTGTAACAACACATTACCTTAACACACGCACAATTTTCCAAGTCCCATAACGATCGCTTTAAGGCACTAAAAGAAATAGCGCTAGTGCCGCTACGGCCTCACAAATTTGCTCGTCGCCACTTTGTTATAACTCATTGATGGGAAGGAAAACTGTGATTAAAGCTTAGGGGTGACCTTCAATTTTTTTAAATTCTTTCATCCTGAAAATCTTTTAGGTGTTTCAAGAGAGGAACTGAGAGGGCACACAGATAACATGGAAATCTACGATGCCTAACATTTGTTTTCCTGGGAGGAAAAGTTCCCTAATTTATAAACTTTTAATATCGCCAGAGTTCCTGTGCCCTTGTAAGACTGTCTCTGACATTCATACATTTGAACCATCTCTCCGGTTTTCAGATATCCCGGTAAGACCATTTTGGTGTCCTGAGAAGGCAATCCGACTCTTTAAGCTTTAATTTCCTTCTCAGCAATAACAACGTGGGAGAAACGCGAAATTTTGAGGTGTGAGGAATATTTACTTGCAGTAACACAACTTCTATGTGATTGTAGATCGTGTGGGAAATAAGAAACTATCGTAAATTTACTATATTTACAGAATGATAAGCAGTTCAAATGTTTATTTAAGTCTCCTGTTTGTGAGGATACTAAACATTTCCAGCCCCCCTTCTCCGTGGCGCTGCGGCCCAAACCGGGCCATGGTCACATAATTCGTGAGGTTTCCAGATAAAACAACGATTCACCACAGTCAATAGGACTCCCCTGGACGAGTGATCATCTCGTTGCAGAAACCTCTATCTGATAACGCACAATTCTCACAAGAGGCAAAACATTAGTGCTCCTGGCAGTATTCAAAACCAAAATCCCAGCAAACGACAAATCGTAGGCCCACGCCTTAAGCTTCGGTCACATGTTCCCGTTTTCAACTGGCCTGCATGTTTCGATTATCGCCGTACAAAATGGTGGAACACAGGAAAGCATACGCCTATTCACACATCCCTGTCGTTGGGCCGGCCGGGAAATTAACGGCCAGCTGCCGCGTAGCAGCCGGAACTGTCCAATATATGCCCGGTCACCGGCGGTTATTTGAGTCAACAGTGGCGCAGGTGTTGCTTGCAGACACTTTCACACACTAAGGGTTTTACCCGGCTGTATCCGATCATTCATCTTCCACTGTAGTGTCAGTAGAATACTGAAATAATAGAGTCCTCCACTGGTGAAGATGGGCGATTTTCAGTTAGACATAGAATTGGCCATATCTCCGGTGGAAGCCAGGCCGGTTTTGTGGGACAAGACGGATGATATTTATAAAGACAGGATCGAAACGTAAAAGGCATGGAGAGAAGTTTGTGTTTGTCTTCAAGAAGACTTTGAAGCTCTAGAAAATGTTGAAGAAGACGCTTTTGAAGAGTATTGACATTATCTATTGAACAAAGCTAACTGAAATTCATACAAACTTATCTTCTTTAATTTTAGGTATTCTACTGTTCTTATTTTTTAAATTTGCCACGGAACACCTCCAGCATTCTTTAGAAAACAATCCGCTACTTTATTCCTTATAAAGTCCGCTGTTAAACCCCCACGAACTCATATTCCATCAGGTACATCTTCAAGACCAGTAACTTTCATAGCGTCCTCAACCTTATAACCATCTCTCTCGCGAACATAATTGTGCAGAACAACACAGGCCTTAAACTCGTCTAATAAAAAGTCTGGACTGAAATTAAGCCGTCGTTAGAAAATTCTCCATTTTTTGCTCAAAATTCCAAACGTACATTCAACATATCTTTCGTGCTCTGCACAAACGATAGTTTTACATTCATTTTATGACATTCAGATTAGATCTACCAAACTGTCGAAGTATATTTCTGTTTAGCACAAATCCCTCGTCTCCTACAAAGATGTACTGTACATATGGACCTTCTGTGCTGTAGAATCACAGTCTTTTCCGTAACTACCAATGCAAACGTACACACAGCAGTAGTTAGTCTCTGCCACGCCCATTAATACCACGGAAAAATATCCTTATAATTACAGAATATCGAGACGCTGTGTTTCGGTTTGATTACTCGAATATGTTTCCCATCGACGGCCCCTAAGAAATGCGAGAAATTTGTTGTTCTCGCAAACTACAAATCAGTCAATTCCCACTGCTCTTTCGTAGGTTTGGGAATACATTCTGGACGCATGATAGACCAAGTACAAAGGCATACTTCTCTGAGTATCTTTCTTGCTGTTGAGATTCCAATCCGATAAGAGAAAATTAGGTCAAGAAAACTGCATCCACTCGCTAGATATCTGAAAAAAGACACTCTGTAATTAATAGTTCTCTTGGTCATTGTACTGTCATTAAAACATACTCCAGTTTCTAAATTCTAATTTTAGTTATATAATTTTGCGTTTTTAGGTAAAAAAGTAATATAAAGTTAAGGAAACTTCCCAGACTGCTACGTAAATTCATGTAAGAAACTCAGAGAAGCAACTGAGTCCGGTGCAGGGTGTTCAAAAGCTAGAAAATATGTGTACAGCGATCAACTTAGATTCCTATCGAAACCGTTCAATGAAAGGCAAACAGCCGACAGTTTATCGGTGGATTATTATGGAGGAGTCTCCGATTACTGCAGCTGAACAAAATAGATAAGATAGGAATAATTTCTCCCCAGAAATTTCTATCCTCAAACCACGAAGAGAACAGTGTGGAAAACGAAAGCGTAAACCAGGTGAATTGGCGCTAAGAATTATTAAAGCGCTGGAAGAAGAAACTAGACAAATCGACACCTGTCTTTCTTCAAAGGCATTATTCCATCTCTTCATAAATTCAAAGAAGAGGAGACCCTCGATTTTCAGATGTGAGTTCTTCATTTAATAGCAAATATGAAACACAGAATTCCAAGCAAATTTCCCAGTCAGCCATTTCATACTTCCACACATGCCGGACGAAATAATCCATTATTAGTGTCAGGAAGTACGATGAACCCTCATCACTCAAACATTACTACAGTCCAACCGCTGGCTGTTGACACCGGATGATGTCGCGCACTGCGGGACAAGAACCGGCAATATACAACTCATCTCTGTCACCTCTGACACCAAAAGAATATTGCCAGTGTTATCAACGGCAGACAGGCGCATCTTCCTTAACCGACCGTGATTTTAAAATGGACACTCTCTCTCCATTTCTCTTTGTAAGTTCAAATCACAGAGACTGCAGCATTAATTTCACTTGTATGTAGTTCCATAAAAATGCTAAATTGTTACCGATTTTGTCATTACTAATACGAGTAGTTTAAAATATGTCAGTCAAATTTCAATACTGAAAATAAATTGTTTTACTTAATCATTAAAGTTCTTCTTCACACATACACAAATATCACTTACCTGATGGTAAAGAAGAAATCCAACTAGATGCAACAATAACAGTTTATTAACACATTCAAACTAGCTCGACATGTTTCGGGCAACAGTTTTGCCCATCATCAGTAGCACTAGGGTGTATAATGCAGCTTGTGGTATGAATCACCGAGTGAGTTGTCGGCCGGTGGTCTGATAACCAGACCACCGGCCGACAACTCATTGGGCGATTCATACCACAGTCTAGTCTTCCTGATGGTGGACAAAACTGTTGCCCGTTACATGTCGAGAACTTTATGAAAGCGTTAATAAATTGTTATTGTTGCATATAGTTTGGATTTCTTCTTTACCATCGATAGTAATGATGCACGGTCAAACAAATATTGAAATCACTTACCTGATTGCAACAGCCAACATTCTGCAGGTTGAATGCATTTCCTCCTTTTATTGTTACGATGCTGAAGACTGTCCTTCAGTCGACGATGCAACTCGTCGAAAGATGAAACTGACATTCGAATATATTTTAAAAACTTGTTTGCGTCATTTCTTAGTTCATCAAGTAGTGTGTAAAAGGCACTGAATCCTTCCGTTTTTTGAATTATTGGACGAATCCAATGCATCTTGTTACTTCTACGTTTACGACGATGGTACAAGAAGAACAGAACAATATTTGAAATAAGATCCACTGGATATCACCGTGCATGCATGACTGCTTGGTCACAGCGTTCTTGGTCGTTTGACCGGCCGGTTAGAACCGGAGATTTTATTAAAGTTCTAAGTTGTGCTCTAGCCGTCCGGTCAGCTGCCGGCCGTTCGAAAGCCGCGACGTGGGAACGTGGCCTTAGACCGCGCGGCCACTGGTATCCGCCCTTTGGAGTTAGGCAAATTAAACTTGATATGACGGAAACTGTAAAGTTCCTTGCGCAGTACTGGAAAAATATATGTTTTTTAAGTTTTTAAACATGCGATAATGGCAATTCAGTCTGTGTGACTGTTACGTTCTTGTGCTCATTATCATGGGATTAGATCAATTCATATATCCTGGTAAGCTCAGTCCATAGGCCTACATTGACTAGTCTGTTGGCTTGATTATGCAGGTATGAAGGATCGACGAAATGTCCAGACAGGCTCTGGGCCAACACAGAAAATTTTCAGTGAGTATCGTGGTCCTTTCCCAGGGATTAAGCTTTTGGGTGTGAAGTTAACCATTTATTGTGTTTCACTGCCGAGTTTGAGAATTAGTGCAGCTATACGAACACAGATGGCGTGGTGATGACTTAAGAGCAGTGACGTCGCCATTACCGTAGTTTCTAAATTAAAGTTTGTAGAGAGAGAGAAATGATAAAATGCAACTGCGTAGTTCTTATTGTAACATGTAGCTGGGAACAACTGCTTTGTGCAAAGAAAGTAGAGCTGGCTTAATGTGCGAGTAAAATTCAACAGTCGAGTAAAATTCTAAATTGAATATTTGAGTGTTTCTGATGCAAAATTGTCGTCACTTGATAATTTACCGGATATTTGTAAGTGTTGCATCAACTGTTGATTTTAGGCGGTGTTCAGAATAAGAATTCCACTCTACTTCTGTGTCAGATTTTATTGTAGGGTGACAAGGCTTTTCAATGTCCGGTATGAGTATTATCTCAATAATGTGTGACTAATGTTTTGTTTTAATCAGCGAATTTTGAAATTTGTTATTATTTACAATCTTTCGTTCATAATTTTGTTGCAGTAAATTATACGTTAATCCCAATAAATTAATGTAAAATGCAACAATTAGTGCTCAAATCATCACAACCGGACGGGAAATTACGCTTAAAGGCAACAATCTGTGCCTGTCTGCACTCGTTAGAAAGATGAAGTTTGCAGATCTGTTTCACGCTTCCTAAGGCTACGATGTCAGGGAAGTACCGGAGAGGAGAATGTTGATGGGAGGATAACATTAAGATGAACTTTGTATAATAAAGTGTGAGGATGGGGCATGGATAAACTGTTTCTGGAGCGTGCTCAGTTGCAGATTATGGAATTAATCGCGTGAAGAATTTAGTATCTGTTACCACAAGTTTAGCTACAATGGATAAATTAAGTTTAAAATGTTTCTTTTAAGAGTTAAATTTGTAAAAGCAGAATTCAAAACCCGATTTATAAAGTCTGGGGCCTTTTCACATACGTTTTATAATTCCATTTGAAAATGCTGCTGTAACCACGGGCATTTACTTGTCATGATTATAGAGCTGTAACAAACGTACTTGTTATTACGTATTTCAAAATTGATGTGCTGAGCTGGGGCCCTCTTATATCGTGGGAATCAACAGGTCCAGAGTCACTTAATTCTTATTACTACGAATTTCACACAATTTAAGACAACCTGGGAAATATTCGTTTCGTTTTCTAATGCAGTTCTTCTTATATTATTTTTTTGTAAATCTACAAGAATGTGAAGCTTTTCATTCCTATGTCCAGGCTAATAGGATCCGCACGAAATCTGGAAAGTAGAGTACGTTATTTCACCCAAGCAATATCTTCTCCCTATAAAACAGAAATGCCGTCCTGAATTTGTCTCCGCAATGGTACATCTTCTTCCTCTCTTGCATACAAACGAAATTAATTGCCTATTACGTGTGAGTATTAAGTGAGGGTAGTTTCTGCACGTACTGAATACGAAGTACAATATTTGGTAAGCAGTTTCTAGACAAACATGTCTCATGTCACCACCTAGCTGACGAAAGAGTAGACAGTGGGAGTGCAGATAGGAATAATAACAGACATTTTACTTTATATTCCAATCCATTATAAGAAAATGCATTTTTCCAATAAGCTGTCCCTGTTTAAGAAAACCTTCTGCCGTTAATAATAACCACTACATAGACATTCCGAAACACCTGGGGAAGGAAGAGAGAGAGTTGGAGACAGAAGAAGGTGCAGAGGACTAAACTATAGGAAATTTAACATTCTGTGATTCGTGATTTACAATTAAGTTTCTACAATTCAAACCAATAAATGCCAAATATTTTATTAAATTTACAATAATTTGATAAAACAGAAACTCTTACACGTTTCGGGTGTTATTGGCCCATCACCAGGGAACACAAAATTTACAAAACAGTTGCAACTGTAATTATAGTAAAGAGGATAGACAGAAATATTACATACGTAAGCACATTACACGGAAGCAGAAACAGTATGGCATCATAAAATTATGTTCATAGGTAGTGTCCAGTTGTCCTTCTGGTAGAGTGGATTGAGGGCGAGACAAAATGTTGGGACGTGAAGTTAGTAAACTCTCTAAAAATACCAGTATATTATAACTAACTTCCTGTACCACAAGGACACACTTCTCCATTACAAAGACTAACAAGTGAATGCTTTTCATGGAAAAATTCGGCGTTTCTGTGAGAAAAATGTTGAATACAGAAACAAGCTTTGCAGATTTTTGGTTGTTACGAAAGTTATCATTTTGCACAAATTATACAAGTAGTTGTCACTTTCATATATCAAGGGTTAATACAGCTGTTCTTTGCTGTTCTGGCATAGCTCGACATTTCATTTGGTTTGTATCACTGAAGGAATGTGACATCATTTGCAGTACTGAAGCGTAAATACTTAATTTTTGAAAGTATATTGTCAGTCTTCCACAATATTGTACAGCTGCAATAAAGCGTCAGAGAATGTCACGAAGTTTTAATGTATAATTATGTTAAATTTTACTGTCATATAAATTAACCTGCAAATTAAACGTATAAATTTCACGAGTTACGAATATTAGTAACTTTCTAGATGTGACAGTATGTGTTATGGCATTTAGTTACCAACATTGTAAAGGCACTTGCTGTCTCTGTCTTCAGTAGTGACCCGCGAATAAAAGTAAGGGTACCGATTCTTATTGTCTGTTTCTGAGATGAGTATTTCTAATGTGGATAGATGCTGTAGTGAGAACTGGAGTTTGTTAGTCTGCTCCGTCGTTACTGTATTTATAGGGAATGTCTTTGTTGAAAGTTTCAATGCAGTGCTGCCGATACAAACATTGCCCAGTTAATAACTGCTGTTATCAGCTGCCTTGCATCGTACCGTCTTGCACTGCACAAGTGTAACGCGGTGTTGCTGCCCGCCGCCTGATATCCTTAGCTGTCCTAATTTGCGAAGTTTCTGCTTTCAAGTTAACTAGTCATGTAGCATTATTGGTAACACCTGCAGCATAAATCAGATCTTAAGCCTGGGTGATTTATTGCAGTGTATTTAAATCATTTACCTATACAAGTACCGTTGTTTTTCGAGTGGCTTACTGTTGTACACTGAAGATGGAAGAAACATATTACTTCAAAATTATGACAGCTAGCTGCCAGTGTAGAGAACAGCCACGTCTCTAAGCACAGAAATCTGCACACATGTCGGTAAGAGAGCTTTGAATATCTCTCACGAATCATTGAATCATTTCCAAGCACAGTGACATACCAACAGAAATAAGTCAGGAAAAAAAAAAGGTAAAGCTACAGACAAATGAACCAAATTTAATGTTATCAAAAGAAGCTCACAATTACGTACAACGCATTCTATGTCTATGCTGTAGTCTTACATTGAGAGAAATCCCACGCTCCGCGCTGAAATCAAACACTCCTAATTTATTCACAGTTCTTCTATTCATTTCAATTATTACAAAATTATACTGACTGTGAATCTGAAGCCTGGGTAATGAGGAGGCCCTGCCACAATAGGGTTTGTTGCGCCATAAGAAAAATCAGGATGTGAGAGTACATCAGAACAGGCATGGTGCAGAAGAACTGGTGCTTGTCTTTATGTGATCACCGACGGTTTACCGTGTGGGCTGAGCTGAATGTTCAACGAGCCGTTTGCAGACTCACTATTAATGGATTAAATGGGGTAAATTGCAGTATTGCTGTTGTGATAAAATAAATGTGTAATGCAGGACATTAATTTAAAATTTTAAAAAGTGCAGAATTCTTAATTAACAGTCAGCAAAATATGTTCATGACCTCTTGTGCATACCGAAGGATTTATATTCCTTCAATAACCAACATCCTGAGCCAGATGAGTCCAGTCCACATAATCCTACTCCATTTTTCTATCGCATATTGTTTTTCTTTCTCTTTTCGTGTGTGTGTGTACCTTCCAATTGGTATTATTCTTCGGATATTTTCTGTCAAAATTTGTATGCATTCTTCTTCCATGTGTGTTAGGTGCTTCGTCACAACTCGTAGCTAAATTTTATTCTGTTATCCTTGCGTTGTTCAGAAATGAGTACCAGGTGTATTTCCTGGGGGTAAAGGCGGCCGGTTCGTAAGGCTGACAACCTTACCACCATCCTGTGCCGTTGTCATTAAATCTGGGAACCTTAACTTCCTGGAACCGTCTGAGTCACTCCAGGCCTGTAACGGGACTGCTGCTTGCGTTGTTCGGTGACTTCATAATCATGAATTTGCTGTACAGTTCCATCCAGTTCTGTTGGTACTTCCTCCCCTTTATATCCAATAATTATTCTTGTAGTATTTTCTTTTAAATACACTCAGTCAACTTTTCTCCCACAGTGTGAGATACAAACTTCATCATCATAAAAAAAAAGAGTTTAATTGTAGAGTAGGCATAGCTAAGGAATGGATTTGCATCAGTTTTGATAAAGTCATATTTGGAAGCGAAGTGCATACTCGTATATTATGCGTTCAATCGTCCAAGTTCCTCAGTTTTGCTGAGGGCCCTCGCGAATGGAATTCAGCCATTTTGATCCCATACAGCTCGCCATCCAGTCCAACGAATCCAGTTACGCCGTGGAACGTGGGAGGAGCGCCAAACGCTTGAGGTGGGACAGACCTTTGTTATTTGTAGGAGATGAAATTCAGTGACTCAAGTGTGGCAAAATTATTTCAGTGGGGAAAATTGTTTCACATTAATATTCACATAAATCACTAATGTAACTCCATGGAGCAAATGCATTCTTGAAAATAGCGTAGAAAAAAAGATACCTGCATTTTATTGAAGCTGCAGACTCAATGGCTTTTAACTATTTTCTGCTTCTGGGTTTTTTTTTGAGTCAAGTAATTCGCTAATTCGACAATTATTTTGACCTTTTGTAATGGGGTGGTTTTAATGGTAAGTGGTTGTAAGACCTCTTTTAATCCCGAAACAATTGGTTCAGAGTTGTCGGGCTGCCCCACACTTATTACTCAACACACTGCGAATAAAATTTTCAAATTACGAAGCTGCGAAAATTATTGTAAATTTGAGTAGTCATAGACTAGTTCAGCGTTTACGATACACTTATAATGACACGAAATAAAAATTCCCTTGAGTTTTGTTGTAAATATTAATTACTAGCACAGCAAAAAACGTGGTTACTTTGTAAATCTTACCACACTTGTTTTTAACAGGGTGTGCCTTGTTTTGTGGTAAAATTTGAACGAGTCTATATGAATCACGTTACAATATTATTCGTGTCACTTTAGCCAAATTATCCCTCGTGTGAAATACAGCATATTGGTTCGATATCAGGATAAATTGTTTTGCCATTTAAGTGAAAGCGAAAGCTTTAAAAATATTGATGTAATATGCAGTTACCATCTTGCCGGTCAGCAATTGTGTACAGATGGAAATGACTGTCAGCGTTTCAGCAACTGTCACTCTACCCCATCAGACACTGACATAGTGATAGGAACAGCTGTACGGTGAGGCTTCAGAGTAGGTTGTGAATACAAACTCACAACAAGAATCCATGTTCATAAAAAATAAAAACTGTACCAAAACTTTGAAAATCTATTAACTCCTCTCACATATGACGACTAGAATATTTTTCACTGATTGTGCTTGACGTTAAAGCTAAATTTGTACAGTGAGTTAGGTCTGTATTGTAGGGACGAGTGTGTTAATTTACAACGGCTTTCGTATTGCTTTTTTTCTTCAGTGTCATTTTGTGATAAAATTAAACCTTGTGGTTAATTTTAATCCCGTAATATTCCTTCGCATAAACAAAATGTTAAGAAACATGAAATTAATACAAGTTGGAAAGAATAATTTTACACAGTCAACAACAAATACCGTACTTAATTTTTTATCATATAAGTAACATAACAATTGTGTGATTTATTGCACGGAATTATGACATGCACTATATCCCACTTTTCCGTACCATATGTTCATAGTTTGCTTTCTCGGATGAAAATTTAGAGTCACATTCGAGACATACTCAAAAACGAAGGTAGATTTTCTTGTAGAGTGTCCATTATTATTATCATCCGTTTTTGAGAAAGTTGGAAAGTGCTTACAAACGTTAGTGAACCTGCAGATTATTAACATTATGAAAATCCTTGCAGCGGTTATGCAGCTGTTATCTGAGGATTTATGGACGGACTAACAGACAAAGGGAACCTAAATTATGCCCCTTTGAAGCTATCATAGAGAAAGAGCTATCAGTAATTGCAGGTCTTGCGAATCACCCTGCCGTACCGGAAGTCACATTATCTCAGTTAACACTGCCTTTGCAATAGCAAGGTGCAGCGCACGGTAAAGAAGCAGAACTTGATCACAGTTCACATTCTTACTCTACACCCTGTTCTCATCAGCCAATTGCAATTTCAGCAAAAAACAAACACCAATATCTTTCAACATAAGAGATCATACTGTTGCAGTAAATGTGTAATTCCAGAAGCCATCATATTTCTTCTAATATTTTACAGATTTATTATTGAGTCCATATTATCGTCACAGTTTCATAGCCGTTACGAAGTGTTACAAACCTAGTCTTCCAACGCACATTTAAAGTCGGAAAAACAATTTTGCTGAAAAAGCCTGAGAGATATGTTTTTTATTCTGCCGCAATTAAGTGACACACACAAAAGGCGAAACTCATCTTTCCTCACATAATTGATAGTCTTGTAATTATTTGTGCTAAATGTGATGGTTCAATTGCACTTGATAATATTATTTTCCACGGAATACAATAAAATGTTAAGGATTAATGGTAATGAATTAAATCCATGAAAGGGACAATGAAGGCGAAGGACTTACGTCATTACGCCACTCTATTCCCGAAATACAGGTAAGGTACTTCAGTTGCTTCACGCACAGGCAGCTCACTGAGTCACCAATAATACCACATAAATAAACATGTAATGAAAAAGCAGTTCTGGCTGCTTTAACCCTTAGGCTACAGGATTAAATTTCACTTGCCATTTAATAATATTAACCCTTAGGCTACTAATGTCATATATATATGGAGCTCCTAGTAAAGCCAGAAATGCTAACGTCGTATATATATGGACCTACGTTTGGCAACGC
>Ga0209629_10003109_pt1 | contig 11709 bp, 13 predicted proteins | sample TergutCu122P5_FD_187286 | JGI IMG/M metagenome (GOLD analysis project Ga0209629, IMG submission 187286) | Cubitermes ugandensis P5 segment gut microbial communities from Kakamega Forest, Kenya - Cu122 P5 (SPAdes) (version 2) | ecosystem: Host-associated > Arthropoda: Insects > Digestive system...
CGGGCGTCGGGCGGACCTCGTGGTCGAGATCGGCAGCGGTCACGGGGAGACGCTGGCCTTCGCGGCCGCCCGGCACCCCGAGACCGACTACCTGGGCTTCGAGGTCTTCGCCGCCGGGTTGGCGTCGACGGTGGGGGCGTTGGCGGCGGCGGGGGTCGACAACGTGCGGCTGGTGGCCGGCGACGGCGTCCAGGGGCTGCGGCACCTGCTGGCCGAAGACTCCTGCGCCGAGCTGTGGGTCTATTTCCCCGACCCGTGGCACAAGTCCCGCCACCACAAGCGCCGCCTGGTCTCCCCGAGCTTCGTCACGCTGGCGGCCAGTCGCCTGCGCCCCGGCGGCCGGCTGCGGCTGGCGACCGATTGGCCCGACTACGCCGATTGGATCGAGGAGACGCTGTCCGGCCGCCCCGAGTTCGCCCGCCGCGACGACGGCCGTCCGGCCGACCGCCCGCTCACGAAGTACGAAGCCCGAGGCCTGGCCCAGGGCCGGGCGATCCACGATTTCACGTGGGCGCGCCGAGGTGGGCCCGATGGCTGAGAGCGTCGAAGGGCGTCGCTCCGGCCCCACTCCCGGGTTACCGACCGTCTTGGACGAGCCGGGGCCCAAGACGGTCGCTAACCCAGGAGTGGGCGTGGACCGGGCGTCGCGGTCGGGCTCGGACGCGCCCTCCGCACTCGGTTTCACGCAGGGCGGTCTTGGGGTCGTCGAGGAGCCCGTCTCCGGTCGCACTCCCGAGTTAGGCAGCGTCTTGGCGGGCTCGGTCCCCAAGACGGTGCCTAACTCGGGAGTCGGCGCGGATCCGGCGCCCGGGCCCGGTTCGGTCGCGCCCCCTGCCCTCGACTTGGGGCGGCGGGGCTCCGGGGTGGTCGTCGGACCGGCTGCGGCGGCGTGCGGTCTCACGTCCGCCCCCACCCCCACCCCCACGTCTACCGCCACCGCCCGCACCGTCCGCCTGCGGCTCGACCTGGCCTACGACGGCACCAACTTCGCCGGCTGGGGCCGGCAACCGGGGCAGCGGACGGTCCAAGGGGAGCTGGAGCGGCTCGTGGGGCTCATCCTGCGGCTGGCCGAACCCGTGACCGCCACCGTGGCCGGCCGGACTGACGCCGGCGTTCACGCCCGGGGCCAGGTCTGCCACGTCGACGTGCCGGCCACGATGACCTCGAACCGGGGCCAGACCCTGCACGCGGCCGCGGCGCTGCGGCGCTGGCTGCCGGGTGCCCTGCCGGCCGATCTCGCCCTCCACTCCGTGACCATCGCCCCGCCCGGCTTCGACGCCCGCTTCTCGGCCGCGTGGCGGCGCTACGTCTACCGCCTGTGCGACGATCCACTCGCGCTCGACCCGTTGACCAGGGGTTTCGTCGCCCTTGTCGGCCCGGCCCTCGACGTTGCGGCGATGACGGCAGCCGCCCCCGCCCTCCTCGGCCTCCACGATTTCGCCGCCTTCTGCAAGGCCCGCCCCGGCGCCACGTCGATCCGCCGGCTGCTGCGCTGCGACGTGGTCCGGGTGGGGCCCGGTCGGATCGACATCAGGGTGGTGGCCGACGCCTTCTGCCACTCCATGGTCCGGTCGCTGGTCGGCGCCCTGGGCGAGGTTGGTCACGGGCGGCGCGGCCCGGCCTGGCTGGCCGGCCTGGTCGACCGGACGGAGCGGGCCGGCGAGGTCCCGGTCGCCCCGGCCGCCGGGCTGACGCTCGAAGAGGTCGGCTACCCGCCGGTCGCCGACCTGGCCACGCGGGCGCTGGCCGCCCGGCAGGTCCGCCGGCCGGTCGAGGACACGGCTGCTCCGCACGGGCGATCGCCTGGGGTCGGCGGTGGCCGTCGCCGTGGGGCGGGGGAGGTTCCCGGCGAGAGTGGTGCGGTCGCGTGGGCGGGGGAGGAGCACGGGGCGCGGCCCGACTTCGGAGCGGGTGGTCGCCCGGTGGTAGGAGAGGACCACGAGGGTTGTGCCGTCCCGCTGGCGGGGGAGGAGGGGTATCTGAGAGGCCACCTCGAACATTTTGGCGGTGCCGTCCCGCCAGCGGGGGAGGAGGACTGCGCTCCGGGTGGGGGCTCCGGTGGTAGTGGGGGTGCGGGGGCGGGGGAGGAGGACCGCGCTCTGGGGGAGGACTACGCGGGCCATCCGACTGTGGTGGGGGCGGGGGAGGGGGAGGGGTGACCCACTATTTCGACACCCCCGCCGGCGACGGCCCCGAGTTCGACGTCCCCGCCACCTTGTGGGGCCGCCAGGTTAACCTGATCTCGGCGCCGGGCGTCTTCTCGGCCCGCCGGCTCGACCCGGGGACGGCCGTCCTGCTGCGGGCCTGCCCGCCGCCGACGGGACCGGGCCCGTTCCTCGACCTCGGCTGCGGCCTCGGCCCCATCGCCCTAGCCTTGGCCCTCCACACCACCGCCGAAGTCTGGGCCGTCGACGTCAACCGCCGGGCCCTCGACCTGACCCGGCGCAACGCCGAGCGACTCGGCCTGGCGGACCGCCTCCACGCCCTCGCCCCCGATGACATCGACCCCACGCTCCGCTTCGCCGAGATCTGGTCCAACCCGCCCATCCGCATCGGCAAGGCGGCCCTGCACGACTTGCTCACCACGTGGTTGCCCCGGCTGGCCCCACCAGGCCGGGCCCGGCTCGTGGTGGCGAAGAACCTGGGGGCGGACTCGCTGGCGCGCTGGCTGGGCGACGCCGGCTGGTCGGTCACCAGACAGGCGAGCGCCCGGGGGTATCGCGTCCTCGTGGTCGGGCGGGGCTGACCGCGTGGGGTGGCCGGCCCACCGCGTGGCAGGGCGGCGGGGCGCCCGGGGTGATCGCGTCCTCGTGGTCGGGCGCGGCTGACCGTGCCGGTTGGCCGGCCCACCACGTGGCAGAGCGGCGGCCCCGGGATCACGCTCGCCGCGGCCCCGGAATGCGCAAGAATGGTCTCGTTGTGAGTGGCGCGGAGAACGCCACCCCGGGAAGGAGCACCATTATGGGCTTGATGGATTCGATCAAGGACAAGGCCGAATCGGTTGTCGGCAAGGTCAAGGATGTCGCCGAGGACGTGGCCGACAAGGTCAAGGACGTCGCGGAGGACGTGACCGAGAAGGTCAAGGAGGCGACGGACAAGGACGGCGACGGCCACATCGACCTCGTCGAGGGGATCAAGAGCAAGTTGGGCGGGGGCGGCCAGGCGACCGACGCCGCGCCGGCCGACGCCGCCCCGGCTGATGCTGCCCCGGCCGAGGACAGCACCGACTGACGGTCGTCAACTCACTCGTCGTGCCCCGTGGCGGACAAGCCGTCAGCCACGGGGCACTGTCGTTTCTCCTCTCGCGCCACTTCGTCGCACCCGCGCCCCCTCGCCGGCCGGAGGGTCTCCACTTCGTCTGACCTCGCTTCCGCGTCTCTTGGTCGCACCGCGCCACTTCGTCCCAGCCCCGCCCCCTCGCCGGTCGGCGGACCCTGGCTCCGTCGCACCTCGCCACCTCGTCTCTTCTGCCGGGCCCGCGCCCCGGCGGTGCCACAACGGCGTAAGGTAACGTCAACCATCCGCCCCAAGCACGAGAAGGATTCTCCCTCATGCCCGTTTACACCTTGCCGGACCTGGACTACGACTACTCCGCCCTGGCGCCCCACATCGCGCCGCAGATCATGGAGTTGCACCACTCGAAGCACCACGCGACCTACGTCGCCGGCGCCAACACGGCCTTGGACAAGCTGGCCGAAGCCCGGGCCAAGGACGATTTCAGCGCCCTGCCCAAGTTGGAGAAGGACTTGGCCTTCCACCTCGGCGGCCACCTCAACCACGCCCTCTTCTGGAAAAACATGTCGCCCGACGGCGGCGGCGAGCCCGACGGTCCCCTGGCGGCGGCCCTGACCGAGACGTTCGGCGGTTTCACGCCGTTCCAGCGCCAGTTCTCCGAGGCCGCCCTCGGCATCCAAGGCTCGGGCTGGGCGATGCTGGTCTGGGACGCGCTGGGCCAGCGCCTCAACATCCACCAGGTCTACGACCACCAGGCCAACCTGCCGGCCGCCCAGATCCCGCTGCTGCTCCTGGACATGTGGGAGCACGCCTTCTATCTCCAGTACAAGAACGTCAAGGGTGATTTCGTCAAGGCGTGGTGGAACGTCGTCAACTGGTCCGACGTGGCCGCCCGCTGCGTCAAGGCCCAAGCCCAGTCGGCCGGCCTGGTCTGACCCATTCATCACGAGGGGCGACGACCCCCTCAGCCCCGCCGCCTCGCTTCGCTCGCCGCGCCGGGTATGACAAGTGTGCCGTCTCCTGGTCACAGGTCCCGGCACGCTGTCGCGGGTCGACGGCCCTAACCCCAGCCCCCTGCCTGACCCGGCGAAGAACAAACAAACCCGCCCCGAGCGTGAAACTGCTCGGGGCGGGTTGTTGTCGTGAGGACGGCGCCGCGCGGGGCGGCGCCGCCGGGATCAGACGATCGTGGCGATGGGTTGGCCGTCTTTGACGGCGGTGCCCTCGGCCACGATCTGGGTGAACTTGCCCCCGCGCTCGGCCACGATCGGGTTCTCCATCTTCATCGCTTCCAGCACGCCGATCTGGGTGCCGGCCTCGATCGCGGTCCCCGACTCGACGAGCCAGCGGCCGAGGACGCCGTTCATCGTCGCCAGGACGGCTCCCGCCGGGATCGCCGCCTCCTCGTCGTCGCCCCCGGCTGCGGCCGCGGCTCGGGGGGCGCCGCCGCCGACGCCGATCAGGCTGGCGGGGAAGCCGACGCGGACCCAACGGCCGTCGATCTCGAACCATTCGCGCACAACCTTCTTCAGGTTGACGCCGGGCGGCAGCGGCAGGGCCATCTCGTCGAGCCACGGGCACTCGGTCTCGATCCAGTTGGTGTGGACCGTGAAGTCGGCGGTGGTGGCGGCGACGAAGCCGGGCTCCTGCAGCATCCGCTGGTGGAACGGCACGAGCGTGGGGATACCTTCGATGACGGTCTCTTTCAGGGCCTGGCGCGAGCGCCGGACGGCGTCCTCGCGGTCCTTGCCCCAGACGACGACCTTGGCGATCATCGAGTCGAACTCGGGGGGCACCGAGCCGCCGGTCGTGACGCCGGCGTCGACCCGCACGTGGGGCCCGCCCGGCATGTCGCAGCGGCCGATGTCGCCGGCCTGCGGCAGGAAACCCCGGCCGGCGTCTTCGGCGTTGATGCGGAACTGGAAGGCGTGGCCGGTGGCCGGCATGACCTCGGGCAAATCGTCGCAGCCCTTGCCCTCGGCGATCATGAACTGGCGGTGCACGAGGTCGACGCCGGTGGTCATCTCGGTCACGGGGTGCTCGACCTGAATTCGCGTGTTGACTTCGAGGAACGACAAGAGCCCGTCCTCGCCGAGCATGAACTCGACGGTGCCGAGGTCGCGGTAGTTGACCGCCGCCCCGATGTCGTGGGCGGACTGGCACAGGCGCTTGAACTGGTCGTCGGTCAGGAAGGGCGCCGGGCCCTCTTCGATGACCTTCTGGTGGCGCCGCTGGGTCGAGCAGTCGCGCGTGCCGATGACGACCACGCGGCCCTTGCCATCCCCGAGAATCTGGACCTCAACGTGGCGCGGCCGGTTGACGAACCGCTCGACGAAGCACTCGCCGCGGCCGAAGGCCGACGTGGCCTCGGAGACGGCCGACTCGAAGCGGAGTTCCAACTCGTCCGGGCTGTTGACGACTTTGAAACCGCGGCCGCCGCCGCCGAAGGCCGCCTTGATGGCGATGGGGTAGCCGTACTGCTGGGCGAACGCCGCGACTTCCGCGGCACTCTCGACCGGGTCGGGGGTGCCGGGCACGAGGGGGGCGCCGACCTGGGCGGCGATGTGGCGCGACGCCACCTTGTCGCCCAGCAAGGCCATGTTCTCCGCGGTCGGGCCGATGAAGGTCAGGCCGGCGGCCTCGACGGCGGACACGAACTCGGCCCTTTCCGCCAGGAAGCCGTAGCCCGGGTGGACGGCGTCGGCGCCCGTGGCCTTGGCGGCCGCCAGGATCTTGTCGATGTCGAGGTAGGTCTCGAGCGCCGTCTTCCCTTCGAGGCAGTGGGCCTGATCGGCCAGCCGGACATGGGGCGCGTCGGCGTCGGGATCGGCGTAGACCGCGACGGACTCCAGGCCATACGAGGCGCAGGCGCGGATGACTCGGACGGCGATCTCACCCCGATTGGCGATCAGGACTCGTTTCATGTGAACCTCCCTTGGTTGGTGGCGGCGACTCAACTCTGCGCCGGACGCCCGTGTGCGAAGACGAGCGGAAAAACCGCATCAGGCCGAACACGGGCCAGCATAGTCAAGTCTGCGGCAATCGTCCCCTGTCGGAGTCGGTCGATGAGACGACGACGAGCCCGTGCCCGGCGGCCGCCGGACGGGCCGGCCACGTGGGGGGCCGGTCGGTCCGGGCGGCGGTGCCGCTCGCGGAACCGCCCCGCCATCGTCGTGGGCCTGGGGACAGCCGGGAAAGTTGCCCCCACGGTGTTGTCCAGGGGCCCGCATCTGACCTCCGGGGCGACTGTCGAAGTATGGTCACGATCTCTTCGAGCCCGGTCCGCCACCACGTGGCGCCCGGGGAAGCGCCGGGTAGGGCAGGCTTGTGGGCCGGTCTGAGGAAGACGAGGGGGGACGACCCCCCTCAGACTCCCCGCCTCGCTCCGCTCGCCGCGTTTTCCGTCACCACAGAGGGGACCGAGGCCCCTTGGACAGCTCTCGTGCGGGCGGGCGCCGACCTCCTGCTGGGCGCCACCTGCCCCGGCTGCGGCGGGCCTTGGCCGAGGCTCTGCCCGGACTGTGCCGCGGTGATCGTGGAATACTCCGCGCGCGCCCACCGCAAGGCGGCGGTCGACGGGTTGCCGCTGTGGGCCACTCTGCCGTTCGACGGCTTGGCGTCCGTCCTCATCAGCGCGGCCAAGGACCGTCACCGCTGGGACCTGCTGCCGGTGTTGGCGGACTGTCTGGCGCGGGCCCTGGCGGGCCTGGTCGACGCCGCCGGGCCCCGGGCCGGCCCGGGTTCGGCGCTATCGCGTGCCGGCCCGCTCTGGCTCGTGCCCATCCCGTCGGCGGGTTCGGCGGTCCGCCGGCGGGGCCTCGACGTGGGAGTCCGGCTGGCCCAGGGGGCGCGGCGGCGGCTGGGTCAGGCCGGCGTCGCGGCCGAGGTCCGCCCGCTGTTGCGGCCGGTCCGGCGCGTGGCGGACCAATCGGGGTTGGGGCCGCGTGAGCGGCTGACCAATCTGGCCGGCGCCTACGGCTTGGCGCCCGGCTGGCCGACGGCCGACCGCTGGGGCCCCATGGTGCTGGTCGACGACGTGGTGACGACGGGCGCCAGCCTGGGCGAGGGCTGGCGGGTGCTGCGGGCGGCGGGCGGGACGGTGGTGGGGGCGGCCACCGTGGCGGCGACGGAGGACCGGGATTGATCGAGGTGGGGGACTGCCGTGGGCGGACCGCGCGGTCCCGGCGAGGCGAGTGGTCGGCCACGTGGGCGGGAGTCGGCCCGGCGTTGTCACCCATGTGTCCAGCCCTGGTCGGTGGTGTCTCGTGGATCCGACAGGTTCTGTCTAGTTCCAATTGAAGGAAGGCGTCAAATATGAATAGACTGCAATCGTGGTGACTGACCGGGAGACCCGGGACGTCCAAGCCGAACTGCGCCGCGCGTGCATCGTTAGAGGAGCGCCCCGTGAAGACCTTTCAGGCGACCGTGGTGCGCGACGGCCGGTGGTGGCTGATCCACGTCCCCGAGATCGACGGGCTGACCCAGGCGCGCCATCTGGCCGAGGCCGAGAGAATGGCCCGCAGCCTCATTGCCATCACCCTCGACGCGGCACCGGACTCCTTCGGCGTCGAACTGACGCTCGACCGGGTGGGCAGCGTGGCGGACGTCGGCGCCGAGGTGAGCGCCATCGCCGATCTGCGGGCCCGGGCGGCGCGAGACGAACGCGAAGCGACTCAGAAAGCGGTGGCCCTGGCCAAGCGGCTGGCGGCCGAGGGCTTGACCGTTCGCGACATCGGCTCGGTGCTCGGCGTCAGCTTCCAGCGGGCCCACCAGCTCGTGGCCGCCTGACCTGCGCCCGCGTGAAAGCCCGGCTGGGTGCCGGGCGGCACGAGCACGGTCAGGGGCCTGAGCCGCGCCCGCGTGGCAGCCCGGGTTCCCACGAGACGGTCGGGTCGGCGACGCCGGCCTGAGCCGCCGCCGCGGGCAAGCCTGGGGAGGCCAAGCCAGGTCTGGTCGCCACGATCAACCGAGCACCCCGCAGCGCCGCTCGTCGCCGCGGCGAGAAACGGACTTGGTAGAATCGGATAGTTTCTGTTAGCAGGAGGTAGCGATGGACACCGTACAGGTGGCGACCAGGATCGAGAAGTCACAAGATAGATTGTTTCGCGAGACCACTCGCCGGCTTGGCACGACGCCGGCGGACGCCATGCGGGTGTTCGTCGCCGCGTTCAACCAGCACCGGGGCTTCCCTTTCGATGTCCGGCTGGGTCAAGACGTCGAGCCCTTCCGCAGCGAGGAGGAGGCCCTCGACTTCGTCGACCGTCAGGCTCAGGAGATACTGAATGAGACGTGGTGAGGTCTGGACGGTGCGGGACGGCGCCTACGCCAGCAAGGCCAGGCCGGCGGTGGTGGTCCAGGCCGACCACGTCTCCGAGGCGTTCCGATCCGTCGTCCTGGTGGGCCTGACGACCTTCGCCCTCGCCGGGGCTGCGGAAAGGGTTCGGCTGGAGCCGACCGAGGGCAACGGTCTCCGTGAGACGAGCTACGCCATGGCCGAGAAGCCGTTTTCCGTCAAAGCCGAACGCCTGGGTAGCCGCGTCGGCATGCTGGGAGACGACGACGTGTCTCGCATCGCCGCCGCCCTGGCTGCCGTGCTGGGCATCACGGTGCGAGATGTGACTGCGCCAGACGCCAACCGTCACACCCTTCTCGCCGATTGAATCTTGACCCCCCCGGGGGCGGTTGTGTTGCTGGTTGGGCTGTTGCCCGAGCGTGACGCACCGTCCTTCTGTCGCCCTCAGGCCTCGACCAACTGATGGACGCGCTGATGCGACACTCCCAGGATCGCGCCGATGTCGACCAGGGAAACGCCGTTCGTGCGAAGGCTCTTGGCCGCTTCCCTGACCCGGCGGCTGGCGGCGGACTCGAGTTCCTTGGCCAGGGCCCGTTCCTCGGCGGCCTGCCGGATCGCGTCGGACACCCCCTCGACCGTGATGGAGGCGATCTTCACCTGGTCGATGCCGACGTCGCGCACGAGCGAGATGTACTCGCGCGCCATCAACTCGACCTCGGCGTAATTCCGGGCTTGGGTCAGCCCATTGATGGCGGGAATGCGAACCAGCCAGTACTTGCCTTCCTTGGCGATGGTCACGTCATAACTGGTCATCGGCCCTCCTCTGCTTCGCGGATGGCGTCGAGCACCTGCCGGTAAACCCCGGCGGAGATCTCGCGGTGACCATCCGGGATCGTGACTGTGAATCCCGACGGGTGCTGCCAGGTCGTGTGGGAGCCGCGTCGGAGCTGACCGACGACCTGCTTAACCGGCAGTGGCTTCACAGCGTGAATTCTAGGCTATCTTGAGTCTATCTGCAAGAGAGACTAGCGGCACTCAGATACGCTGCCAGGAGGGTGGTGTTCATCGGGTTGGTCTGGTGGGCGGGCAGGTGGAGCGTGCTGGCGGACCTGCACTTGCCAAATCGCCGACAATCTGTTTGTCGAATCGCCGCTGTCCTGTTTGCCAAAGTGCCGGACTCGGTGCCGTCCCTCACCGGGCCTGACAGGTTGGCGGTCGCTAGTCAGCGTGCGGGAGCCACCGTGGAGGGAACGGCATACGTGGTCCCTCGGGTGCCCCAGCCACCGTGCATGACGACCAAGCCGTTTCGGACCAGCGCGTTCATGCGGTACCGCGCCTGAGCCAGCGTCAGGCCCGTGATCTCCGCTACTTCGCGGAGTGTCCTCGGTCCGGAGTCGACCAGATCGAAGACCTGGCGACACAGGGCCGGAACAATGGCGGGTGAAGGGCCATCGGCCCCTGGCCGTTCATCCGGAAGAACCTGGCCGTCACGGTCCGCGATCATCACCTCGGGCAGGGCGGCGTCCGGCGACAACACGGAGTGCCGCGGCACGAGCGCGGTGAAATGGACACCGGTGTCGATGAAGCGGGGCGGTGGCATGTTCGCCTGGCGCAAGGCCGCCCTCACCTCGCGAATGCCGCCACCCTCGCCTTCAATGATGCGGCGGTCGTCCGGCGCGGTCACCAACTGACAGATCTCATACAGGAACTCGTTGACGGCGGACTTGCCGAGCGGAGTGCCCAGTTGGCATGTGGTCAACCCATAGAGGCCGCCAGGGTTCGCGATGACCAGCGTGTCATCCTTGAGACGGATTTCGACGCGTTTCCCTTGAGTGTGTTGGCTCAGATCCCGGTGGACGAGCGCGTTGGCGATGAGTTCCCGAACAGCGACACGGGGGATCTCGTCGACATCACGCGCATGGCCGTCAGCGCCGTACCGAATCGAGGTCAAGGTGTTGCGCCGCACCCACTCCATCGCGGCATCGAGCAGGTCCGGCAACGGACCGTCCAGATGGACGAGGTCGCGGATGCGTGTGCCGGATCGCCGGTCCGGCTGAACCGCCGCCGTGATGGCCAGGCTCGGCATGAACTGCTGCGGGTATGCCCCTAGCGCGTACAGGCCGGCCACGGTCAAGCAGCCGCCGTCCGGATTCGTCACGCGGCGCCGCCTGAGAATCTCATCGTCGGTCGCTCGGGCCAGGCGGAGCGAACTGCGCCGGACCGCCGTCGTGAAAGCCTTGACCAGGTCCCCGTCGAGATCGTCTCGTGAGGTGCCGGGCACCGGCTCCGCGTCGAACCGGGGCCGATGCCGTAGGGCCAGCATCTGCTGGAGTTCGGGACCGCTCATGACGTAGTCCCCGTCGGCCTGTCTCAGGTAGGGCGTGCCCAGATACCGACAGGGACGGTCGGCCGGCGGCAGCCCCGCGACGGTGACAACAAGGACGACGCTTCCCTCCACCTCCGCTCGCTCGAATGACACCGTGGCCGGCGGCTCGAGGCGCCGCGCCTGGGCGGCCACACCGGCCTCCAGCGACGGCACGTTGGCCAAGTGGACCGGCTTGAAGTCATCGCCTTCGTCCAAACCGACGAGAATCGTTCCGCCGTCGGGCAGATTGGCGAAGGCGCAGAGGGTCTCGCTCAGTCTGGGGATGCCGTCTCGGCCCCGCTTGACCTCGACAGCCGTCATGTCGCCTCCACGGCGTCGCAGTGTGACAATCAGTTCGGCGATCTGGTCGGACGACAGTGACATGCCGGCAGAGTAGCACAACAGTGATAACAGTTATCGTCTGACAGTGATACTCTGGGCGCGGGAGTATAACTGTAACCGAGGAAGTGGCGAGGATGATCTCTCATAGTCACGGTCTCAGCGCAAACAGTGAGAGCCTAAGGAAGGACCGTGAGGACCTTTCGGCGCACCGGCGCGCCCGATGACAGGTATCAGGCATGGCGATAAAGCACGTGACGCAGTCGGTGATCCGAGGGGTCACGCCGGAGGAGTTCGAGGGGCGATCGCCGATCGTGACCGACGTCCCGAACGAGGTCACGCGGGAGGCACTTGACGCACTCGACCAGGATTGCGGCATCCGGTTCTCAGGCGTCGATCAGCTGATGTCCGATCTTGACGACTGATCGTCGGTCCGTTGAGCCGTCGACGAGTGGTTCCGCTCAAGGCCGAGAAGCCC
>Ga0209629_10003111_pt1 | contig 11705 bp, 9 predicted proteins | sample TergutCu122P5_FD_187286 | JGI IMG/M metagenome (GOLD analysis project Ga0209629, IMG submission 187286) | Cubitermes ugandensis P5 segment gut microbial communities from Kakamega Forest, Kenya - Cu122 P5 (SPAdes) (version 2) | ecosystem: Host-associated > Arthropoda: Insects > Digestive system >...
AGTACGCTTGACTGCCATCTCCTGTCTATCAATACATGATCGATCTGATTGTGAGTGTTCCCATCAGGAGAGGTCCAGGTGTACTTATGAATGTTATGGTGGGGGAACATCGTGCTCTTAACGACTAGGTTTTTGGATGTGGTGAAGTTTACTAATCTAACACCATTATCATTACTATCCTGAAATAGCAGCATGTATCTCAACAAAATTCCAATTCTTGTCTCCAAAATAAGAAAATCTGAATTTACATAAACAGTAGTATTTATGATGGTTTACTTAAATTGGTTTATGTAATTACTTTATGCAGTGTTTACTTCTTATTTCACATAGTTGCATCGAAAAAGTCAGAAAGTAATGTGCAGTAATGGAGGTAGTCATGGTGTCTAGCCTCGTAGGCGAGTCCACCATCCTGTAAAATTTTTATTTGAACCTTCACGTACAATTACTAATAATATAAGTCCAACAAAATGCACTTGTAGTCAGTTTGCATTTATTATTATTATTATTATTATTGCATATTATTATTGTCATCATCATCATCGTCATCTACATGCCTTGGCCCTCTCTAATGCATGGAAAATGTGGAAAACATTAAGATTATAAATGCCCAACAGAAAAAAAAAGTTTACAAGAATAAAAAGGGAAAAGTATTTAAGATGTAATGCACAGAAAATAAGGAAAACATTAAGACTTCACAAATAGTCTTCTTGGCTACCTGGACCCTGAAGATGGAGGCAGCAGGATCCAACATAACATCAGTAACTAGGAAGGGCTGTCTATCCTCATCAATTTTTTCCTTAGGGAGATGGTATTTTGTCAAGTTCACATTGCGATATCATCTTAAATTTCTTGTGAATAATGTTAAAGAAAGTAATTACATAATACAGTTAGTCCCTATTACATGCAGACCCATTTTCAGTGCTTTCACATACCTGCTGTTATATTTCGGCAGTTCCCACACATCTGCACTGAGTTTTACACACATATCTGCTGGAATGATTGTATTATACATCAATGGGTGATAATGGTTCCACTGGCAGAGTTTATGGCCAAAGTTCTCATGCAGATATCTGAGGAATTACTGTGTTTCTTGCTTTAAAGAAAGTGCTGTAGGCCAACTTGGCACAGTTGTATTGTAGCAAAAATTATTACATTCTGGAAGTGAGACATTAATCCTTTCCTGAAGTCTGGCAGGCTTCTGACATATATTTTCATGTGTAAGTCTGTTGTCAAAAGTCTGCCACTTCATGTATATGTGCTAAGTGGTACATCCTTGTTATTTATGGATTTGGACATCTCTACTGGCAGCTTACATTTTGGAACAACAGATGGCAGAAATGTCATACTTTCCCCACCTTGGTATATCTTCTCTCTCTCTCTCTCTCTCTCTCTCTCTCTGTCATTTGCAGCCAGTAGGTATGAGGGTTAAATTTTAAAAAGTGTTTAATGAACATTTGCTGAGTAAACGTTTGTATTTAAAATGTGCTGAATGAACATTCTTTGGTACATGTTTTAATAAAAGGAGTTTTTGTAGACTGTAGTATACACTTCCGTGCAGTAGTTGCCTATATAATACATAGAACTGTGAAGAAGAAAGGGACTTGACTAGGCATTTTTGCCTTTGATTTTATTATTGAAACCACCCACAGAGTGGAAAAAATGTGTCTTTTTGTTTGATGTTTTCCATAATGTGTTTTGAAAAACAAGCTGGTTGTACAGCTCTGTGTTGCAAGTGGGAACAAGTCAGCGACAGACCTCGCTATCACAGATATGGATCACAAAATCTCAGCTCTGCCCGGTGGTGCACCTCTTAAGGACACGTACTGTGACTGGTTACCTGATGTTGCTCTTCGTGTTGATGTGATGATGCTAGAGCAGGTGGAGGCACTTGAAGACAAGGTGGCTAATGCCAGCATGCAGGTTAAGGTGAGTATCTGTCAACTTTATATTGCCAGGATTCACAGATCAGCACACAAACCTATGTAGTATGATTGGATTTCATTTATTCATATGTAATTATGAAGTTGGTTTTCCTGTATTCATGTTGAAAAAATACAAAATCTTTAGACTCAGGCTGTCATCTTTGGAGAATCTCTGAAGAATTATCAAACCACACTGCACCAATTTTAATACAGTTATTATTTAACAGTTGTTCCTGTATGATTTGTAGGAAGGTATCAGTGTTTCAGAGGCACTTGCTGTCTGCCATTCTCTTCAAATATGAAGAGAGACGCAGCAGGTTCCTTCAAAGTAGTATTTTTCTGCTGAAGTACATGGCTTCACATCTCAGAAGATCATGACTGTAAGATTACTTCTTGTTGTGAGAACTTCAAAGCACATACTAAAATTCTGTTTTTAAAGCCCTTCATTGTTGCAGTTGTAGTTATGTGGATGTTACAGGTAATGAACTCGTTCCTCCAGTGTTCAAGGTGCCATTTTTAACCCACCTCTCTTAAAAAAATGGTAAAAATAAGGCTTCTAAAATAGCCATGCTGCGTGTGGCTGTGTGTATGTGTGTTTGTGTGCATGTGCACCCATGTGTACATGTACATATATGTGAATAATAAGGTACACGTCCATTTTAACTTCATGTTGGCACCCAGGGAATACCAAAATCTGTAGAATTAAAGAAATAAAGGAATTATTAATTATAACAAGTGGATTGAGTGTGTGCCCAGGAACACAAAAGTCACTACAGTTCAAATTATAATTTTATGCAGTCACAGGTTGCATTTGATTGTTTGAATAATAAATAAGAGACTTTCATCTTGCATTAATGTCTTTATGGTTTCCACAGTTCCTCAGAACAGCACCTGTGATAAGTAAACTTCTGTGGTAGTAAACCCTGACAGTTCTACTCCACCTTTACAAAAGCCCTCCACTAGACATAATTCTGTGCCAATGCCATGTTCGTGTCCAATTTTCCTAAGATTTATTGTACCTTTATTCCATTATCCTTCCTGACTAAAATTCTCTGCACTCCCTATCTGTGCCTTCCTTGCTACATTGTCAGTCCATAGTCCCTTAGCTTTCACTATCTTAAAATTGGTTTCCTCCCTTGTTCTTTTCTGTTCACCACAAATAATTGTCTTATCTCCTTTGACACTGAATGTTGGAACTGCATATCTACATGCATAGTCACTAATTTGTATTCCTACATTTTTTAAAACTAGGGTTGGAAAGTGCCAGGAAGAGCAACTATAGAAGAAGGTGTCAGTTTCCGCCCTTCTTGTATGCCAGCGGAGGGGGAATATGAGAATACAAAGAATCCGATTGAGTTGGCTAAGGATAGATTGATGTCATTAGAGGCAGCAATAGAGAGAAGATACCTGAAACCTCCTCTTGGTGTGAGGTAAGCAGAATTGATTGCCATGGTGTTTTATTGCCTCTAACAGTCCATTTCTTATTTTGACTTCTTAAGATTACCATAATATATTTTGTGAATTGCTGCATGCTAGAAATTTAAGTTACCATGCCCAGCATAAAATACTCAAGCCATGAGAGAGCACTGTGTATATTTAAACCCAACTGATAAGGTCAAAATCTCTGTTGTCTTAATGCCTAGACACTGGAATGAAATTATTTTCTAAAGTTCATCTTAATAGAACCAATTCAGACTGTTTAAAATTTATCCATAATTTTATTAAAGCATTAATGTCTTAGTAATTATTGGACCAGATGCACTGAAGTAAAACCCATCTAACTCTACACTAAATTCAGAAAGCTGTAGAATTTGCCGTATTCTATAGAATTATTGTTCTATTAGACATGCCTGTCAAATGATAGGCTGCTGTAATGTTCACGTGGTACTCCACAGCCTCTTTCATCAGTCATTTCTTTATTTTTGGAGGAAACCAAGCATCAATTCCATCTGTTAAGAGTTCTGACATCTGGGTGTGGTGTGTATGGTCAACGCACAGCTTATTTTTCAGCCTCACCTCATACCTCATAGAAAACACTCTCACTCTCTCTCAACCCCTGTTGTAACCTGGCAATCCATATGTGATGATGCAGGTAACCGTGGCAAATAAGGTGTGACTCATTCCCTCATTCTGTCACTTGCTGACACAGAGATTTTATATAAAGTAGATAAATGAAACCTAAAATTAAGTTTTGACTTACAATTAAAAAAGCAGTGAGTTTTTTACAGACTTTTTAAAATTTGTGCATATAAAACTTACTCGTACAGGTTCTTTCTGCTCACTAAACCTTTATTAGCTTTTTGTAGGATTCTTGGAAGCAAGCGTACGTTTTTCTATTTGAATTCTCAGATTCCATTGTTCAGGTAGGCACATTGGAAACCTTCAGCTAGAAGTGCCTACTTATTCTTGCATGCAGCCTGCACATTTCCAGTGGTAAGAGAGTTGGCCTACACATTAAGAACCAGTCACTGAGACAGAAACATGCCTCTCATGTGTCTTTCTACACAACTGATATCTGCTGTATGATATTTGAGGTTCTCATGGTTATGAATAACACTGTCATCTGGCAGAAGAATATTGACATTCCAGAGTATGCTGTTACATCTCTCTACCTTGATGATCTTTAAATCAATACACTTGTATGAGGAGACTGCTGTGAGATGTCACATCCATATTGAAACATGGTTGCTCCCCCCCCCATTAACATATGTTGTAAAGTGTTGGTTGATAGGATACGTAGTGAATATTGAATTGGAAGGGGTGAAGCATAGTGGTTGTAACCTCTTTTGACTACTGTCCTTGAGTTTCTCTAGTGTAACCAAATAAATGGTAAGAAACACCAGGATTACATAGTCGTGTGTCCTGTCTGAGAAACTTATAAAGCTTAAAATTTACCAAACTCCAATTTTACCCCTTGTTTTTTGTATTTATGTAACATTTATGTTTTCTTCTCTCAAGGAAGGGGTGTTTGAGAATAAAGTGCTGAGTTCAATATTGACCTTGATGAAGAGTGAAGTAACAGAAGAGGGAAGCTAACTATATAATGAAATTCTGCATAATTTGTACTTGTAACTTGACTTTACAGTTGTTAAATAAAAAAGTTGGGACATGTCAGTATGAGGAGGAAATAAAAAATTGCTGGATGCAAAAGGTAAAGTTGTTCCTCTATGTTCCATGAAGGCATGTAGGGGGAGTGGCAATATTTCTCCTTTCATTCTTTACCTTGGCACTGAATGGAGATGAGTGGTTGGCATTACACCCAGGTTTCTTTACCCGTGGGGAAAGAGTCTCTGATACCCATTGGATAGGAGGCTGGGTGGGCCCCACAGGCAGTCCAGGCGTTTTGGAGAAATGAAAGTCTTTTTTCCTTCCCAGGATTTAAACCCCAGCTTGTCCAGCCTGTGGCTTTATCACTATACTCACTACACTAAAATGAGAAATGTGTAACAAATTCAATTAGGGAATCCAAAAGGAAGACACCACTTGGCAGATGTGGACTTGTATGGGAGTATAATGTTAAAATATTCATACGTGGTTTGTCCCAAAAGTACCGTATTTTCTGACCGATAACGCGCACCCCAAACTTTTCTACATTCCTTCTGAAGTACAGATAACGTGCACCTAACGTATAACGCACACATAACTTTTGTGACATTGTGTATGTACTTGTGCACAGATCATCTAGTGATCTGTGGTCACAGATCATCTAGTGATCTGTGGTCAACTGGAGAACTGTACCTTGACTTTTGTTTGTCCATTGGCCCTGAAAGATAAGTTGGATGGGTTGCATCATTCACTTATAACCAATTGCTTGAAAGGTAGGTGTACATTTTTTGTATTTAATGAAGTTACATCATTCTGACAGTGATTATGTACATGAAGATACAGTTTCAGGAATGGAAGAAATACCAAAAAAGATCTTAAACACGATTGATTCTTTCGATGTAGAGTCCGATGAAGAATTTCTTGGATTTGAATAGTGTTATGTTTAATAACACAACGGAATGGATAGAACAAACAAGCTTCAATTGAAAGTTATGTTTAATACATAATACTGTATTTTCCGATACCTTTTTTGTGCAGATAACGCACGCGTTATCGGTCGGAAATCTTTCTAACGTATACCGCGCATGTTCATTTTTTACGATTTCAGATCCTTTTTGTATAGATAACGCGCACGTTATAGGCCAGAAAATATGGTAAGTGTACTGATTTTTTATTTAATTATCTATTGGACTTACCTGAAATTACAAGTTATCTCCTTCGAAGTGTGACCCTTGGGAAGTTACACAGCGGTTCCAACGTTTCTTCCACTGATCATAGCAGTACCAGAAGTCATTTTCCATAAGTGTGTGTATCTCATCGGTTACAGTTTTCCATCGTCCTGAAATGTTGACCCTTCAACTTCAATTTCAACTTCGGGAAGAGGTAGAAATCGCACGGAGCTAGATCTGGGCTGTAGGGAGGATGTGGAAGTACGGGAATGTTTTTCTTCGCCAGAAATTCTTGAATTGAAAGCGCAGTGTGAGCTGGCACGTTATCGTGGTGCAGCACCCAATTGTCTGCAATGTCCGTTCGGACTCGCTGGACCCATTTTCGAAGTCATTCCAAGACATCTTTGTAAAAGGCGTGATTAACTGTCAGTCCTGGAGGTACAAATTCCTCAATTGGCGGTCTTTCACCATCACAGCTCGCACCACTTCCATATTCTGATCGTTTGTTGACGTGATTGGTCTTCTAGAATGAGGGTCATCGTCAACATTTTCTTGGCCCTCTCTGAAAGCTTTGTGCCATTTAAAAACCATAGTTCTTGATAGATTGGCATCTCCATAAGCTTTGGTTAAAGAAGCAAATGTCTCTGTGGCAGACTTGTTGAGTTTCACACAGAATTTGATAGCATACCGTTGTTCAATATTTTCCTGCATTGCAAACGTAACGAGGTTATAAAACACGACCATACGCAAACAGCAGTAGAGCACGACTGACGCAACCAATCCAGTTGTAACAAGTATGGACATGCAGCCAAGGTCACTACCTACGCGCTGATATACATCAACGAGGTGCTACATTACCAGTTCGTCCATAGGAAAATCAGTACACTTACTTTTGGGACACACCACGTATATGTTACTGGCATCCAGTGACCTGATGATTGGATGTAACTTCAACCCAGCCAGTGTTTTCCACCAGAGCTTCTTGGTGATAACATAACTCCAGAAGTTGATCATTGTTATACAATAAATGAATGCCCATTAAATGTTCCACCTGCTTTCAGAATAGACTTAAGTTCTCTCTTTTTCCATTGCAGTACTGGTGATGTCAATTTGTCTGGTATGTCTGGAGAGGTGGCTACAACAGAGGATAATGTGCCGAAAGGTCTGGTAGTGTGGCGAGAAGCTGTGGGGCGAGCCCACACATCTGCTCAGCTTGCCATGGCCCTCTACATGCTTGAAGCATCCATTGCGTGGGACAAGAGCATCATGAAAGCCGTGAGTTCGGTTTCGTCAGCATCCGGCAAAGGTTCTAGTGTGGGTATTCGCTTGATTTTGCTTTATCATTCATTTTGTCATCGCTTCTCATCTTTACCTATACCTCACCTTGTCACTTGTTGAATTCAGGTCTTAGAAAGTCATTGGAAAAAATTATTGAATGGCCTGACAACTCACTTAATTTCAAATGCCTTTTATCACATGGCATGTATTGCTTCCCTACCCACTCTTTTTACATCATTGCTGTTCATTTGTAATATAAAGCATACATGTTTATCTTTTCTATAAAGTGTCAGGTCTTGTAACCCAGTGGGACCATAAACATTGGGAGTCTGGTAGCAAGATATGAAAGTAAATTTTCAAATTTTAGTGAATAAAAGGAGCATCTTTGAAGTGAAATTCCTATTTTTATGCCTGTCAGGGAAGGGCTGTTCTGGCATCAGTCTGTTAATGGAGCTCAGTACTAAAATGGTAATCTGCTTAAAGTTTCATGTGTCATGGTATTTTTTTAAATTTTTATTTTAGTTCTGTTTTTGTTTCTGATTCACCTTTTTATTTAGTATGTTGACTTAATAGAGTATTTGTAGTATTACTAGGAGATGAACATTATCATAGAAAAGTTTTTACTGTTGCAGTGATGATTACTTTTAGAAAAAGAAATGGTATACAGGTCTGTCAAGTCTATACACACCTTTGTTTGTAATTAATCATCAGTGACGTATTTTGGCTATAAAAACCATCTTCAGACTGAATACAGAATCATATAGGAAATATATATTACAATGCCATGAATGTTATGGATGAGATCGTGTCTTACATCATATGGATGTACTATAAGATGTATCACACATTAAAAATAGAGTCTGAAGATTTTGTAAAATCTGTAAATTAAAACTTCAAAAAATTTTAAATAATATTATAAAATAGTGGTGAGCTTGTGGAGGTTGATGTTGAAGTGTTGGCTAGTGGCAGATTTGAATGTAGTGGGCAGTGTGAGTATATTTCTCGATGCAGAATTGTTATGATTGTTATCTGTAACAACATACTGTTTTTGTCAAATTTATGTGAACATAGGAGGTGTATTACTGTAACTGAACCACCATTAATATGTATATTTACCCCACTTATAGTAATACATCTGCTATGTTCCTGTAAATTTGACAAAAATACTATGTTGTTAAAGATTACAGTCATAACAATTGTGCAGAGAGAAATATACTCACACTGCCCACTACGTTCAAGTCTTCCGCTAGCCTACACTTCAACATCCATCTCTACAAGACCACCATTTTTTTTTAACCACGGTGCAATAGCCCTAGTGGGCCAAGGGCTCCTCATTGTCAAGGATTCATGATCACGCTCAATTAGACAAACCACACTCGGTAGGACTGTTCTGGATGAATGACCAGCCCGATGCAGAGACCTCTACCTGACAACACACACACTCACAAGAGACAGACATCCATGCCCCCGGCAGGATTTAAAGTCTTAAATTACAGATTTTACAAAATCTTAGAACTCTATTTTTCATGTGTAATACATCATATAATACCTCCGTTTGATGTAAGAAGAGATCTTGTCCGTAATAATTGTGACATTGTAATATATATTTCCTATATGATTTTGTATTGAGGCTGAAGATGGGTTTTATAACACACACATGACATTGATGATTAATTACAAACAAATTTGTATATAGACTTGATTTATATTTGTTTTATTGACTAATATATTTAAAACACAGTGGGGATGCCTTGGCTAAAAAAAAAGTGTACAGGTTCTTCTCCCTCTCACTGTTCATTTTTACAAACATTTAAGACGTATTAGTTGATTTACACTTTTAAATAACTATCAGTTCCTTTACAAGTTGCATGTGTTTGATTTTTGCAGTGATTTGTGCATTTTCAAGTTCTAAACCTTTTGAAATGAGTATCAACATTTTTGTCAGTACTGTTGTATTGCTCTTCCACTGTAATACAAATTATTTTTTTTAATATCATGAATCAAAATAAAAAGGACTAAACTGCAGTATACGTTTGGATCAGGGATGCTCCAGGTGAAACCCATTTATGTATTAAAATTGATAAATTTTGTATACATGTTATTTGAGTTAACTACATGATGAGCAGGTACAAGTTCAGTAATTTTACAGGAATTGAATGAATGGTGTACATTTTTTGTGCATTTGTGCACTTTCTTGAGGCAATTTTAGACCTTCATGTGTTAAACCTGTGGTGTTAGTAAGAAACAAGTTCACTAAGTTTGAAGGAGGTGAGACAAGAGAAATGTTTAAGGTGCATTGGACTGTTAGCACATACGCAAAGGTGAAGTGCAAAAGTTATACCTATAGAAATTCAATATATCACATTGCCTTACAACCAGTACCTTGTGTCCCCTGCCAAATCAGCTGCTCTAGGCCTCCCTACATTGCAAAATCAGTACAACCTGATAACCAGGGTCTCAGGGATTTGTTCAGAGACGTTGAGAAGGATGATCATGCAAAAGACACAGGTGTGTTCTTAGATTCATTTCTGTAGAATGCTGCTTCAGCTTCTAATGTAGCGAAAGACATTCATAGCTTTCCTTCTCTCTTCCTCCCACTTAAACTACCAAACTCGCTTACCATATGATATTTTAATTATTTTATACTGAAAGCAGTAATCATGTATTTCTCTAGTTTTTCTTAATGTCCAATATGTTCTGTCATGCTAGCATGAATGCCATTTAGATGTAACATCACTTTAATTTCAGTGCATCAATAGATATTATTTTTCTAATTGATGTTAACATGCATGAAGTATATGCTTCTGAATGATAACTAATAACTTTGTATGAACTAACACAGTGCTCTGGTAGTTAGGAAACTGAGATGTGATTCAATATTCTGTTACCTCTTGACATATATTTTTCGTTGTCACGTGATACAGTGCACCCGTATTACGGGTCTTAGACAGTGGCAGCACAGTTTCTGTTGTACAGAGTGCTTTGTTATTTGGGATTATAGAACTGCCCTCCCCACCATACAAAGTCATGTGTTTTGCTTAAAAATGAGTTATGGAATTATATTAAATTATTTGCCCATGTTTGAGAATTACTGATATTTTGGATATAGTAGATTTCCTTTAGTCTGTCATTTGATAATTCAGCACTTGAAGAGAGGTGTGCCTATTGAGTCCATGACTACATCTTGGATTATCTGGATGTTACATTGCTAGCACAGACTCTCTCCAAGCAGGTACTTCAGGTTTTCATAAGTTGGTTTTGTGCCACACCCGGTGGCATCCCTAGCAACTATTAGGTCAAACCACTTATCTGGCACAATCTGTATCATTACTGTGGATTTTATTTCCATTGTGTTAACATGCGGCATTTGTCACTGTTTGTTCGAGTTATTAAAGTGGCTTCAGAAGATCCAGAGTTGAGAAAACAAGGTACTGCTAGCAAGAGGAAGTGCTTAACTTTAAAAATTCTACAGAAACTCTAAATAATTAGGAGGCTGGAAGGTGGTAGAAATCAAAGAAATCAAAGAGAAATTTTTGGCTTCATACATCACTGGATCATCAACTGTGTATGATATAAAGAAACAGAAGGACCAGTTGTGATCATTTATGGCATCAAATGAAAATGTGAATGACCTCTTCAAATGGCAGATATTGAAAGAGCCAAAATGAGCGCAATTGGACAAGGCATTGTATAAATAGTTTACAGGAATGCGTTCCAAAGGAAAATCCATGACTGGCCTTACGATAATTGGAAGACCTGAATGTTTTTATGATGAAATGAAAGTAACTGAGAACGGTACATTTTCTGATGGCAGGCTGCAAAATCTTAGAGAACATGGGTCAGTAGGGGTACTGTCTGATGATCTGGAATATCCAATAATCCAGCAGCTGTCTGGTCCTGTGCTTGCCAGACTAACCGTATTGTACTTTATTTTAGTACCTAAATTCTGTCAGCCCCAGAATGTGTGCGTTTGACAACACATCATTATAGTTTGGTGAAAGAAACTTGTGGCATACAAACTTGTTCACGTATAAACATGTAATACTTTTCTTAATTCAATAATTCTGATATAGTTGCCATGAAGGTCTGTTCATTGTCACTCTGATGGATGTTTTGCCTTCTTCCTGTGCATCATGAGCCACATTTCCACTGAATCTTGCCATTGTTTTGGTTTTCAGAGGCTTCAGAGTAACAATTGTTTTAGTGTATTCTGTTGTTTAATATTTATCAGCATTTTTGGCAACCAACTGCCCCCCCCCACACACACACACACACACACACACACACACAC
>Ga0209629_10003112_pt1 | contig 11704 bp, 12 predicted proteins | sample TergutCu122P5_FD_187286 | JGI IMG/M metagenome (GOLD analysis project Ga0209629, IMG submission 187286) | Cubitermes ugandensis P5 segment gut microbial communities from Kakamega Forest, Kenya - Cu122 P5 (SPAdes) (version 2) | ecosystem: Host-associated > Arthropoda: Insects > Digestive system...
TGAGCTCCTGATGATGGGCATAGTGATGCCCGAAACATGTTGAGCAAGCAATAAGATCTGCAATAAAAACCTCTGTTGCATCTAGTTGGCATTTTATTTCCACATATTGAGAATAGGAATTGAATAATTTATAGTTTTAAGACTGAATATGGAAAAAATAAAATATTAAAAAGTTGAGAGAATAAAAGCAGGGGTAGAGTACGTGGTTCTTCAGATGGCCTACATATGTCTGTGTGTGACCACTACAGGCTGCCTGTTTCTACCACTACATCTGTTCAATATAGTGTCTCACCATATATTATGTGCCTTGCTATGCTCTCCACAAGCTGCTTGTGTTCTTCTGACACTATATCTGTTCCATACAGGGATGCACTTGATGGCAATGAGTGCAGTATCTTCTTTGGTTTGGTGTCCCCATTGGGAATACTCTGAAAAGGAGAATCTTCCCCACCACCACTGTCAGGAAAGGAGGTGTGGAACTTGCTCTTGTTGCAGGCATGGAATGATTGGACCAGCTCCTGTTAAACAAACAGGGTCAAAGCAAATTCTTAGGCCTGTTTCATTAAGTGACATGTCCTGTCATGACAGGTGAAAATACTGTACTAGTCAAAATAACAATAATGGCTGGAGTCTGTTTCACAGAACAACCAGTAAACGTGACAAGAAACTAGTAAACTGCAACACAGTGAAAGGCAAATTTGAGCCATCTGACACGTGTTTGTTCCACAAAGATATTTTCCTATAAGTCACTAGTCAATGTATAGCATCTTTTGACCGAGGAAGTGAGTGAGGTTAGGCTAGGCAGGTTCAGATGATTGGGTGATGCAAAAGGATACTGAGGACATCGTGTTTAGGTTAAAATTATGTCAGTATGCGGTCCAGTGATTAGGAACATGAGAATGAACTTGGAGTAATTTGGAGGCAAAATTTACAGGAGCACAGTGAATTATACTAAGATGGAGGGGAGTTATGAATATACCAACAGGTTCTGTCTAACTTCAGTGAAGACAGAGGAACTTCTCAGCATTGTTGGACCCTTCTTGCAACAGGAAACCAACCAAAGTCACGCTCTAAGTGAGAAGCATTTCCTAAACACAGCACTGCATTGGCTAGGTACAGGAGGACAATGTCATTCAGTCCCATGGTGTGTCTAAGGCCAGGGTACATAATCCTATTTCATCTCTGACAGACGGTGGTTAGGGTGTATCAGCCAGCAATATAGCGGTACAAAACAGTGCCTGTTGCTGATCTACAACTGTCTCTTCAGCCTGAAAACAGTTGTCACTGTCCATATTTTCTATAAAAAATTATCCTTTCCAAGGATATCTAAGATGAGGAAGTCCATTTTGTTGTATTTCACCTCACGACCTCCACTTGGTCCTGGCATTTTTGCATTGTCTCTTTTTGCCTGAAATGTAATACTAAACTAAGTTCTGCACACATATCTTATAACTGGTATATAATGCCAGTCTTCAGCATTTACATGGATCCATACAGACTAACAGTACCTGCTGTGTCAGTTCTAAAACATAATTGTGAATTTATCGAGAGAACTGAAAACAAAGGGAAGAAAGTGATAAGAAAATATTTAGTTAAAGAGCCATTATACAGTGTGAAAGGAACAAAGAAAGGTGATTTACTGATCAATCCAGAATATTCTAGAAAAGAAACGAGGCCAATACAATCCAACGTCTTGTAACAGTAAGCAGGATAAACAGACTTAATAAATTACAAAACCAAGAGAACCGACAATTCATACAATAAAACCAATTAATGTACTGATGTTAAAATTACAGTTTTACACACAATCCATCAAAACACCAACATGTTTTGATCTATCTTGATCATCTTCAGGGAATTACTTACATCAATAAAGCACATATAAGAGAATAGGTGGAATATTAAATACATTAAAATTTGTCCATAAAATGTATGCAGATATTAAAAAATATTTAATAATCCATCTATGTTTTTATAGATGCTTTACTGATGTTCATAACTCCCTGAAGATGATGAGGATGGAAACATTTTAGAGTTATAAAGAACTGTGTGCAAAAATATAATTTTAACATCAGTGCCTTAGCTGGTTTTATTGTGTGAATTATTTATTAATGCACAGGCATGAATAACATTAAGATGAGTGAAATGACGATGGTTGGCACCTGGATACGCCATTGGTTTCCTCGAACCCACCACCTAAACAAATATTACGCGGTTCACACCTACTCATATGTTACATTTCTTACCCACCAATGTCCTCTTTCACCAGTCTGACCACAGAGCAGTGGTGGATTTACAATGAAGCTAATGAAGCTTTAGTTTTGGGGCCTCTCACTTGCACAGGCACCTTGCATGTTCCAAGGCCCTGGGAGGGGCCCATACAATGTGTTCCCACGGTCATATGTTTTTATAAAATTTGCAAAAGGAAGATATTTTAATCTCAAGTGGTTAAGCATTATAAAGGCATGTCAGTTAATTAACAGAAATATTATTGTTCTGAATTTTTTGATGTTTTTAGTATTGTCAGCATCTTTAAATTTGTAACTTGTTGTGATTTCTTTTCTCTTTCTCAATAACTAATCAGTTTCACACTTAATTCTGCATTCATAATTTTGCATTCTTTTTCTTACAGAAGGCCCCAAAAATTGTATAAGCTTGATGTCCCCAAAATCTGGATCTGCCCCTGCCACAGAGTGTCGCAAAAGTACTGCCACGGCCAGTCCTGTGACTCGGAAAGCTCCGTCACTTCCTTCCACTTCTCATATTTCATTTGTTTTGTGATGTTACTCAAAAATGACCTGGGAAAACCTTTCTCCCGTTTTATCTTCTGCAGAACAGTGAGTCTCTTTGCAGCCGCCATTTTACCTCTCCTTGCCTTCCACTACCTGCCTTGTCACACCAGTCATTGAGAAAGTGACTGGTGATAAGTCTAGCAAAGTATTTCATGAAACAGGATTTAGTACTATTTGCAACTTGTCACTCCCTCACCAGGCAACTTGTCATTTGTCATACCTGTCACTTTGTGAAACAGGGCCTTGATTCTCCTGCTGTCAAGTACAAATTATGTGACATAGGTGTTCTATTTCCACTGTCTATTGCAGTGTTTTAGTTACAGGGAACACAAGTTTTAACTGTATGGAAATAAAGAACTGGTACAAATATGGGCCACTCACAGCAATGAACATGGGAACTCACATCTGTGTGTGTGTGTGTGTGCACGCGCATGTGCGAATGGCATGGGGTGGGGTGAGGGGTTAGATTAGTCAGAATAATTAAATGGAGGATTGAATTTTGGTCTTCTTTTTTTTTTTTTTTTTTTTTTGGCACTTGGCACTTGGCACTGTGCAGTGGTTAAATGTTCCAACATTCCATAGTAATATGCTGCCTCCAACACAGGGGTGACTGAACTAGTTTAAATGGATGCTGAAGTCATATGGAGAACGAAATGTGTTCATTACATGAAGAGTTTGGTGGTGCGTAGCCAAACACAGCTACAAAAGGCAGTAAGAGCGGACAGGATTGGCAGTTAAGATTTCTAAGAATGGCCTTTACTCCAGCCATCACCATAATGTGGATGGTGACTGTGGTCTGGGCTTTGCCTGCTGTTAAGCTGCACTCAGTACAATTCAAACTTGAATGGGTAACTGCTAAGATGGAGTGTGCTGTAGCTGGCTCTACTGAAGGGATTTTTTGGTCTACTGGTGGCAAGACTATCATGTTCTTGGAGAACATGTGCTACCTTCTTTCTTACAGGGAATGGATTATGGACTAAACAATGTACTCATGGAGAATCTGTCAAATACTGCTGGGGTGAAGTTCAATCTCTACTGCATCCCTTATGTGCTGGCCATGTGCCACATATCTCCCTGGTAAATTCTTGAAAAAGAAACATTCTTGGAAGTATTTAATCCCACTTGCTTTGGACAACTTTATCCCTTACCACCTTCTGTAACTAGGCTGGCTGGACACCCTCAAACTGCACTATACAATGAACACATTACTTCCTTGTATCACTTCAGCATCCACTTGAACCAGTTCAATAAATCTGCTGATTGAGGCAGCATATTAGTCTGACATGTCAGAACACTTATCCACCACACTGTGCAGAATCTAAGAGAAGACCATCAGTTGATCAAAAACTGCCACAAAATCCTGAAAACTTATAAATGATAATGGAAATGTAAAATAAATATATAAACAATAAGTAAATAAATATAATTTTTAATGGATGTTGTTGGGGGCAGAGGGGGCATTACAGAAAATGATTTTAAGTATGTTAACTACAGTAAACTGCATCAAAACTCATTCCATACTCAATATGCCACATGTATGATGTTCTTCTCTGCCTGCCTGTCTGTCTGAGCACACTACTTCTTAGCAATGGCTGCCACCATCTTGTAACTCACCCGCAGCGAAAATGGCTGGTTGAAATCTATTCTCATCATGCCATAGTTTGAATTCAGCACAGTCCAGATGCTTTTTATGGCTGTCCCAAATGTCTCCATTTGCTTGGGTTTGCCCAACTGCTCTCGAACAAAGTTACCATCCACAAGCTTTTCATAATTGACACTGACAGGCACCAGCAATGCATCTTCAATTGTTCCATCCACATATGCATCCACTATCACACTCAACAGACCACCTGCAAGCAATCACATACCATTACAAAATCTCATTAAGCTGCAGTGGGAATAATGAAGCCTTGGGTTCATACACAGTTACAAATAGCAACGCAAAAGAACCAGAGAACGTGTTACTACAAACTAACTCTTACAACATGTACAGTTAGAGGTGCAAAATTTCATTTATTTTGGCAGGAGGATACAGACAGGAATAACAAAAAGAACTGCATGAGCAGATGAAATAAGAATTCATAAAGCCTACTTATATACTGCAAAATTTCTAGTCTTACATATCTGTCATTGTTAATGTTATTGTTGTTGTTTGGCGCGTAATGGTGCTGTATCTGTGTACATATGTACACTGAGATGAACTGAACCACACTAATAATACAGTCACAAACAAGTTATTTTTCCTAATAATTTTTTACTATGTAAGCCAGACAGTGTAGCTAGTATAGCAACTTGCTACGAGCTGGACAGTCTGGGGATCAAATCCTGATGGAGGCAAAATTTTCTGCACCTGTCCACACTGGACCTGGGGCCCACCCAGCCTCCTGTATAATGATTTCCTTCCCAGGGGTACAGTGTCCAGGGCATGGCAATGACCACTCACTTCCATCTAGTCCTGAAGTTAAAGAAAGAGCAAAGCTATACCTCTACATCTTCTCTGGACCTTCATGGACTGTTCTAGGGTGCAGATTTATCATTTTTACTTTAACAAGTATACCCCATGTAATTCATTTTTATTACCTCTCTTCCACATGATTTTGTTTGTGGTTTGTTACTGGACATATTTGCCTTACGTTTCCTGTGTTGTCTCTGTAATTGACCTTATGGTTATTTCTCCAGCACATTAATAATAAAGAAATTATTGAACTGAATTATTATTGTTGGTATTTTATTTTAGTTTCATTAACAACTTACTGCTAAAGTTCCAGTTCTGAATATCAGGCATAATCAGCTCACAAAATAGAAGCGTACACAACTGCTAACACCCACGTGCACATAGCTAAGCTTAACAGCATTAGTGTGTAGCACCCAGCTTAAGAATTCACACCCAGTTGTGCCCATACATACAGTACATGCTATCAGCATAAATACAATCAAAAGAAACAGTACAATTTCACATACACACCTACTGTACACTTGTCAGATGCAGCATGCAGCTCACAGCAAAGGCAACACAAGTGATAAGATTCACATATTATGTAACTATGTTTACAATATACCTCCATACCAAATTTCATACATCGAGTAACTATGTTTACAATATACCTCCATACCAAATTTCATACATCGAGCTCCAACAGTTTATTAGTCATCATCATCAAACTCGAAACTAAACATTTTCGCACAGCCATCATGTTGTTATTTTAAATTCTACAACATATATTACCTTATCAAAAATTACACTTTCACACATCATTTCACGATCCTACAATAACTGATGCCAGTGCCGCTCCCACTTTGCAATATACACTCTGGCATGTTTTTTTAAACAAACATGGAAAATTAAAATGTACGGTGCTGGGGTGTTACCCAATGGCAAAACAATGTTCCATGAAAATTGGCCAGGTACTTTGGAAGTTGAAACTGGAGATAAAAGTACAGGATGTTGTTCTCATAGGCCTATATCTTTCTTTTCAAGGAAGGAAAGTAGACTACAAAGGAAGAAAGCTGTATCACTTAGATATCAGCCATTGATGGGGGGGATTGTCACCATAATTACTATTCTACACTGCAAATGTGTGGTAGCAATAGGCATTAAATGTACTGCCAAAATGGCAAAGTTTGAATACATCATGAGAACACTATGATACATGAGTTTGTAGGACAGTGCAAGAGGCCCATATTTGTTTGGAACCCTATCAGCGCACTCGTTATGCATTACTACAGAACGTCATCAGGAACAAGGTTGTTAACTACAATGGGACAGAATACTTGGATAAGTGTAGAGACCACCAAGTTTCTCCAGCATGTTTTGACTCACCTCTTGGCAGGCATGCCTTGCCTGTTCTGGTGCGGCCACCTTCAATGAAGAACTCAATATTGTGCCCTGCACGCAAGCACTCCGTCATGTACGTGTGCAGAACGGCACGGTACATAATGTCACGCCGGCCCTGAATTGGGTCAATTCTTCTCTTGATGAAGAATGCTCCCAGCCCTCTCAGCAGCCAACTACAAGACAGAAGTCTTTTGTTTTCATAGTTTTATAGTACTGTCATTCTGATACCTAAAAACTTGTAAGAATCCAGAATCCAGAATCCAGATCCAGAAAACACTTGTTACATGAACATTTTTATATGGTTCATACAGACCAATAAGAGAAAATTAGTAAACCTAACAAGACTGACAGCAGGTTACATACTTTGCATGCAAATAAAAATGGGATAGCAGCTTCTTAAACAACAGAAATACACACTTTAAAAAATTTTACCAGAATGTACTTAACAGGAGACTCAAAACCCTCAACCCAGAGAAAAATAAGGTTCACAAAGATGAGAGGATTTTGTATTGTAGTATTCACATCTGAGTAAATAAGGATGACAGTGATAGAGAAACATCTTGTTAAGTCCAATGCTCAGGAACAAAAACCAGATTTTGACTTATGTAATTTTTTCAATCACAATTTACCTGTTAGGTGGGTATATTAGGCCCTAACGTTATGCTGTAAGTTATGATTTTTTTAATTCATCTCATTCATATCTCCTTTATCTTTTTGTTATTCACTTATTTCTTTCTTTAAATACACAATGCATAACACAATTTATATAAAAAAAATGCAGTCCCATAACCAGTAATCCACATTTGTTAAACTTAAATCTTAGTTTACTGTTCCTCAAAATACAAATGAATTGACCTGTTTTCAGAGTTTGTTGCACACTGTAAAATGGTAAGGTTTTGTCCATGTTGCAAATGTCCTATGGAGAATACTGTGTGGTGATATGTGTCATATTTTCATGCCACCTATCTGCCAAATCAGCATCTGCACAGGCCACCTCTCTGCTCATGGCTTACCATGTTATGTTCCAAAACACCTTGAAATAATGCAGCCATCAATTTGGGCATTTAAATTCAATGCCAGTCTTCAGTGAAATTCTGTCAGTGTTGTTTTACTATACACCATACGCAACAACACTGTTTGCTTGAGAACTGCAAAAACCATTCAAACAGCCCATTCTCCATATCACCATGTTTCGCACAAACATTATTATTTCTTTCGAAACACCACCCCCTTGTAGAGTCTGTTGTTCAACCGATACTTGATTATTTAGATATGTCAACAGGGGGACGGTGGGAATCCACATACTTGTCATAGTTCATTTTCATTTATCTTTTTTTATAAGCTTCCCCAATTGCTTCTAGTTTTTCTGCAAGTGACGCTCCTGAATATTACTTCTGCTTGTTGCTCATGTTTCATGCTAATGGATGGACTAAAAAATGATTATGCAAATTATTCCACTGAATATACCTGATAATTTACAAAAACCTTAACACAGTGGTAATTCTTTCTGATGTATACCAAATGCCAATAGTGTTCTCAAGCAGTTTTGAATGACTGTGATGCACACAAAGACTTGCTACTCACACTGGCCATAAACTCAACATTGTTTAAATTCTTTTAGTTCAAATAATTTCAGGGATGCACAAAGTACTATTCATGTTCTTTTTGTAAAATTAGCAGGAATTAAACTACATAACTTCAAATGATTCAACTTTTAAGCCATTTCTGGGCTCAAATGCAGCTCTAACTTTAAAGTTACCAATATTTCAAAACAAGCAGTTTAAAAGTCATTAAAATTTGTATCCTTTAAGCTACAGATTTTCCTTATTTTAAATTAATGAGTATTTTGAATTCATCAAACTCAAATTAACAAGGTCCTACTGTAATGAAGAATGATATATTGATTAATTAGAGCAATAAAAACAGATGATAACAGGCAAAATAAATTCCGGAAATACCTGTTAGCATTTTTAACTTCAGGCCTCCTTTCTAAGAATAAAATATACTACACTGTTACTGTTTCTTATAATTTTTCACACAGTAGTGCATTTAAAATACAATGTTATGAAACACATGACTTTCTGTTGTGCGAAAGTTACTGGTTCAAATACAATGTCAAGAAACTGTAGGCTGATGTCAATGTAAAAAAAGCTGGGGGTCTGATAAAACTGCAGACAGTACAGTTGTATCTTGTTATGTGCGGTTGAAGGAACAACAAAAGTTGAAAGCATTTGCAAACAGCAATGCACAGAGAAGAAGTGAACTTACAGAAAACTGGAGAAAAGTACATAATGGCTATGTGCAGAAAGCAGTGAGCTGTGTGTAGTACAAAGAACCCACATCATACAGACAAACCACCCAGTATAACAAGACAATAATGAAAGGTACAAGTATGATATACAGAACATTACACAACAAGTAACTCAGAGATTTGGGCATCTCCTGCAGAGTTTTTTTTTATGATGGGACTGAACATGTCATGCCAACATATTAAACAAGAAATAAAGCTTACAGTCTTATAGGATATGACACCATGTTGACTACAGTCTTCTGGGATATGATGCCAAGTTGACTGGCAAATTGTTACAGGAATTTTCAGGAGCTACCTGCCTCCATCTTTGGGTAGTACAAGAAGAATAAGATACTTGAGAGAACCGACAGCATTATATAAGAAAATAATGGGTTTGGCAATGGTCACAGGGAGTCACTAAAAAAGGTGGTGTTGGGGGGGTGTAGAAGGAACCAAGGGTTGGGCTTGCTAGAGGCAACAAAAGAGGACTGAAGCAAATGATGTAAGTAAAAAGGAAGGACACCTTATTGATGGAATGAATGAAGCAGTAGGAGGCAGGAAGAAATGAACAACTGGGGGAGGGAAGATAGCTAACTGAAGGAAACAAGTTGAAGTAATGGGACAGGAGGCAGGCAGAAATGAAGACATGGCAGAAGAGAAGCTAACTTAAACATTGGGAGGCAGGGCAAAATGGTGGACCAGAAGCGGAAGGAGAACCAACTGAACAGAAGAAAGATGAGTGAGATTCTGGATCTGTTGTTACTAAAAAGGGCCATAATGTTTCGGATGTGTACCATCATGGGAGGTTTCCTTGAAGGAAAAGAGCAAATCTCCCCATGACGATACACAACTCTTTCAACATGTGAATCTTTTCAGGAGCAACAGGACCAGGATCTCCTTCTCTTTCACATTCTTCAGTCAGTTCTCTTTCCACTCTTGGTCCATTGTTTCATACTGCCTCCCAATGCTTCATTTATATCCATCCATTAACTCTCCTTCGTCCTCCATTTATTCACCTCTTCTGGCCTATGACACATCAATTTGTTTCCATCATTTGGCTTTCCTTTGTACTTTATCTCTTCATTTTAAACAATGTCTGGAATATATTGGTGAAAAAAGGCCATTTGAGAGACTGAATAACAAAAATTAAGTAAACTGGCTCAGCATACAATCTCCAGTGTTGGTAGTGCTTTGGTTAATCTTGTACCCCACAGCATTGACACTATGAAGAATGTGCAGAGCATGCAGTGTGGGCAAAACAAGCCCCCACTCACCCAAAAACTGGAATCCTGAGATTATCTCCTGCAGCAACCAGTGGTGACCGGATATTATTGTTCACCAGAATAAAGGAAATGAGGATGTAGTCGAGGTGGCTGCGGTGCATTGGCAGGAAAATGAGGGGCAGGCCTGTGTTACTTGCCTTCTTGAGCATCTGTAATTGGGCAGGGTGTGCCACTACAGATGTGAGGAAGCAAGGCAGCAGTTTGTACAACACCCATGAGGTGACCCTAGAAAGATGAGAAAACTCATGTGTACCAGAGATTAACAATGGTTAGGATAAGGTAAAATACATATGGTACAGACCTCTTCAAACTCTTTTTATACACATAAAACCCACCTGTAACTAAAACAAACTTTCTGCAGAGAAAAGTGTACTCTTTGGGTACGAAACTAAAAATAGCTCTTAAGACATATCTTGTATTTAAAAACATAAAACATTTAAACATATGTAAAAAAATGAAATTTTATCCTTAGTGACTCAATTTTAACAAAATATTCACAAAACTGAATATTACACAGCAACAAATACACTAATTGTATATCATATATTAGTCTAAAATTATTTACACTAAAACACTTAAACTGCTCCTACATATTTCGATAGCATATCGCATATCATCTTCAGGGAGCACTTATTGTTCCTTGCTAAAGTCACGTGTTAAAATTATGAATATTTCATTATTATGAGCGATGTGGCAGCATATCATGTGTTTGTGAGTGCGTTGTTTCCAGTGCAGGGAGGTATGTGGACACATACCTCCCTGCACTGGAAACAACGCACACACAAATACATGATATGCTGCCACATCGCTCATAAAAATGAAATACTCATACTTTTAAAACGTGACTTTAGCAAGGAACAATAACTGCACCAGATGATATGCGATATGCTATCGAAACAGGTAGGAGAAGTTTAAGTGTTTTAGTGTAAATAATTTTAGACTAATATATGATATACAATTAGTGCATTTGTTGCTGTGTAATATTCAGTGAATCTTCCAAATGCACGGTGCAACAATAAAGATATTCACAAAACATTTAAAATAATTTTTAAACAAGCATACATACATAAGTATGTATAAAATTATATTAAGCATCTTTTAATTCTAACACAGCATTGCAATGGCTGGCTGGGATGAAAATGCTTGTCTTTACAAAGAATATTAATATCTGGCTTGCAGTCACAGTTTGTGTTCTGCAATCAGTTTATTTCTATACCTTGTTATTGTTGTTATACAGGGAGAGTACTATCTTTCACAAGATAGGTGGTGATAAATGGCATCGGGCATTTTATGGCACAATCAGAAACTTCAAGGTACTCATTAACTCTTATTTAGTGGCCTTTAAATTCCAACTTACTCACTGACAATGAGGACTTTTTTATTTTAAATGTCCATTTCTGCACCTGCTCATACAAGGTGGTTCAAATATGACCGGGACTGATTTGTATGTAAACAAGCCGCACTGCGCAGCAGCTGTGCGACCTTGAGAGAGTGAAGCCACAAC
>Ga0209629_10003113_pt1 | contig 11703 bp, 3 predicted proteins | sample TergutCu122P5_FD_187286 | JGI IMG/M metagenome (GOLD analysis project Ga0209629, IMG submission 187286) | Cubitermes ugandensis P5 segment gut microbial communities from Kakamega Forest, Kenya - Cu122 P5 (SPAdes) (version 2) | ecosystem: Host-associated > Arthropoda: Insects > Digestive system >...
CTTTTCAATACCATTTCCAGAAGTCTATGCCTAAAAAAAACTAAATATTCCTCTCTAAACCTCGATTATTTACCCATGAATGTTGTCAGAGAACCTTTTTGTGTTTGTTTCAAAAAGAATAGCAGCCCCAAGCGTCAGCACGGGGGTCGAAGCGTTGGGAACGGTCCACCACTCAAAACCCCCGTCGCTTACGCTCCGGGCTGCTATTGTAAAACTAATCCACGACGCTCACCTTCAACTCATCGGAATTTCCTTTGAGTTCCGGGGCGTACATCGCTTCGATCTTCGCAGGGAGTGCCGAGAATTGGCCGGGCTGTTGGGCGCGCATGCGGTAGCTGACGGCGTGTTTGCCTTGCGAGAGGCGGTATACGAAAAACGTCACGCGGTTGTCGCGGTACTCGACGTAAGCACCCATGCTGTTGCCGTTGTAGCCGCTTTGCACTTCGACCGGCTCGAAGCCCGCCGCTTTCATGTCTTCGATGAGCAGCGACTCGTAATCATTTTTGCTGTCAATGATCAGCTCAATTTCGACGAGTTGCCCGCTCTTGACCGTTGACAGATTCGCAATCGGCGTGCGGTCGTACTTCTCGACCTTCTGCGTCACGACCTGTCCGCGATTGCCGGCCACGTCCGCCGTCTTGTCGGCAGGCGTCAGCAGCCAGTAACGGCGGTCGACCTTGACTTCAAGTCCGGCGGCCTTGATTTGGTCTTCCAGCGTGAAATTTTCGAGATAGGCATTGAAGTAAACAGCCCCCGTCCCTTTGCGGCGGAGTTCAATCTCGTGCGTCCCGCTTGTTACGTCGAGTCCTTCAAGTATGAATGTGTTGTCGATGGTCAGCATGTTCTCCGGCGTGATGTCCACCGATTTTTTGACCGTGCCATCGACCAGGATTTCGACCGTCATGTTCGGGCGAGCTTCACCGGTCGCACGCAGATACTCGGCAAAAGCCTCAACACAAAGTGCCGTATCCCGCGTCGAATTCCAGTACGTCGCGTGCTTGCGGTTGTTGAGCAGCCATTTGACGAGTCGCGGCGCGGTTTCCGATTTCGGATTCACGCGCATGAGCAGCTTAAGATACATCGCCTGTGTTTCATACTCGCTCCCGTACCAGTTCCACCAGGACCACCCCGGCGCACGTTGCAAATTCAGCCACGCCGTCTGGTTCTCGTCGTCCTGTTCGAGATACTGTTCGAGCATCCGCAGGCATTGTACGTCAATTCGATTGGGACGATTTTCCGCAATGTATTTATCAACAAATTCCTGTGAGGGAGCAGCGCTCATTGGGTAATCCGGGTCTTGGCTTGCTGCAATCCCAAGCATGGCCACACCATAAAGCGACAACCTTGTTCTGTCACGGAACAAGTAACCCATCATGCGATCTTCAGGCGTGTCTGCTTTCGACCATTGATATAACACCATGCAAATGAATGCATCAGTATTGTCAGCATACGGCTTCCAATCAACCTTTTTGCGTTCCTCTTCCGGTAACTCAGCATTCTTAATCAGTTGAACCTGCTTCGCTTGATAATTACGCAACCACTGAATTCCGCGGTCAATCACACTCTGGTCAATCGCCACGTCATTCTGCTGTGCAATACGCAATCCGCGCACGACTTGCGCCGTGAGATGTACCGACGAGCGTTCGCCGTAGCCGCTGAACCAGCCCCAGCCGTCGTCGCTGCACTGCATTTCGGTGAGACGCTTGACCCCTTCGTTGGCCATCTTGCGTACTTCATCCTGGCTGTAAACCGGGTTTTGCGACGGCGTGCGATTGCGTTGCCACTGTGCGGCACGCTTGGCCGGGTCGCCGAGTTCCTGGGCGTTCAGGTTCGCGTGTGCCTTTTCGAGCGAGGCCAAATCAACGCCGCTGTCGATGAGCACCTTTTGCGTGATGACCGTCGGCAGGAACCGGTTGAGCGTCTGTTCCGTGCAGCCATAAGGGTAATCGGCCAGGTACGGCAGCGCGTCGATCATCGCCCCGGCCAGCGTCGGCGAGAACCGCACGGTCAGCCGCGACTGTTCCGGGACACGCTGCTCCGGCACCTGCACGGTGATCTTGCCGCTTGAATCTGTTGGGCGAATCACGCCGCTGAACGCTTCCTGCTTGAGCATCCCGTGGACTTGCACCGGGAACGTCATCTGCATCGCGTCCGATTCCTCGTTCGTGAGCGCCTTCATTCGCACGGTGGCGTCGCCGACGTTTTTGGCCTCGACGAGCCAATCGACACGGGCTTCACCGTTGGCGGGGATGGTGACGGTTTGTATGCGTCGATCAAGATCGACCGCTAACAGTTGATCGCCATCCATTTCGAGCGACACTTGCACCTGCTTTTCCGTCGCGAGATAATTATGCACGTTTGCCGTCAGCAGAATTTTGTCGCGTTGCACGAGGAATCGCGGGGTTTGCATCCGGATGATCAAATCCTTGCGCGTGATCACGTCGGTGGTCGCGTAGCCGACCTGCGTGCCGGGGGCCATCGACCAGACGTTGATTTTCCACGTCGTCAGGTTCTCCGGCATGTTCAGTTCGACCGTCGCGATCCCGTCACCGTTTGTTTCAATTGCCCCGACCCAAAGCGCGGTGTCGGCAAAATCCTTTCGCAACGTCGCTTCCACAAGCGATTCTTCTCCCGTCCATCCTTCCGGTGCAGAGGTCGTCCCGATCAAATCCGTCAGTGTATTAAAATCCGCCCCCACACATGCCGGTGCAGCCGGTTCCACTACCATCGGTGTTACCATCATCTCTACTGATCCACCGGCCATGCCCCCCATACCTCCTGCTGCCCTTGCCATTGGTGCGCCCGCTGCCATCGGTACAGTGTTTGCAAATCTCGTGTTTGCCCAACCACCTCTGCCACCGACCCTATTTCCAAGGCGAAGGGTTGTACCACCATCTCCCAACAGCGAGTTGAGCATATACCCGTTCGCACCGAGCGGTTGCATCCGGTTTTCACCGTTTTTGGTCATCGGATGCGTCATGCGGGAAAGATTCGTCTGGTGAGCGGTATCATGGGTGCGTCGCCATTTCCAGAAAAATTCCTTGATGTTTGCAACGTTCGAGCCGCCGGAAATGTATTCGAGCGACTTGTCGTAAATCGCGACGACGTTCTGCCCGACCACCGGCTTGCCGTCAAGCCCGGTGACCCGGAGTTCGACGCTTGCCTTTTGGCCCGGCTTGTAGGTTTCGCTGTTCGGAATCACCTCGACGTTCATGATCCGCTTGACCGGAGGCACCACGATTTCACGCACATCCTCAAACACCTTGCCGTCCGACACAGTGATCGCCTCGACGAAGAAATTCGGCATGTCCTTCACCTCGACCGGAAACTTTACGATTTCGCTCTTGCCGTTGATCTTGACAACTTGCGGTGCGAAATACACGCCGCCCACCGGTCGCAGGAAAAGCATGACCGTCGAGTTCGGGCGGTTCGTGCTGAGTCGCAATTCGACCTCTTCGCCCGGCTGAAATTCGGCCTTCGACGGCACGAGTTCCAATTCGTTGAACCGGAACGTATTGCCCGCCGTTTCGCGTCCGAAGATGCCGAAGATGGTTGCACCTTCTATTGTGCCGTTGACCGTGCATGACACACGATACTGTCCCGGTTGTGCCGCCGAGAGCATCAGGTGTCCCTGGCCGAGTTCGTTCAACGCGACGGTTTCTTCGTGAATGACGGTTTCCGTTAGCGGTCGAACTTGTTCGACGCTGTTTGGTTGCGGGACAAGTCCCGCCGCTAACGGGGGATTTTGATTGTATTCCATTTTCAACAACTTGACCGTTGCGGTGCCGGTTACCGGTTTGCCATCGATGCGTCTGGCCTGGAACGTTGCCTTGATCTGCTCACCCTGATTGTAGTAACCGCGATCGACCCAAGTGGTCACCTCGAACGGTTTTTTCGCGACCAGCACGACCCCTTTGCCGTCGATGGTGCGGCGGGATTGATCGACCACTTCGGCGGTGATCGTGTATTTCTGGTCGTCGTCGGGGAAGAGCAGCTTTGCCGATTGCGTGTCAATCACGACATCGACCGTACCGTCGTCGCCGATCGGCACTTCGCGTTCGGCGACCACTTCCGGTTGTTCGCCGCTGATTCCCCAACCGGGAGACCAAAGCCGCTCCGGTGCAAAACGACCCCAACTCGCCCAGCCGGGATGCCACGTCGCATCAATGCCGAGCCAACCGTACCCGTTACCGTAAAACCAGTCCCACGGCATGACGGGATACCATTGCGAGTCGTTTCGTTCGCGCAGCACCTTGTATTTGACCGTCGCACTTGTTACCGGTGACCCGAAATAATACTTTGCCGTGATCTTCGCCTTGATCGTCTCACCGAGCGCGACCGGTTCTTTCGGCGCATCGATCGTCACTTCGAATTCGGGTTTTTTGTATTCTTCAACGCGGAATTGGCCATCGCCCAAGCCGTCCTTAATTGCATCGCGATCCGGGTAGGGTATTCCTGTCTCGACATTCCAAATGCCGAGTTCGGCGTCTTTGGGAAGTTCGATATTCTCGGCCACACCACCATAAGCGTCCAGCTTGACCTTCTTTTTAACGATTTCATTCCCGCGCGGCGATGTGATGATCATCAATAATTCTTGATTTGCAAACGGCGAGTCAAACGGCTGGTCGTATTTCGCTCTGCCGACCCAAAACTTGTATTGCACTGTGTCACCGGGCCGATACACGGGACGATCCGAGATAAAAAACGCTTTTTCTTGGTTAAAAACTTCGTCATCCCGGTAATTGTGGGAGAACCAGATTTCGCCGAATCCGAGATGCGCAAACCGCCCGTCCTTCGTCGTTGCCGCAAGCATGTATTGATAATAGCGACCATTTTCCACCGGCACTTGATAGGTGGCCTGGCCTTCGCTGTTCGTCGTCAATGATTTCTCAGTAATCAATACATTGCGCGAATTTTTTTGTCCGGCAACCTGATACCCGAACACATCAACTTTCGCATTTGGAACCGGCGTTCCGGTCACGGCATCGGCCACGTAAATCCATGTTTTACCCGCGAGATTTTTCGTGACAATCGCCGTGTCGTTGAGCCACACAATAATATTGTCCGTCGAATTGACGCGGTCTGTTGCCGGGTCGAGCGTTTCCGCCTTGACGAGGTACGCCCCGGCTTTGGTCATCGGCGTCGTGATCGTGACCCGCTTGTCGGCGTGTTCTGGGGCAGGCGTGAGTTCCACGTCCCAGTCGGCGACCTTCGCCCCGATGTATTTTTGTGATTTGCCGTTGACCAGTTGCCAGCCGATTTGTCGAATGTCCGTCATTGTGCTTTGACTGTCCGGGTTTGCCGGGTTTGACTTCAAAAACGCCTTGACATCGGCCAGCAGTTGCGGCACTTTGATCTCGGTTGCACTCAAACGCACCTTGTTCGCGTTGCGGAAATTGAACGACAGGTTCGCACCGACCCCCGCGACCTTCGATTCCACCGGATCGAACGCCCCCCATGCACCGGTGATCCTGTTAAGCTGCTGCGTCCAGTTTTGCAATTGCTCTTTCGGCAGGTTGCGGTTGAGCGGGTCTTTGAGAAGCTGCTCGTAATAGCCCGCCGCCCTGACATACTGCATCCGCTCTTCGGCAATGACCGCCAAGCTCTCAATCGCCCGGTTCTTTTCCGACTGATCGCCGATTTCGATGATCCGTTTCAGCATCACGATCGGATTTTGATCGTCCGGGAGCGCAAACCGCTTGATACCGGTTGCCAGCCTGGTCACGGTTTCATTGTCGGCGAGCGTTTTGACCGAAAACGCTTCCCGTTCGTTGATGCGGGCGTTGTACCGCGATTCGCCCGCGAGCCGCCCGACGCCGAATTGCGAGTTGCCGAAATCCGCCCGCTCGAACAATTCCCCCGCCGCACGTTTCGGGTTGTTTTCGACCATCATCGCAAGACACCACCGCCAACGCTCGCCGTCGCTTTTCGCCGACTCGAACGATTCCGGCAAGTTGTAATACACCGGGTTGTTCGCTTCATCAACCGGAGTGCCACTATCATCACTGTTCCAGTGATATGGGTAATAACTTCCTTTGTCATAATCAGGCAAGTTTTCTTCTGTCAGATCGGTCAATATCTGCATTTTCCATGCTTGCCCACGATTACGAAGCATTCCGGCAAACACGCTGAAGAAATCGGCCACATCGCTTTTGTTATTGTCCTGCATCGCCAAAGGCATTGCTTCCTGCATGACAAACAATGCCGTCACTTGATCCAATTCATAAGAATTGGCTGTTTCGCCATCGTGATTCTCACGAATAAACTTATCATCGATAATACTACCGTTATACGGCAAATTTTTTATGATCATGGCAGCCGCCATCAAGAAACGCCAATTTTTCTTGTGTACTTCATAGGTTGAATCAAGATATTCATCGATTTCCGAAACCCGGTTGAGGTTCTGCAAACAGGCAATCGCCATTTGTAGCCCTTGTCCAACGGTCATCGGGTCGGCGTTGGGGGCGAGTGTCCATTTTTGCAGGGCGTCAAACGCTTCCTTGTACAAACCGGCCTGCATGTATTTTTCGCAATCGGGGATCGGGTTCTGCATGTTGATTTCCTTGGGGACTTGAATTTGCGGTTGTTGTGTCACCGGTTGACGCCCGGGGACTCTTCCCGGCACCCGTCCCGGTTGCAGCCGCTGGGCAAAAACGCTCTCCGACGCGACGAACGCGAAAAGCATTGCCGCAAGCCACACGCAAACGATCCTGTTGTTGACGAACCTCATGGTAAAACTCCTGTTTGCAGACGGGGAAGACAAAAAACCAGAGCCGCGACAGTCATGGAGCGGTTAGCCTGGTTCGACCGCTCGGTGACCCTCGCGGCTCTGATTGTAAGACGAAACAAAACAAAAAAAGTTTTCATTTTTCCGTGTTTCAGCAAAATGCACGGATATTATTGTCCCGGACATAAGAGTTGGATAGCAGCGACCAACGGAAGCTGCGGTGTTCGTGGCCAATACGGTTGGAATCGCTCTCAACTTTTGTGTCCATGCCAATATACTCAAAATCGGTTGGAAATTCCAGAAGCTGGATACGGAAGCCCTGCAACGCAGGGCGGTTGCGCGAGGCCGAAGGCTGCCGCCCATACCGGCTGCGGTATTACCAGAAATTGCCCTTGTTGCGGAGGGAAAAACCGGGTATGCTTCGCGCCAAACAATATTTTGAACAGATTTTATTTTTTGTACGAATATGAGTCCGCATATCAATCGATTTCTCTGTTTTTCGTTGTCGGCTTGCAGTTTTTTAATGTCCGGCTGTTCGCAACTGACCGCCGACGGTCGCAACTCGCAAGGGGTCAAGTATTATCAGCAGTCGCGGTATGATCTGGCGTTGTCGGAATTCCAGACAGCCGCCAACCAAAATCCAAGCGACGCCAACAGTTACTACAACATTGCTTCGACGTATCACAAGCTCGGAATGACAAACAACGACGCCTCTTACTACGGTCAGGCGGAGCAGTATTATCGCTTGTGCCTGACGAAAGACCCGAATCACGTCAACTGTCACCGGGGATTGGCCGTGTTGATGATCGAAACCGGCCGGATTCAGGAAGCGTTTCAGATGATGCGCGACTGGGAATTGAGCATTCCCGGCTCGCCGGAGCCGAAAATCGAGTTGGCCCGGCTTTATCAGGAACTCGGACACCCCCAGGAAGCGGTCAGTTATTTAACGGCAGCGGTTGCAAGCGACCCGAAAAATGAAAGAGCGTACAACGCATTGGCGTATTCCCGCGAGCAGAGCGGCGACCTGGCCCAGGCTCTTGCCAATTATCAGGTGTCGTATCAGATCAATCCGTATCAACCGGAAATCGCGGCCAAAATCACCCAACTTGGCGGAACGATCCCGACGGCAACAAACATGGTTGCTCACACGAACATTGCAACAAACAACGCGCTTGCCGCAAACGGCGTTGCCACGCAATCGGTCGTGCCGCCATCACTGGCACCGACGCCGAATCTCGACACGCCGACACGCATCGCCTCCCGCAACCGCTTCGGTGCCGGAATGTAAAATGTAAGTTGTCGAATTGATCTCCTATGAGTCACTGTCAAAAAATAAATTGGACAAATTATTTTGGCTCTATTCCGAAACCGGGTTGAGATGCAAAATCCCAAAGTTTTTTGACGCAACCCACGCCAAATACCGCGAAACAGACGAAAAAATGGAATGATTTTAGAGTTTTTCGCGTCATTTTCGCGTGTTTGGCGTCAAAAAATGTACAAGGAAAGTCCATCAACCTGAAACCGGAGATGAGCCATTATTTTTTGACTGTTTCTAAAAACTAGCCCGTCATTCCCAACTCTCCGCCATTTCTCCGAACATTCGACCGGAATTTTTCGTATTCGCCGCCAACTTTGCCGAATGTTCCGGTTTTATCGGATTCGTTGCAGATAAAATCCATGTCATTGCAGATCAAATCTGCGCCGCTCCAGATCAAATCCACTCCGTTGCAGATAAAATCCGTGTCATTGCAGATCAAATCTGCGCCGCTCCAGATCAAATCCACTCCGTTGCAGATAAAATCCGTGTCATTGCAGATCAAATCTGCGCCGTTCCGGAGCCTTCGGCCTCGCGCAAACGTCCTGCGTTGCAGGACTTGCCGTGTCCCGCTTCCGGCTTTTCAACCGGCTTGAGTCTGTTGTGCTGGAACTGACAAATAAGTCACTGTCAAAAAACAAATTGCTCAAAATGGAGCATCTCATATTTTAACGCGGAACACGCGGAAAGACGGAAACTGCGGAATTCCGCGCAGCCGTCTTTTCCGTGCCTTCCGCGTTGAAAAAAGTTGATTTGTACAAGTTATTTGTTGACTGTTACTAAGCGTGTCCGGTGAGTCGCCTGCATCGCCGACGACAAAAAATCTCGCTGTTTTATGTATATGATACTCAGCCGGCTTGAGTATAATACATTCTAGTGCAAATTTGGAATTGGTCTGGAGTTTTTCCGCTCCCGTTGGTCGCTCCTTGATTGAAATAACACCTCCAGACCAACTCCGGATACGCTCTATCCTATCAAATCCGAAAGTGTCATAAAAATGTACAAAAATGTTTTGGCGAAATTAACGACCCAACGGGAACTCAACGAACAAGAGATTTGCGAATTAATCACCGCGATCAACAATGATGAAATCAGCGACGTGCAAATTGCGGGTTTTCAAGTGGCCCTGCTCATGAAGGGGGCGTCGCTCAAGGAGCTTGCGGCGTTTGCCAAGGCGATGCGTGCGAATTGCGTGCCGCTGCGTCCGAAAGTCAACCGTGAAATGATGGACACTTGCGGGACGGGTGGCGGTTTGAGCACCTTTAACATCTCGACGGCGACGGCCATTCTCGCCGCCGGCGCAGGGATTCCCGTCGCAAAACACGGAAGCCGCTCGATTTCCAGTCTTTCGGGCAGCGCGGATGTGTTGGAGGCACTCGGAGTCGAGATCAACCTCACACCGTCTCAGGTCGAAAAAATGATCGAGGAAATCGGCATTTCTTTCATCTACGCGCCGCTTTTTCATCCGGTGATGTGCAAGGTCCTGCCGCCGGAACAGGATTTGGGAATCAAAACGATCTTTTACACGATTATCGGGCCGCTGATCAATCCGTCTTTTGCCCCAAGACACCTTCTGGGGGTCTATAAATCGGAACTTCTGGACATGGTTGCTTATGTGGCCAAAGAATTGGGATACACCCGTGCGTTGTTTGTTCACGGGCTTGACGGCCTGGACGAAATTTCGCTTCTTGGGAAAACGAGGATCAACGAACTGAAAGACGGCTGGGTGAGAACTTTTGAGATCGCACCGGAAGATTTCAGCATGGAACGCTGCAAGCTGGAAGACATCAAAACCGGAACGCCGATGGAAAACGCCGAAACCATCCAGGGCGTGTTCTCCAGAAAAATTCACGGGGCGAGACGTAACGCGGTCGTCCTCAATTCGGCCGGCGCGCTCGTCGTCGGTGGCATGGCGGACGATTTTCATCAGGGAATCACGCTTGCCAAAGAACTCATCGACAGCGGCACTGCGGAAAGAAAATTGAAAGAACTGGTCGAAATGTCAAATTCGTTTACTCGTGCGTCTTAACCATCTCAACCCCTCCACACTCCCATGAGAACACTTATTTTCACTTTGTGTTGTTTGTTTTTCATCACCCCGGCGTTTTCGCAAGACGCAGTATTCGTCTCGCCGGACGGGAACGATGCCAATTCCGGTCTCTCCGACAAGGAGCCGGTTGCAACCATTCCAAAGGCTCTTGAACTCGTCAAGAGCAAAGAGAACAAAGAGATTCAGTTGCTCGAAGGCATTTATCGCATTGAGCAACCGATTGTCCTGACGCCGGAGTTTTCCGGTCTGCGGGTTGAAGGGCCGGGCACAATCAGCGGCGGCAGGACGATCACCGGCTGGAAACCATACAAGGACGGTATCTGGCAGGCCGAAATTCCCGCTGCCAAAGACGGCAAATGGTCGTTCCGCCAGATTTACGTCAACGGCGAACTGCGTCACCGTGCCAGAACGCCGAACGAAGGGTTCTACCGCGTTGCCGGTTGCCCCGAAGGGACGCCGAAAACGGTCAATTACCACACCGACTGTCAAACGTTCGAATTCAAGCCCGGCGACATCCGCCCGGACTGGAAAAATATGGACGACGTCGAGGTGATCGTCTATTATTTCTGGGTTGACAATCACCTCCCGATCGAATCGATCGACACGGAGAAGAACATCGTCAAGTTCAAGTTCAAAGGGGACATGACGTTTACGGACGATTTTTCGGAAGACGGTGCCCGGTACGTTGTCGAAAACGTGTTCGAAGCCCTCGATTCCCCCGGCGAATGGTATCTCGACAAGCCGACGGGCATCCTCTACTACATGCCCAAAGAAGGCGAAGACATGAACAAGGCCGAAGTCATCGCCCCGTTCGCCACGGAACTTCTTCGTATTGAAGGCGATCCGCAAAACAACAAATTTGTCGAAGAGGTTGAGTTCAGTAACATTTCTTTCGAGCATTGCAATTTCCTGTTTCCGCCGGGGAAGGTGAACAGCCCGCAAGGCGCGTCCGACATCGCCGCCGCGATCAACATGACCGGGGTGAGAGATAGTGGTTTCCAGGAATGTTCTTTTTCGAATCTTGGAACTTATGCCATCGACATGAAAGCCGGTTGTGACGGGAACTCGGTTGTAGGATGTCAATTTCGTAACCTTTCGGCGGGTGCCATACGGATTGACGGCGGCGGAGCGGGATCGAATCCGCTGATTCATACAAAAAATAATGAAATTCTTGGGAACGAGATTGCACATTACGGCCTGAATTACCACTCGGCGAACGGAATCATCGTCAAAAACAGTTACGAGAACTATATTACAGCGAATCACATCCATCACGGATATGAAATCGGCATTTCGCTCGGCTGGGTTTGGGGATACGGACGGAGTATTGCCCGGGGCAACGTTGTCGAGAGTAACCACATCCACCACATCGGCCAGGGATTGCTCTCCGACATGGGGGGAATTTACACGCTCGGACCGTCGCCGGGAACGGTGATTCGCGGCAATTTGATCCACGACATCGACGCCAACAAGTACGGCGGTTGGGGCATTTACAACGACGAAGGCTCGACCGGCATCCTGGTCGAAAAGAACGTCGTTTACAACACGAAGTTCGCCGGGTACGACATGCACTACGGCAAGGAAATCACGGTGCGGAACAACATTTTCGCC
>Ga0209629_10003114_pt1 | contig 11703 bp, 14 predicted proteins | sample TergutCu122P5_FD_187286 | JGI IMG/M metagenome (GOLD analysis project Ga0209629, IMG submission 187286) | Cubitermes ugandensis P5 segment gut microbial communities from Kakamega Forest, Kenya - Cu122 P5 (SPAdes) (version 2) | ecosystem: Host-associated > Arthropoda: Insects > Digestive system...
CACTTCTTCCATCTGTTGCTTGTTCTTTTCCGAAAGCATATTGACGGACGATTGCAATTCCGACAAAAAATCGTTCTTCTGTTTCCGCCTGCCTGCCAACCAACCGATGGCTCCGGCAACAGCAGGTATCGCCAAATTTATTGCTTCTGTAAATTGAATTTCCATAGCTTTTCCTTTTTAATCAGGTACAAGGTACAAGGTTCAAGGTGAAAGGTATTTTACCCTTCACCTTGTACCCTTTTACCTGTTATTCGGGAAATTTCTCTAAAGAACCCCTATTGATTTCATCTTTAAGTTCTTTTCCACAGGTAAAACGAATCCGGATACGTTTGACTTTATCGGAAGTCGCTTCTTCCATCGTATCGGAACCTTCGCTGTTGAGTGTAGCCTTGAAGGAACCTAATTTCCCCAAATTGACGTAAAAACCCAATTTGAGAAAACGGGGAACCGCTTCTAACAAGTAGTTAAGCGCTGCGGATGCTTCTTCCGCAGTCAACGAAACGTAGCGCAACATATCTTTGATCAGGTAATCCCGATCGATTTTACCTACGCTTTTTGCTCTCAAATAATACTTTTCGGGAGCACTTAAATCCAATAGATTTTTTCTTTGCACAATAGAATAACGTATTGACATAATAATTTTTTTTTAATTAATAATACTGTTAAAATTCACTTGCGCCGGTTTCTTAATCAAAATACCGGCAATTGAAATCGATTTCGAATGCAAAGATAAAGCCTGAAAAATGGAAAGAATACGACAATTTTGACCGGAAATACAACTATTTTGACCAATTAACAATTGATTTAATCCAATATGCTAAAAATGATATAACTTTGTGGAAGTCAAGGTATTTTAATTGCCGCCGTCACTATGTCAAACGACTTGCGTCACTCTTTCAAGTAACGTGCATCACTTTGCCGACTGACGTGCGTCACTTGTTAAAGTTACGTGCATTACTTGGTAAACTGACGTGCGTCACTTGGTAAACTGATGTACGTTACTTGAACAGGTACCTTGATAATATGGAATAAGTATCCATAATCCTATTTTTTAACCAAAACAATTACAATTTTCTATGGAAAATGGTACCGCCTTAACGTATAAAAATCAGTGTTGGGCATTGCTGGATCAGTTAGCCGCCGAAATAGCCGGATTTTATGCCCCCCGGTCATCTTGCCCGGCTCCGTTTTCTTCACGTATAGATTCATCCTGCCGGAGTCGAATCGATCGTTGGATTGAAATGCAGAACAGCTATCAACTGCAAACTGTCCTTGCAGATTTGTTGCAGCAATTAAATGACAAAAGTAAACCGTTGGAAACTCCGTCATATAGCGACAAGCGTCTTCAAAAAATTACAGAATACGTGCATCGTCATTATTCCGGCGAGATACGGGTAGGCAAGCTGGCACAGGATATTGGAATGGCAGAAGCTACTTTTTGCCGTTTTTTCAAGAAAACATTCGGGGAACATTTCACCGGTTATGTGAACAAAATCCGTATTGAAAATGCAGCTCGCCAACTGCTTGAAACTAAAGATTCGGTTTCGGAGATTGGATATGCTTGCGGATTTAATACCATCGATTATTTCATACGCCTATTTAAAAAGATAAAAGGATGTACGCCGGGGGAATACAGGAAGAACAACCGTAATGATGGAAACTTGCTTCTAATACGGCGGAAGCGGAGTTTCTGAGTGGGGTATGTTATAGAGTCAATGTGTCTTATGCTTTAGAATTTCTTCTTTTAATACGCGAACTTCTTCTTTCAAATTTTGATTTTCCTCTTCCAATTTTTCGATATACTTTTTTTGAGATTCCAAAATAGATTGTGGCATTGTGTAGTTAGTCACGATATTCCCGTTGCCTGTAGAATTATCGTTAAAAACAAAAATCATACTTTCATCGGATTCATAAATATCTTCTAATGGGACTTCCAATACCTCTGATAATTTTTGCCATTCATGGTCGGTTATTCTTATTTTCCCCTGTTCTTTTCGGCTATAACTTGAAACACACATGTCGAGAGTGGCAGCCAAATAGTCTTGCGAATAATTCTTGCTGTTTCTAACTTCTATGAGTTTATTTTTCTTAATCACGATATGAAATTTTAGGCAAAGTTATAAGATTTGCGTAAAAAAGCAAAATAAACGCAATGTTTTTTCTAAAAAATATTTTTATTTGGGAAAAAAGTGTTATATTTTTGTCAGCGTAATAAGTGACAAAGAAAGTATGAATATACGGACAGAAACAATAAATAGTGACATAGAATCGACGATTCGGCAACGCATTGACAACTTTAACCATTTTCTATTGGAACAAGATGTCGAAAAAATGCCATTGGGATTATTTTATGGCAAAACAGGGCTTGCCGTGTATTTCTATTATCAGGCGCGATTGACAAAAAATAGACAATATGAACATTTTGCAGGGCAACTTTTAGACAGTGTTTATGTCCAAATTTATGACAGAATGAAGATTGATGTTGCCAATGGATTGACCGGAATTTGTTACGGACTCAATTATCTGCTCAAAAATAATTTTGTAAAAGGTAATCCCAATCGTGTGCTGAAAGAATTGGACGACAAAATATTTAATGTACTTTATTTCGATTTTTTAGAGAAATCCATTACAAAATTGGAAGATTTAATAACTGTTGTTCATTGCGCGCATTATTTCTGCAATCGGCTTATAAATAATCGGCTCGTAAAAGAAGAAAGAAAACTTCTTGAAAAAATTGTTATCAAGTGTATCAATACTGTAGAATCAAGTGTCGCATTCGACAAAATGAAAGAAGCTTGTGTGTTTTTGGTTTTTGATTATTTTCCTGCAATCTATTTCAGCCTTATTTATAAAATGTATCTGCTTGGTTTTTACAATTATAAAATACAGAAAGTTTGTGATGAGTGGAGCAATTCTATTTTGGCGACAATTCCATTGATGGGAAGCCACCGGTTGCTTTTAGCGTCAATATTAGAAAAGGTAAATACCTGTTGCCATTTGCCCAAATGGGAAAAACACATTGAATTGCTGCGATACGGTATTGACATAAAAGTTGTATTGCAAACTGATTTTAGAAATAAAAACATAAACATATATGATGGCTTATCAGGTTTTTGTCTGTTTCTGTATAAAAACGCAATGATAACCAACGGCATAAAAGAAGTGATAGCCGGCAAAATTGCAGGCAGCGAAAAGTGGTCGGAGTTTGAGTTTTCGAATGATGAGGCAAAACTTTACAACATTGGATTAATAAGCGGATTGGCGGGAGTAATACTAACCTATCAAAAATTGTTTGAATGAAATTTGATTTAACAGATACAACTTTTCTTGTTCCGCTTCGAGTGGACAGTATGGTGCGTCTTGAAAATACAATGATGTGTGTTCGCTGTTTGTTGCAAAATTTTAACACAAACATTACCGTGTTGCAGGCAGACTGTTACGACAATGGAATAGTAGCCAAACTTTTAGGAAAAAACATAAAGTATTGGTTCGTGGAAGATTATGATCCGGTTTTTTACCGGACAAAATATCTGAACATGATGACTAACGAAGCTGCTACCCCCTATATTGGAATATGGGATGCCGATGTGATAGTTCCACACGAGCAGATAATGGATGCTGTCGGAAAACTGCGTGAAGGATACGAAATTGCTTATCCTTATGATGGACATTTTTACGATACAACCGATATGGTACGGCAATTATACTGGGAAACAGAGAATATCAGCGTGCTGAAAAAGAATGATAACAAAATGCAATTGACTTATGGAACAGGTAGTGTAGGCGGAGCTATTTTGGTGAATCGTAATAAATATATGGAAGCAGGGATGGAAGATGAAGCATTTTATGGATGGGGACCCGAAGACGGCGAAAGAATGGTGCGATGGCGTATGTTTGGCTATCAAATTTACAGAACCGAAGGAAATTTATATCATTTATCGCATCGGCGCGGCATGAATAGCAAACATCGCTCAATGGACCATTATTGGGACTCAAACAATAAATTCCATTTGATAACATTGAGCGCTAAGGAAGACTTAAAAAAGAATGAGTTCAATCTATGACCTTTTATTCATTATATAGGGTATATTATTTTATTTATAAACAATTTAATTTTATTTTTTATGAAAAATTTAGAAGAATTAAAACTGAATCGACTCAGCAATGCTGAGTTAAACGCGCGTGAACTGAACCGACTTTTGGGCGGTGGTACGCCGGGAGATTGCTGTTGCGGCTGCTTATACGCAGACACTGGGGGCTCAAGCACGAGCGCCAACGACAGTTCGAACAATGCAAACGGGCTTCATTCGCCAGGATGTAGCAGTGGCGTTAGTGGTAATGATGATAATATTTATAGCTATCAACAATGTGAGGGTAGTACTTGGGTAGATGGCGGTATGACCTGTCCTGGACCTTGCAATTGCGGCTTTGGACTTGCTAATACATGTCTAACAGTTAAAAAATAGAAAAAGAGGAGTGTGTGTCGAAAATCTCTAACCCAATTGCAGATTTTTTGACGCACACTCCTTTTTCTAAAAATATTTTTAAATATTTTTAGAAATCAGATAGAAAAATATTAATTTTGCAGTTGTTTCTAATATGTAAAATTTATGAAAAAGAATATCTTGTTTTTAATGCCGGTATTTCTATTGTTTATTTTGTGCCAAAACAGTAACAAAAAAATAGAAACAGCACAGATATTTCCTTCGGATACTATACCAATGCAATACATCCATCAATACCCTCGATTTTGCATGCCCATTCTGGATGGTATTGTGAATGATTCTCTGCATTTTGATGTGTTTTTTGATACTGGATCTCCTGGTGGTAATTTTTACATTTCGGATAGTTTTAAAACCTTATTCGATAGCGATAGCGCTTTTGTGCAAATCGGAAAAATCAAAAAAAAAATGGGAATTCGTTATTGGGGTAGTAATCAACAGGGTCTTATAAATATTTTAGGGATAAATACAATTATGGTAGGTTGGGATTTTTTTGAAAAAAAAATAATTGAATTGAATTTTCAAAATCAACATATCCTTGTGTATAACGGACTTCCGGATGTTACTAAATATTCAAAAACTAAAATTACGTTATCTCCAACCTCTAAACTTTTAATTCCTGCTCAAGTTGCATTGCAGGGAAAAAAAATAGAAGATTCCGTCGTTATTGATTCTGGTTGTAATAACTATATGGTATTTAGTTCAAAACCCATTGAAGAACAGAGTATTGATACGACAAATACCTCTTACGGCAAAGGAACGGCAACCGGAGGAGGACCTCGTTCCACATTTGCTATACTTGCGGATTCCATTAAAATTGGAGACTTTTATATAGCCAATCAAAAGATATGGATTACATTTGAGACTAATAATTACAGAAGGGGTGGCCTATTAGGCACTCGAACGATGGAGAATTTCATTGTTATTCTGGATTTTATAAATTATGATTTATATTTGAAAAAAATTGATAATTAGAGTAGTATGGAAAACTATAAATTTAGTAAGTATAATATTTTCAAAAGGAAAAAGGAAAAAACAATAGGCGTTAATTTATTCAACAAAAGGTTATTTGCAATAAACAATCAGGATTATGAAATGATATTGAATCATAAGGATTGTTTGACAAAGTTGGAAGAAAATGATACTGAACTTTTCAGCGCCATGGTTAAACTGGGAGTTATAGAAGAAACAGGCACAAATATACCCGACATTTTATTGTTAAGAAATCGGTCAGCGATATTTTCAGACAGATACTATCGTTTAATAATTTTGCCCACTTTGAATTGCAACTTTTCATGTTGGTACTGTTATGAAACCCATACAAAAGCAATGATGTCCAGCGATACAATGTACAATATTATAGCGTATATTAAAACTTTAATTGAAGAAAAAAGAATATCTTCTTTGCATTTAGACTGGTTTGGCGGGGAACCGCTGTTGGGGTATAACAAAATAATTAAACCCATAGCCGAAGAAGCAAAAAGAATGTGCGAGGAAAGGAACGTGACTTTTTGGATGACAATGACTACGAATGGCTTTCTTTTAAAAGAATCAATGATTCCATTCTTTAAAGCACACCATTTGAAATCGTTTCAAATCACATTGGACGGGAATAAAGAGCAGCACAACGTTGTAAGATATTCCGGAAAACAGAAAAAAGGGTCTTATGATACAATTATTAACAATATTGTTATGTTGGCGAAAAACAATATTGAAGTACATTTAAGAATTAATTACACAATAGATACATTGGATACTATTTCTGCTCTCATCCCTGTTTTTCCTCCAAATGTTCGGCATAACATACAATTGGCGTTTATTCAAGTATGGCAGGACAGAAAGAAAAACTCAGTGTTCGATGATATGCGTTTATTTGAAAAAGAAAAAGAAATCTACAACTCTTTTGAAGAAGCAGGATTTAGAGTATATCGTCATAAAATAAGTGTAGGTGATTCATATTCTTGTTATGCCGATTCGATGGCTACAGCAGTAATCAATTATGACGGCAAGGTTTTTAAATGTACAACTCCTGACTTTGAAAACGCTCAGGGAGATGGGATATTAACAGAAAAAGGAATTGCTTGGGATGAAAACAGAATTGCCCATAGATTGGCGAGAGCAACATTTGATAAAAAGATATGTTTGAGATGTATATACCTTCCGGTATGTTTGGGAACATGCTCCTCTCATAAGCCCCCCATTCCAAACAAATGTGATTTAAAGAAATATTATAAAGCAGAAATCAGCGATTTAATGAAAAAATTTGACAAGAAGAATTACAAAATTGCTCATTTGAGTCAGCTTTAGCATGGGCAAAAATTATTTAACTCCATTACATATTTTATTTTATTTTTTATGAAACAATTAGGTAAATTAAAACTGAATGAACTCAGCAATGCTGAGTTAAACGCGCGTGAACTGAACCGACTTTTGGGCGGTGGTACGCCGGGAGACTGCTGTTGCGGCTGCTTATACGCAAACTCTGGAGGCTCAAGTACGAGCGCCAACGATAGTTCAAATAATGCAAACGGGCTTCATTCGTCAAGATGTAGCAGTGGAGGTTCTGGTGATGATATTATTATTAATGGTATCGTTGGTTTATGTACAATTGAGAATTAATTACACGAAGGATGTAGATTGACAATTCTGCACCTAAGTCAGTTTTAGCATGGTCAACAAAGAATATTTAACCCCTCTACATATTCTCTATCAATTGGCAAACCTCAAACAAATAACATTTGAAGTTACCGACGCTTGCAATCTGCAATGCAAATACTGTGCTTATGGAGAGTTTTACAATGATTACGACAAACGAGAAAATCAAAAAATGGATTTTGCCGTAGCCGTAAAAATAATTGATTATTTGGTTGCCCTCTGGAACTCCGAACAAAACGTATCCGCAAGCAGAAACGTATATATCAGTTTTTACGGCGGCGAGCCGTTGCTGAATATGCGCTTTATTGAACAGATTGTGGATTATATCGAAAACATTCATTGTCTGCACCGCAGTTTTACTTTCTCAATGACGACCAATGCCATTTTGCTTGACCGGTATATGGATTATTTAGTAATGCATGATTTTAGCTTGCTTATCAGTTTAGATGGAAACGAGCGCAATACATCGTATAGGGTAAACAAATCCAATCAACCTGTTTTTAATCAAATAATTAAGAATGTTGATTTGCTGAAAGAAAAATATCCCGACTACTTTGAAAACAAAGTCAATTTCAATTCCGTATTGCACAATCGAAATTCAGTACGTGAAATTTACGAGTTCTTCAAAACTCGGTACAATAAAATTCCTTCTATCGGCGAATTAAACAATATGGGTATCAGAGAAGATAAAAAAGAACTGTTTTACAGCGCTTATCGCAATTCTTACGAAAGTTTGCATCAGGCAGAAAATTATGAAGCAATAGAAAAGGATATGTTTATTAAATCCGGAACCTACCAGAGCGTAACTACATTTATTCATCAATACAGCGGTTTTGTTTTCCGCAGTTATACCGACTTGCTGTATGGCAAGCCGCCTAAAACCATACCGACCGGTACTTGCGTGCCTTTTGGCAAAAGAATGTTTGTTACCGTCAATGGTAAGTTAATGCCTTGCGAACGAATCGGACAACAATTTGCACTGGGAAAAGTAACGGCAGAAAATGGCGTGGAACTGGATATTGAAACCATAGCCGAACGTTACAATGCGTATTATGAAAAATTAGAAAATCAGTGCAGCAAATGCTACAAATCCAATGCCTGCATACAATGTATTTTTAATTTGCAGGATTTGGATGGAAAACCAGTCTGTCATGGTTTTACAGGCAAGCAAGCATTTGAAGAATATGCCGCGAGACAAATGGATTTCCTGCGCAGAAATCCGGAAGAATACTATCGAATAATGGAAGAAGTAATTGTTGAATAAATGATGATAGACGCAAATAAAAACTATTGGTTATACATAGCCTCTCATATATATTGCAGTATAAAAAACAAATGCGCATTGTTGTACAACACACAGACAGGCGCGTATCTTGAGACAGATAACGATAAGATAATTGATTTGCTGCAATCGTTGCACGAGAAGAAAAATCTCGGCGCTATCAGTTGTGAAGGTCAAAAATTGATAGAAACTCCTTTTTGTGAATTTATAACGGAGTTTTGTACCAAAGAAATGGGAAATTTGATAACGGTTGCACAAATGCCAGAAAAACCAATACAATTGATGCCCCTATTGAATTTACAACACGATATAGATAAATTACAAAAAGGAGAAGTAGTGAAAATTGGGGAAGAAGCATTGGAAAACTTAATCGAACTAAATATTTATCTTAATAACGCTTGTGAGCAAAATTGCAAATACTGTCCGGATTATTGTCGCCAATTTTATTGCTGTCATTCAAATACAGAACAAAACCATTTAGAAATCTCAGTTTTGCAAGATATTTTATCTCAAATTAGATATGGAGTTGTCGGTAAAATCAATATTCTCGGCGGCAATATCTTTTCTTATCCCGAATTATTGCAATTGAACGATGTTCTTGCTAATTTTCAGGAGTTTACGCATTGCTATATTCATTACAAAAATTTCAAGAAGAACAATATCTTGGATAGTTTTTATATTGAACTAATTGTTAATTTTCCAGTTGACAATGAAATTATAAATCAAGTATTGTCCGGTGTAAATATGGAAAAAACTACCGTTCATTTTATTATTGAAGATGAGGAACAATATGCTGTAACCGAGCAATTATGTGAAAAATACGCGATTAAGCGATACAAAATACTGCCGTTCTTTAACGGAAAAAACATCCATTTTTTTCGAGAGAATATATTTATGACCAAAGAAGATATTTTTATCAATCCGCTGCAAATGCGGGAAATATTCAGAAATCAAAAACTAAACTCAAATTTCTTCGGCGTTCTTTATATACTTCCCGACGGAACTGTAAAAGCGAATCTAAATGCAGAGGCTCTTGGCAACATAAAAAATGATAAAGTATTGGAGCTGATTTACAAAGAAATGATTGATAATACTGCTTGGCGGCAAGTTCGTGATTCAAAACCCTGCCGTTCATGTAATTATCAATTTTTTTGTCCGGCGCCATCGAATTATGAAACCGTCATTGGAAAGCCCAATTTGTGTCATATTTATTAATGATTAAATCTTTCTCCTTTGACTTGGACTTCGTTGATTTATGCGATGATAGCCAGACATTACGGTCACAATTATATTTTACTGGACGTGAAACGATGCTGATATATGGAACAGTTCTTACAAATAATTATCGAAAAACTAAAAAACTCACAAGCTAATTTTGGTTTGTTGCGAGGTAAAATGGGAATAGCCTTGTTTTTCTTTCAATATGCACGGAGTATGAATTACCCATACGAAGAGGAGTATGCCAATCAATTGATTGACAAAATTATTGAAGAGTTAGAGAATATAGAACATTCAGGTTATGCCACCGGCTTAGCGGGTATTGGCGCTGGAATAGAATATCTTGCTCAACAGGGATTTATTAATGAAAATACCAATAATATTTTGAGCGATTTTGACAAGGTGATTCATCGCGTTGTATCTCATCTTCAGAATTTTTCAATTGATACAAGAAATGGAATAACCGGTTATGGAAAATACTATCTTGCTCGAATGAGTAATCCGACCAATTACGGAAAAACCAATTCAAGCGTAGAAATCATTAAAGCGCAATTAATAAAGATTGTGGATTTATTATCGGCTTCTTATGGCGGATATGCAGGCATTTATTCCGTTATTGATTTTCTTCCCGATGTAATAGACTTGGGAATTAATAAGGAAAAAGCCGTTATTTATTTAAATTATGCAATTGACATACTTGAAACGACTGTGTATGAAGATGTATTTTCCGGAAAATTTCCCATAGCTTTTAATCCGTTAATTGCGGCTGCATTATTGTTTCGTGCCGCCGGAAAAACCGGTAACAGTGATTTGCGGGTTCGAGCTTTGGATTTTTTAGAAAGATATGAGGTTGACTATCGGCAATATCTGTCGGAAAAACAGGCAATCCAATGGGCGTTTTTATATCAATTCTTGTGGGAAGCGTGTGATAGCAGTGTATATAAGGAATTATCAAATCAATGGCTTGAAAAAATTACAGACGACAGTTTCAATTTAGAATTAGGGGACTTGATTATCTCAGGAATGATGTTGCTCTCAATGAATAAACGAATTGAAGACGAATGGCTTAGCTGGTTTCCAATCTATTAAAGACTTAGTGCAATGAAAAAGAATAATCCTATACAATCGCTTTGGGTTGGACCTGAGCTATCTAATATGGAAATTATGTGTATCAATTCATATCTTGCACACGGACATGATTTCTATTTATACACATATTGCGACATTCCCAATGTTCCGTCCGGCGCAATAATCAAGGACGCCAACAGTATTATTCCGGAAAAGGATATTTATCTTGACAATTATAACAGTTACGCTCATTTTGCAGATTTATTTCGATTCACAATGTTATATAAAGCAGGAGGTTGGTGGGTGGATACGGATTCTGTTTGCTTGAAACCTTTTGACTTCAGAGATGATTTTGTATTTTCGTCTGAACTGACCAATGACTGCAAACGTCATTACAGGATAAATAATGGATATATGAAGAGCAAATCCGGCGCAAAATTTTTAAAAGAGTGCTTGGATTTTTTGTCTGCCAGAGGACATGAATATATCCATTGGGGTGAATTGGGCATTACTCTTCTTTCACGAATGGTTTTCAGAAACAATCTGGAACGATACATCAAACCGCCTGAATATTTTTGTCCGGTTTCATATTATCATGTCGATCAATTAATAAATGATACGACCTATTCTTTACCTGAAAATTCGTATGCGCTTCATTGGTGGAATGAATTATGGAGAAGACAAGGGATTGATAAGAATGCAAAATTTTCTGAAAGTTGTTTGTACGAAATAATGAAAGCTAAGTACCTTAATTTATGAATAAATCTTTCCCTCTGTATCAGCAACTCGACGCTATGGACTGCGGTCCCACCTGCCTGCGCATGATAGCTCGGCATTACGGGCGCAGCTATAACCTGCAAACCTTGCGGGAGCGAAGTTTCATTACGCGGGAAGGCGTGAGCATGCTCGGCATCAGCGATGCGGCGGAAAGCATCGGCATGCACACGCAAGGGGTGCGAATCACACTGGAACAATTGA
>Ga0209629_10003115_pt1 | contig 11702 bp, 11 predicted proteins | sample TergutCu122P5_FD_187286 | JGI IMG/M metagenome (GOLD analysis project Ga0209629, IMG submission 187286) | Cubitermes ugandensis P5 segment gut microbial communities from Kakamega Forest, Kenya - Cu122 P5 (SPAdes) (version 2) | ecosystem: Host-associated > Arthropoda: Insects > Digestive system...
CTGGAAACCACATCATGCCAGAAATGGTCGCCTGCACCCCATTCCTTGACCCCTCGCGGCAAAAAAAATCCCGCGTAGGGGCAGTTTTGCAAGAAACTCACCTTTAACGCTTCTCGGGGGAATTCGGCGTACTGTAAGGTCAAACAAAACCACTGTCCATGCGGCAGCTCGGGGTTTCGCAGGGCAGACCACGTATGAATCTACAAAAATAATTCCTGCGCTCGAGGCCATCCTGATTGAAGCCCTCGAACCCCGTCAAAATAGAAAACGGGGCGATGATCTTTCTGCCGCTGAGTTCATCCAAATAGAAGACCCTGAAATTAAAAAGAAAAAAGCCAAAGTGTCTTTTGGTGAGATGCTTGAAAAACTATGAAATCTAACCTTTTCCCCAGTCCAGACGCCCTTCGTCGCCGGTTAACCCGGATGTTCGGCTGATGATGTTTGGTCATGCCCTTCGACGCCAAGTCCTTCCTCGCCACGCTGACCGAACTGCCCGGCGTTTACCGCATGCTCGGCGCCGATGGCGGCGTGCTCTACGTCGGCAAGGCCAAGAATCTGAAGAAGCGGGTCGCTTCCTACTTCCGCGAGTATCTGTCGAGTCCGCGCATCGCCCATATGGTCAGCCAGATCGCCGCCATCGAGACGACGGCGACGCGCGCCGAGGCCGAGGCGCTGCTGCTGGAAAACAACCTGATCAAGTCACTGGCGCCGCGCTACAACATTCTTTTTCGCGACGACAAATCCTATCCCTACATCGTCATCAGCCGCGGCTCGTATCCGCGTCTGGGCTTTTTTCGCGGCAACCCGGATCGCAAGGCCGATTATTACGGCCCCTATCCGTCGGGCTGGGCGGTGCGCGACAGCATCCAGTTGTTGCAGAAGATGTTTCGCCTGCGCACCTGCGAGGACAGTGTTTTCGCCAATCGCTCGCGGCCCTGCCTGCTGTACCAGATCAAGCGGTGCAGCGGCCCCTGCGTCGATCTCATCACGCCGGAGGATTATGCCGCCGACGTGCAACTGGCGGCCATGTTTCTCGCCGGCAAGCAGCAGGAGGTCACCCGCCGCCTGACGCGGGCGATGGAGGACGCCTCGGCGCGGCTGGCTTTCGAGCTGGCGGCCATTTACCGCGACCAGATCCATTCACTGCATCAGGTGCAGGAAAAGCAGTTCGTCTCCAGCAGCAAGGGCGAGGATGTCGACATCATCGTTGCGCTCAGGGAAAGCGGGCAACTCTGTGTCAATCTGGCGATGGTGCGCGGCGGCCGCCATCTCGGCGACCGCCCGCTGTTCCCCAGCAATGCCGGCGATTCGACGGCGGCAGACGCCACGGCGGCCTTTATCCGTCAGCATTACGCCGTCCATCCCGCACCGGCGCGGTTGCTGGTTTCGCCCTTGCCGAACGAGGAGGAGGGGGGCGACAGCGCGGCGACACTGGCTGAACTGGCCGGCCGCCCGGTGCCGATCCAGGAAGGGCGCAGCCTGACGCAGAAAGCCTGGATCGAGATGGCGAGGCAGAACGCCCGACTGGCGATCCTGGCGCGCAACCAGGCGGCGGCGCAGCAGGAACAGCGCCTGGCCGCGCTGCAAGAGGCGCTGCAACTGGCCGAGCCGGTCAAGCGCATCGAATGCTTCGACATCAGCCACACGATGGGCGAAAAGGCCGTCGCCTCCTGTGTGGTTTATGATGGCGGCAAGATGAGGAAGAGCGACTACCGCCGCTTCAACATCCGCGACATCACGCCCGGCGACGACTATGCCGCCATGCGCCAGGCGGTGACCCGGCGCTACGACGGCATTGCGCATAGTGACAATGCGGGCGAGGGCGTGGCCCCGGATCTGATCCTGATCGACGGCGGCAAGGGCCAGGTCGCCTCGGCCTGGGCGGCGCTGGCCGACCTCGGCCTGACCCACCTGAATCTGATCGGCGTCGCCAAGGGCGAAGGACGCAAGCCCGGCCTGGAAAGCCTGATCTTCCCGGCCGGCGACGGCCGGCCGCCGCTCGAACTGGCGGCCGATCACCCGGCGCTGCATCTGATTCAGGAAGTGCGCGACGAAGCCCACCGCTTCGCCATCACCGGCCACCGCGCCCAGCGCGGCAAGGCGCGCCAGACCTCGACGCTGGAAAGCCTGCCCGGCGTTGGCCCGGCAAGACGCCGGGCGCTGGTCGCCCGCTTCGGCGGCATTGCCGGCGTGCTGGCCGCCAGCGTCGGGCAATTGGCCGAAGTCCCCGGCATCAGCCGCGACATGGCCGAAAAGATACATTCCGCCTTACACTGACGGCTTATGCCGTTCAACCTGCCCATTCTGCTCACCTGGCTGCGCATCGTCGCCATCCCGCTCTTGGTCGCCCTCTATTTTCTGCCGGCAGCCTGGGCGACGCAGGGCGAGCGCGATCTGCTGGCCACCGCGCTCTTCATCGCCGCCGCCGTCACCGACTGGGCCGACGGCTACCTCGCCCGCAAACTCGGCCAGACCTCGGCCTTCGGCGCTTTTCTCGATCCGGTCGCCGACAAGTTGATGGTCGCTGCGGCGCTGATCGTCCTGGTGCAGCTTGGCCGCACCGACGCCATCATTGCCGTCATCATCATCGGCCGCGAAATCACCATTTCGGCGCTGCGCGAGTGGATGGCCAAGATCGGCGCGGCCCGGAGCGTCGCCGTGTCGATGCTCGGCAAGATCAAGACGGCGGCGCAGATGACGGCTATCCCATTGCTGCTGTACCACGCGCCGCTGTTCGGCATCGACGTCGCCCGCCTCGGCAACTGGCTGATCTGGCTCGCTGCGCTGCTGACCCTGTGGTCGATGGGCTACTACCTGCGCATGGCCTGGCCGGAAATCGCCAAACGCACGGCCGATGAGGCTTAGAGGGTATTGACATGACGGGCGGGGCCTCTATAATGCGCCCTTCGTTTGACGCGGCAGTAGCTCAGTTGGTAGAGCGCAACCTTGCCAAGGTTGAGGTCGAGAGTTCGAGACTCTTCTGCCGCTCCATGAATTTCGAAGGAAGCATAGCCTTCTTTCCAGTGGTATCGCAGAACAAGTAGGGCGCGATAGCAAAGCGGTTATGCACCGGATTGCAAATCCGTGTAGGTCGGTTCGACTCCGGCTCGCGCCTCCAGAATGTTGCGGCAGTAGCTCAGTTGGTAGAGCGCAACCTTGCCAAGGTTGAGGTCGAGAGTTCGAGACTCTTCTGCCGCTCCAGTACAAGCTTCCATGGAAATCCGGGGAGCGTTGTCACTGGCGGATGGACAAAAATCCCAAGCCGCCGGCGCCCAGCAGAGTCCACTGACTGACCACCGGTCGTTCGCGCTTTCAGCCTTTGCGCCCGTGGCCTGTGCCCGTCTGGGTGGCGGCGAGGATGCCGCGCAGGATGTTGATTTCTTCCTTCTCCAGCCGCGCCCGGCTGAACAGACGGCGCAGTTTGGGCAGCAGGCGGCCGGGCTGGGCCGGGTTGTAGAAACCGGTGGCGGTCATCACCGCTTCCAGATGGCGCAGCAGGCCTTCGTTTTCGTCGGCCGTCGCCAGCGGCGAGGCGAATGGCGTAACGGCCTGTCCGGCCAGCGGCGGTTGCCCGGCAAAAGCCGACATCCGGCATTCGTAGCACAAGAGTTGCACCGCCGATCCGAGATTGAGGGAACTGAAACCGGGGTCGGTGGGGATGCTGACCGCCGCCTGGCAGCGCAGTATTTCTTCGTTAGAGAGGCCGGCGCTCTCGTTGCCGAATACCAGCGCCACCGGCCCTTGCTCGGCCGCGGCCAGCAGGCGCGCCACGGATTCGCGCGGTGCGCCGGGCGGCGGCCCGAGGTCGCGCTGGCGGGCCGACAGGGCGACGGCATGGACGCAGCCGGCCAGCGCTTCATCGAGCGTAGCGACCACCGTCGCCTGTTGCAGCAGATCGACAGCGCCGGTCGCCCGGCTATCGGCTTCAGGATCGGGAAAACGCTTTGGCGCGACCAGGCACAGGTCGCGCAGCCCCATCGTTTTCATCGCCCGCGCCGCCGCACCGATGTTGCCGGGATGGCTGGGGCGGCAGAGCACGACGCGGATGCGCGCGAGCAGGAGTTGCGGGGTCATGGTGTAAAATCGGCTCTTTGAAAATACGAATCGGGTGGGAATCCTGTTGTCCAGGCCGCCCGATCGCTCTTTAGCCCATGCAACCAGCACTGAACATCGCCATCAAGGCGGCGCGGCGCGCCGGCCAGATCATCAACCGCGCTTCGAACGACCTCGATCTGCTCAAGGTTTCGACCAAGCAACCCAACGATTTCGTCACCGAAGTCGACAAGGCCGCCGAGGCGGCAATCATCGAAACCCTGCTCGAGGCTTATCCGACGCACGGCATTCTAGCAGAGGAGTCCGGCCGGCAAACCGGCCGGGGCGGCGAGGAATGCCAGTGGATCATCGACCCGCTCGACGGCACCACCAACTTCATCCACGGCCTGCCGCAATATGCCGTTTCCATCGCCCTGGCCAGGGGCGGCGTGCTGGAGCAGGCCGTTGTTTTCGATCCCAACCGCAACGAACTGTTCACCGCCAGCAAGGGCGGCGGCGCTTTTCTCAACGAGCGCCGCATCCGCGTTTCAAGGCGCGCCAAACTGGGCGAGGCGCTGATCGGCACCGGCTTTCCCTACCGGATATTCGAGCACATCGACCTCTACCTCGCCATTTTCAAGGAACTGGCGCAGAAAACCGCCGGCCAGCGCCGACCCGGCGCCGCCTCGCTTGATCTCGCCTACGTCGCCAGCGGCCGCTACGACGGTTTCTGGGAATTCGGCCTGGCCCCCTGGGACATGGCCGCCGGCGCCCTGCTCATCGCCGAGGCCGGCGGCCTCATCAGCGATCTGCGCGGCGAGGCCAATTATCTGGAAACCGGCAACGTGGTGGCCGGCACGCCCAAGGTTTTCGCGCCGCTGCTCAAATTGATCGAGGAAAAACTGCCGGAATCCGTGCGCGGCTGATCCCGGCTCCGGCCCGGCCGGCGGTTTTGGCCGCCGCCGCTTGCTTCCGGCAAGATGTCGTCGCAAACTGGAAACGGCCATTCACCGGAGAAAACCCATGACCCGCACCGAGATCCGCGACGCCATCCTCAACGGCTGGCCGTTCTTCAGCGCCACGCCGGAAGGCGAGGTACTGGCCCGTTACCTCCCGTTCGGCCCGGTTTTCCGCTGGCGGCGCAACCAGATGATCCCGGCTCCGCTGCAAGGCGGCGATCTCGTCTGGTGGCTGCAAGTCAGCGGCGAAGAAAGCGGCGAAGAAAACGGCGCTGCGCCGGAAGCGGGCGACGACTGACCCGGCGATGAGCCTTTTCCGCACCAAGAACATCGACGCCATGCTGGCCACGGCCCGCGATGGCGGCCTCAAAAAAGTGCTCGGGCCGCTCGATCTGGTGTTGATGGGCATCGGGGCCATCGTCGGCAGCGGCATTTTCGTGCTCACCGGCATCGGCGCGCTGACCGCCGGGCCGGCGCTGATGCTCTCCTTCGTCATTGCCGCCCTGGCCTGCGCGCTGGTCGCGCTGTGCTATGCCGAGTTCGCCTCGGCGATTCCGGTTTCCGGCTCCATTTACACTTACTGCTACGCGACGCTGGGCGAGATCATTGCCTGGATGATCGGCTGGGACATGCTGCTGGAGTATGGCCTGGCAACTTCGGCGGTATCGGTCGGCTGGTCGGGTTATTTTCAGTCGCTGCTGGCCGGTTTTGGCCTGCATCTGCCGACGGCGCTGACCGCCGCGCCCGGCGCGCTGCCGGGCGCGCACACCGTCATCAACCTGCCGGCGCTCCTCGTCATGCTCGCCATCACCACGCTGGTCGCTTACGGCGTGCGCGAATCGGCGCGCTTCAACAACGTCATGGTGCTCATCAAGATCAGCATTGTCTTGCTCTTCATCGCCGTTGGCGTCTGGCATGTCGAGCCGGCCAACTGGCGGCCGTTCGCGCCCTTCGGCGCGGCCGGCGTGTTCAACGCGGCGGCGCTGGCTTTCTTTGCCTTCATCGGTTTCGACGCCGTCACCTCGGCGGCGGAAGAAGTGAAGAACCCGCGCCGCGATCTGCCGATCGGCCTGATCGGCTCGCTGGCGGTGTGCACCGTGCTGTACGTGGCGGTGGCGGCGATCATGACCGGCATCGTGCCCTTTCAGCAATTTGAAGGCGTCGCTCATCCGGTTTCGCTGGCGCTGCAACGGGCGGGTCAGAACTGGGTGGCGGGCTTCGTCGACCTGGGCGCCATCGTCGGCATGACGACGGTGATTCTGGTGATGACCTACGGCCAGACGCGCATCATCTTCGCCATGTCGCGCGACGGCCTGCTGCCGCGACGCCTGTCGGCGGTGCATCCGGTGCATGCGACGCCCTGGTTCGCCACCTGGACGGTCGGCGGCATCTTTTCCGCCATCGCCGCTTTCGTGCCGCTCAACGTGCTGGTCGAACTCATCAACATCGGCACGCTGGCGGCCTTCACGCTGATTTCCCTGTCCGTGTGGGTGTTGCGCCGCACCCACCCGGATCTGCCGCGCGCTTTCCACTGCCCCGGCGTGCCGCTGGTGCCGCTGCTGGCAGTGGCCTTCTGCCTGTTTCTGATGGCCCATCTGCAAGCCATGACCTGGGGCGCCTTCATGATCTGGCTGGCGCTCGGGCTGGCCGTCTATTTTCTCTACGCCCGGCGTCACGCGGTGCTGCACGGTGACCGTTAGACTTAAAATATCCAATTTCCCATTGGCTCGGCGTCTGCTTCGGCTCCAGGGTGATCGCATGAATCTGATTGTCATGGCAAAAGACTGTGCGAAGGCACAACTCAACTCCCTCGCCCCGCTTGGCGGGGAGAGAGCGGGGGTGAGGGGAGCCGTGTTCTCGCTTTCATGGTGATGAATCAGGCGGGAAAATCAAAATTTGATGAACAACACCCCTCACCCCAACCCTCTCCCCGCCAAGCGGGGTGAGGGGGCGCTCCCGATCTTTGCCGAAGCAATGACGATGGCGTTCATGCGATCGCCTTGGCTTCGGCTCTTGTACGCTTTCGTTTTTCTCGCCTTCAGGAGTTAATCAAACGGTGACGGCACTCTTTGCGCTTGGGGCGATTGTCTGTGTGATCGGCATGGGCTACATGGTTGTCGTGTTGCTCCGCCCGGAAAAATTCTGATGAGCGGATTCCTGTTCGCGGCAACCAACCTCGCCGCGCTTTTCCTGGCCATCGGCTTGTTGTACCGCCCGCTGGGCGACTATATGGCGCGTGTTTACACGTCGACGTCGCATCTCTTGGTTGAACGGCTGTTATACAAAATCATCGGCGCCGACCCCGACACGCCGCAGGGCTGGCAGGCTTACTTGCGTGCGCTGCTGGCGTTCACGCTCGCGGGCTTTGTCGTGCTCTACGCTTTGCAACGCTGGCAGCCGTTTTTGCCCTACAGCCTGGGGTTGCCGGCGCTGCCCCCGGATCTGGCTTTCAACACCGCGGCCAGTTTTGTGGGCAACACCAACTGGCAGGCATTCTCGCCCGAAACCACGGTGGGCTACGCGGTGCAGGCGTTGGGGCTGGCCGTTCAGATGTTTTTATCCGCTGCCGTGAGCATGGCCGTCGCCGTGGCGTTGATTCGGGGCTTGACTGCCCGTGGCACGGGGGTCATTGGCAATTTCTGGGTGGATGTGACGCGCTCGACGCTGCGTATTCTGTTGCCGCTCTCCCTCATCGTCGCGCTCATTTTCATCGCCTCGGGCGTCGTGCAAAACGTCTCCGGCGTCACCGAGATCGTCACCATCGCGGGAGGCAAGCAGTCGATTCCGGGCGGCCCCGTGGCCTCGCAGGAAGCGATCAAATTGCTGGGGACCAATGGCGGCGGTTTCTTCAACGCCAACTCGGCGCATCCGCTATCGAACCCGACGCCGTGGGCGAACTGGTTGCAAACCTTTTTGCTCATTCTCATCCCCTTGTGCCTGCCGCGCACCTTCGGGACCATGGTTGGCGATCAACGCGCCGGGCGCGTGCTGTTGTGGGCCTTCGTGACCGTGTTCGTGCTGGTCTATGTGAGCCTGACGGCCTGTGAACTGGCGGGGCGCGGCAGCGCGCCCGAGCTGGCTGGCGCGGCGATGGAAGGCAAGGAGCAACGCTTCGGCATCATCGGTTCGACCCTCTTTGGCACAGCGACCACGGGGACGACGGGCGGGGCTGCCAACGCCATGCACGATTCGTTCACCGCGCTGGGCGGCACGGTGCTGTTAATGAACATGATGGCTGGCGAAGTCTCGCCCGGCGGCGCGGGCGCGGGCATTTACACGATGATGGCGTACATCGTCATCGCCGTTTTTTTGGCCGCGCTATTGCTGGGCCGCTCGCCGGTGTACCTGGGTAAACGCATCGGCCCCCTGGAAATGAAACTCGTTTCCCTGTTCATTCTGGTGATGCCGGTGATCTCGATTGGCGCCCTGGCGCTGAGTTTCGCCATTCCCGCCATCCACGCCGAAATGCTGGCGGCGATGAATAACCCAGGGGTGCATGGTTTCACCGAGGTGATGTATGCCTTTGTCTCCGCCGCGGCCAACAATGGTTCGGCCTTTGCAGGGCTATCGGCGAACACGCCGTGGCTGAACAGGGTGCTTGGCATTCTGATTCTGGCAGGAAGGCTGCTGCCGATTGCGCTGACCTTATGCCTGGCCGGCGCCTTTGCCCGGCAAGACCGGAGCGCGCCCGGAACGGTTCGCTTGCCCGTGGATGGTCTTCAATTCATCGGCTTTGTGGTGGTGATCGTGCTGTTCATCGCCATTCCCATGTTTTTGCCCTACCTGATGGCGGGGCCGCTGGCCGAGGGGTTGGCGCGATGAAGATCAACCTGGTTCTGTGGAACGCGCTGCTCAAATGCGACCCGCGCATTCAGTGGCGCAACCCGGTGTTGATGGTTGTCGAAGTCTGCGCCGCGCTCTGCACGCTGTGGGCCATTTGGGAATCGGCCACGGGAACAGTGCCGACATCGGGCGGGGGGCCGTTGCCCGCCTCGTTTCACTGGAACGTTGCGGTGTGGATGTGGCTGACCCTCTACGCCGCCAACATTGCCGAAGCCCTGGCCGAAGATCGCGGGCGCGCCGGCAGTGCGGCAGAGGGCGATGCCGACGCGCGCATCACCGCCCGCCGGGTGCGCCATTACGACCTTCAGCATGATGCCGCCGCCCGCCTGGCCGCGACCGAAGAAGTCGATTCGGACGCGCTGCGTCATGGCGACATCGTGGTCATCAGCGCCGGGGAAACCGTGCCCGCCGATGGCAAAGTCGTCTGGGGGGTGGCGAGCGTTGACGAGTCGGCCATCACCGGTGAATCCGCGCCCGTGATTCGTGAAACAGCGCGCGAGCGGGCCATGCTCACGGGCGGTACGCGAGTCATTTCCGACCGTCTCGTCGCCCGCATCATCGCCGCGCCCGGCAAAAGCTGGAAAGACAGGATGGTTGAACTGGCGCATGGCGTGCGTCGGCAAAAATCCCCCAATGAACTCGCGCTCGCCGCCTTGCTCGCCAGTTTCACCTTGTCCTTCCTCGTCATCGCGCTCACGCTCAATGCGGCGGTTTCCGCCACGGCCCCCGCCGTGACGCTGCCGATTCTGGCGCTGCTCGTCGCCACGCTCATTCCCACGGAACTCGCCGCACTGATTTCAGTCACCGGCATCGCCAGCATGTACCGGCTGAAACAATCGAAGGTGCTGGTCACGACCGCCAAAGCCTTTGAGACGGCAGGCGATGTCACTACCGTGCTGTTCGACAAAACCGGCACGGTAACGCTGGGCGACCGCCGCGCCTCGGCGCTTGTCCCCGTCGGCAACACGACCATGCCGGAACTGGTGCGCGCCGCCATGGAAGCCTCGATCGACGACGCCAGCATCGAGGGCCGCTCGATTGTCGAACTCGTCCGCAACTCAGGGTCATTCCCCGCTGGCCTGGACACCAGCCGGGTTCGCGTGATCCCCTTCTCGGCGCAGACGCGCTTGTCCGGCGTTGATTTCGCCGACGGTCGGCAAGTGAGGAAGGGCGCGGAATCGTCCGCGCTGGCGTGGCTCAGAGAAACTGGCGATGATCTGCCGGATGACGTGATGTTTGCCCTCAGGGCGGTGACCGTACCCATCGCCACCTCTGGCGGCACGCCGCTGGTGGTGGCGGAGAAGAGACCGGATGGCAGCGGGCGAGTGCTGGGCGTCGTGCACCTGAAAGACGCGCTCAAACCCGGCGTGCGTGACCGCATCGCGCAGCTACGCGCGCTCAACGTGCGCACCATCATGGTGACGGGCGACAACCCGCTGACTGCCGGCGTCATCGCAGCCGAAGTGGGCGTGGACGACTATGTGGGCGACGCCACGCCCGAAGCGAAACTCGAACTGGTCAAAGCCGAACAGGCCGCCGGGCATTTCGTGGCCATGAGCGGCGATGGCACCAACGATGCGCCCGCCATCGCCCAGGCCGACGTCGGCCTGGCGATGAACAGCTCGACCCCCGCCGTGCACGAAGCCGCCAATATCATCGTGCTCGATGACGATCCGACCAAGATCATCGACGTCATCGTCATCGGGCGGCGCACCCTGGCGACGCGCGGCGCGCTCACCACATTCAATGTCGCCAATGATCTGGTGCGTTATTTCACGCTCTTCCCCATGCTGTTCGTCGGCACCTTCCCGGGGCTGGATGCGCTGAACATCCTGCGTTTATCGACGCCCGCCTCGGCCATGCTGGCGACGCTGATTTACTCGATCATCGTCATTGCCGCGCTCATCCCCATGGCGCTGGCCGGCGTGCCGTATCGGCGCAGCAATCTTTCCCAAGCATTGAGCCGCAACCTGCTGTACTACGGCATCGGCGGCATCGTGTTTCCGGCCATCGTCATCAAGCTGCTTGACATGGTCATCGCATTGTTTCCGGGATATTGACCATGCCGCGTGACGGTTTCATCCGAAGCTTCCTGACCGCGCTACGGCTCACGCTCGTCATGACCGTGATCCTCGGCATGGTCTATCCGCTCTTCGTTGGCGCACTCGGTGCGCTCACCTTTGGGCGGCAGGCAGCGGGTTCGTGGATCACCGACACGACAGGCCATGTGCGCGGCTCATCCCTGGTGGGGCAACGCTTTGTCGACCCCGAGGGCAAACCGCTGGCGCAATACTTCCAACCCCGCCCCTCGGCAGCGGGCAATGGCTACGATGCCATGGCATCGGGCGCATCAAACTTTGGCCCGGAAAACCCCGATCTGGCGGCGGCGATCAGAGCGCGGCAAGCACAGGTGGCGGCGTTCAACGGCGTACCCGTCGAACGAATCCCCCCCGACGCCGTCACCGCCTCCGCCTCCGGCCTGGACCCTCATATCAGCCCCGAATACGCCGCGCTCCAGATTGCCCGCGTGGCCATCGCGCGCGGCTTGCCGGTAGCGCAGGTGCAAGCCTTGGTCGCGGCGCACACCGCCGGCCGGGACCTGGGTTTCATTGGCGAGCCGCGGGTGAACGTCGTCACGCTCAACGCGGCGCTGGATGGCTATTGAACCTGGAAACGGCAGTTGACCGCATGAAGCAGAAAAGGGCTGTAGATGGGTTTCGCTACCTATGTCCCCCGGCAGAACACGCAGCGAAACCCATCTACATTCCTGCGATTTCGTTTAGAGCAATTTCGCTTCAAGTGGTTGCACTCCCCCCATCCCAACCTTCCCCCGCGCGCGGGGGAAGGAGCGAGATTCCCTCCCCCGCT
>Ga0209629_10003118_pt1 | contig 11701 bp, 7 predicted proteins | sample TergutCu122P5_FD_187286 | JGI IMG/M metagenome (GOLD analysis project Ga0209629, IMG submission 187286) | Cubitermes ugandensis P5 segment gut microbial communities from Kakamega Forest, Kenya - Cu122 P5 (SPAdes) (version 2) | ecosystem: Host-associated > Arthropoda: Insects > Digestive system >...
TTCCGAGGGAACTCTTCTCTTTCGGCGGAGGTAAGGAATTTCTGTTTTTGGGTTATATTCCGAACCATCTTGACGTTCTCGCCAAAGGGAGTAGTTTTTTCCTGATTGACAATCCTGCCCCCATCCCTTAAACTTCTGGCAAGAATGGCGGAGCGATGCGCCAGGGCCGTCTTAACGGAATTGTTTAAGTACGGTGTCGATAGGCGCAGGATGCAGGCACGAGCAGCAGATAAATCCGTGCAGTTCGGATTTATCTTCGACCAGTGCAGGATGCAGGCACGAGCAGCAGATAAATCCGTGCAGTTCGGATTTATCTTCGACCAGTGTATTGCCGTAAAACCGGGGTTTCTGTGATACAGAATCCCCGGTTTTTATTATTTACAATTAAATGTTTCCAGAAGTTACCCCTACATTACAGCGGGTCTTAACTTTGGTAATTGTAGGCAAAAACTGGACTCAAAGTATGAAAAACCGCGGGGCCTCGCGCTCGCGAAATGGCTCGGGGACTTGCTTTTTCGCAAAGCCGGTTACATTTTGACAATAATTTTCGATCAAATCCCGCGCACAAAAAAGGTTAAATTTAGATGACATTTCGTTGAAAAACAACTCGGCGGTATTTACAAAGCTGAAAATTGTGATATAATTTTTTTTAATATATAGATTGGGGCGAATAGGCAACAGATCGGCGACTTGTACATAGCGATAAACCTGACCGAAGACGGCGCAACAAACCTAAAGGCATACCGTATATAGTCGTTTCGATTTGAAATGAGCTGAAAACGAGCGCGGAACGACTGTTGTTCTATCGCGCGAAGTTTGAAGCTCAATTTCAAACGAAACGACATGCCGGAGTGCGAAAACATTAACCTCCGTCAACGTTGCCGGTAAATGTTTTCAGCGTCCGGTACGGCCGCGGAAGAACGAACCCGAAGCCCGGGAAAGGGCTGAGAATTCCGGGGGTTTTCCGGGCATTCGGAATGGCCGCGCAGGCAAACCAGTTTATACAGACATGGCACGCACGATTGGGGGGATAGTTCAAAGACCGCGACAGGTATGGTACTGACAGAGCATGGAAAATAATCGGCAAAGGGAGGCAAGAAAGTGAAGATCCTGAGCAACACTTCAAAACGGGCGCGGGCCGCCGGTTTTGCGCTGGCCGTCGTTTTGGCGGTTTCGGCCGTTCCGGCGGTGCACACGAATATCGTCAGCGCGGCCGATCCTGCGCAGATCGTGCTGTCGGACGGCCAGACGGACGTAGATCCGGTCGTCGTCCCGGACGGTTTGTCCAACGGTACATATGTGCAGGATCCCGGCACGGTGGGATATGACAAGCGCATCATTAATTTCGACGCGAGCACCGGCATCGCGCAGGTCCAGCTCACCGCGCAGGGGACGGATTCAGATGTGCAAAGGATGTCCGCGAAGCTGAACGTGGTGATTCTGCTGGACGTTTCCGAAACAATGGTAAGTCCGAATAATCCCGGCCAGGGCGATGTGGGCAAAACGACCGGGACAAGGCTGACGCCGGCGAAAAACGGCATTTACACGATTATCAACGACCTTATCGGCTCGGGAAATCCCGACAATAATTACGTGTCGGTAGTGTCTTTCGCCATGCGGGCAATATTCGAGGGATTGCCTTCTTCCGCGCCCGCGAGAACCGCCGGCGGACTTACCGCCGCTTGGAAAAACGACGCGGCCGGCCAGACGACTTTGAATACCGCGGTGAAAAATGTCGCGGCGGACCTCGGCACGAATATTCAGGGAGCTCTGTACGCGGCGTCCCAGCTTCTGCTGGACAGCAATATGGCGGGCCACACAACCGCCGACGGGTACCAGAACGTCGTCATTTTGCTGACCGACGGAATGCCGACCGTTTATAATACCAACATTTCGGATTATGTCAACGGCGTAAGCGCAAACGCCGTTCTTCCTACGCTCCAGTCTGGGAAAGACGGTACGACGGGCAGGGCGAATTACTGGTATTACGGAAAAACCAACGGCGACGGTACCGACGCCACGGCCAATAAGAATATCACCGCGTTCCGGGATAACACGAGGTACGCCGCCGATTACTTAAAGGCAATGCCCGACACGACCCTTTACGCGTTTAATGTAGTAGGCGGAAACGCCGCTTTTCTGTCCAGCATCGCCTCTCCGGGCTGCTATTTCGCGGCGAACAACACGGCAGGCATTCTCGCCGGAATCGAGGATTTAGGCGCGACGATCATACCGTCGGCAAGCGCGGGAACCGGCGTCACGCTCAGCGATCCTCTTTCTCTCCAGGTGACGCTGCTCAATGACGCCCAACATCCGATTACGGCGATGGCCACCGACATCGGCGGGACCGAGTTTGATTACTCCGACTCCGTGGACACGAGCGACCCGACCGTGGTAAGCTGGAACATCGGCACGCTGGTCAATAAGACCACCTACACCCTGACCTATTACGTGCAGGTGAAGGACGGCGAACCCGCCGGCACGATCCTTACCAACGGGGATGCCACGCTTACATATACGCCGCCGGCGACGCCCGCCGACCCGGAACCCGACCCCGTGGTGGACCATTTCCAGCAGCCGCGCTTTTACAAAGCCGAGCTGACGGTCAGGAAAGTTGTGGAAGACCCCGACGGAGTGGCTGACCCGGACGATAAATTCTCCATCACCACCGAGGGTTCGGGGAACGTGGGCACGGACACCGCGGAGCTCGCGGACGGGGACAGCGTCGTATACTCGTTCTATTCCCTCGCCAACGACGACAGGTTTGATTTCACGGTTTACGAAGAAGACACGGCTACTTCGGCTACATATGAACTGGACTCCTCTGAGATAGTCGTGAACGGCGGCGTGTCGGCGGACCTTGCCGCCGGATCCTCGATCACCATAGGGGACAGCGCGGTCGTAACGCTCACGAACACAAAGCTGACGAAAACCCTGACGGTCAACTACGTCGACGCCGACGGGAACCTTCTGGAGGCGCAGACCACGCCGCCCGTCAAATACGGCCAGAACGCCGACTACGACGCGTCCGGCTGGGCGCCGGCCGTCTATGACCCGAGCGACCCGGCGTCGATTATAACGATAGGCGGCAAAAAGTACATATATAAACTCGATAACGGTGATCCTAATCTTTACACCGATTCGGACCCGGAAACGGGAACGATGGACGACAATAAGGTCGTCCAATACGTGCTGGAGCCGCTGACTTACACGCTGACGGTGGAGTACGTGGACGCCGACGGCAATGTGCTGGATACGGTCATAGACAAGGAGCCGGCCGACGCGGACGACCCGTACGACACGAATTCCTCCGAGCCGGTCCTCTATGATCCGAGCGACCAGGACACGATCATCACCATCGGCGGCAAAGACTACAAATACACGGCATTGAATAATCTATACAGCGATTCGGACCCGGCATCCGGGACCATGGACGGCGACAAGGTCGTCAAGTATGTCCTGGAACCGCTGCAGTACACTCTGACGGTCAACTGGGTGGATCCCGACGGCAATATCCTGGAGACGCCGGTGGACGCGGAGCTGTACGACCAGGGCGATTCTTATGACGCGTCCGGCGACGCCCCCGCCGTCGGCGCGGTCATAGAGGTGAACGGCAGAAAGTATAAATATCCGAGCGCCGGCAACCTCTACGGCACTTCGGACGCCGAAGCCGGCAGCATGGACGGCGACAAGATCGTCAACTACCTGCTGGTTCCGGTGACGCACACTTTGACGGTCAACTACGTCGACCCCGAGGGCAACATCCTGGAGACGGTCGTCAACCAGGACCCGTACGACGACGGGGACGCCTATGACACTGCGCCCTCCGAGCCGGGGCAGGACGAGATAAAGTACGGAGACGTAGCCTACATGTATGAAGGCAATATTTCCGACGATTCGGACGCCACGTCCGGCACAATGAAAAAGGACAACGTCGTGAACTATGTGCTGGTGCCCAAGACGGCGGACATAACCGTCACGAAAACGTCCCCGCAGTCCGGTCTGACCGTGAACGACGGCGACGCCGTGTCATACGACATCACCGTGAAGAATTCGGGCGCGGGCAACGCGCTGGACGTGTCCGTCTCCGACAGCCTGGACGACGCGCTGACTTCCGCGAGCGCGATTTTGGTTTCGAACACTGTTAAAGGCGTTGCCACTGGCCAGGCCCTAGAAGTCACCGTCAGCGGCGGCAAGGTGGCGTGCGACATCGGGACCATGCTTCCCGGGCAGATTATTGTCATCCGCGTGAACGCCGTGGTCGATTTGCCCGGAGGCGGCGAGATCCCCAACTTCGCGAAGGTTAAATACACAGATCCGGCCGTCAGCCCCGATCCGAAGGAAAAGCCCTCGGAGGAGGTCGACATCAACGTGGATCGGCCTCCGGATAGTACATCCCCGGCGGCGATAACGGTCACGAAGGCGTCGCCGCAGGCGGACAAAACTGTGCCTAACGGCTCCGGCGTTTCGTATACAATCACCGTGACGAATACCGGCGGGGAAGAAGCGCTGAACGCGATTGTCTCCGACACCCTGGACAGCGCCCTTGCCGAGTTCGCCGGGAGCGTCGTCTCCGATTCGGCGACGACGCCCCAGGCCATCAACGTCAGCACCTCCGGAAGAAAGATTATCTGGACCATCCCCGTCATCGCTCCCGGCGAGGTGTTGGTGCTCGGCGTAAGCGCCAAGGTGAATCTGCCGAACGGCGGGGATATATACAATTTCGCGACGGTCAAGTATGACTATATGGACAACGGAGTCTTAAGAACGGCGGAAAAGCCGTCGAACATAGTCGTGATCCACGTGAAGGGGAACCCGCCGCCTCCGCCGCCCCCGCCGCCGCCTGGACCGGGAGGCTACGTTCCCACGTATCCGGAGCCGGTAGTTACGCCTAAGCCTACGCCCACGCCGACCCCGACGCCGAGCGCGTTCCCGGAGATTCCGCTCGCCACGACGCCGACGCCGGCCCCAACTCCGGCCCCGACGCCGACACAGCCGACGGTGACGATCACGCCGGAACAGACGCCGACCTCTCCGGTGCTTCCTCCCAAGGAGAACCCGAAGACGGGAGAGATGGTTCTGAGCTGGCTGCCGCTCGCGGCGCTCGGCCTGGGCGCGGTTATCGCTTTGATATTCAGGAAGAGAAAAGCGGTCAGGAAATAAACGGCAGGGCGGCGCGCGCCGCCGGCGCCGGATCAGGCATTGCTGGACTGAATCGTAAAAACACGTAAAAACAACCCCGCCAGACGGCGGGGTTGTTTTATACCGGAGTGCGAAAACATTAGCCTCCTCTGTCAATGTCGTCGGCAAATGTTTTCTGCATCCGGTATAGTTCATTTGCGTCAATCGGCGCCGGGCGTGGCCCAGTCGTTTTCGATCAGTTTCCCGGCGACGACCAGACGGGAGTCGTCCGGAAGGTTCGAGCAGGTCGATAGCGTCAGTATGCGGTCGCCGGTGTGCACCTCCACGCCGAAATCGAAGAGCGATTTGGCGTTCATCGTGTCCAGGATCAGGCCGAACTGCCCGTCGTCTATGTTGACGAGGTTATAATAAAAATTGGTATCCGTCTCGAATACGGCGAATATCTCATACGTCTGCTCCCCGTAAAGGGTCATCAGGCGCAGATACCGGTTGCCGCGCGCGAAATCCCCGTTCAGGAAGTTCCTGAGTTCGTGGAACATGATCTTCGCTTTCATGTTGTGTCCGTATATGATGGTGTTTTTGTCCTGACGCGTAAAATCGTTCTCGTAATCCAGGAACAGCCAACCCGCGTTGCTGGCCCTTTTGCTTATGTCGTGGGTCATGTAGAAATCATTGTCCGCCGCCTGAGTGATATAATACTGTATGTTAGTGCCGGGCACGTCCAGATATCCGACGATATCGCCGTTGCCGTATTCCGTCCGCGCCGCCAGTATTTCCGGCAAAATCGGCGTTTCGGTAGGCTCCGGCGACGGGCTGGGGGACACAGACGCGGAGGGCGGCGGCGTTTGCGCGGGGCTTGGAGAAGGCGTTGGCGTGGGCGAGGCCGTAGCTGAGGTCGCGGAGGGCGCGGCGCTCGCGGAAGGCTCCGGCGTGATCAGCGCCGTGCCCTCGTAGTAATTCTGACCGCCCGTTTTGCTCACGGCGAAGCCCACGCCTAAAACGACGACGACAGCGCCCGCGATCATTATGACCCATTGCGGCGGCCCGAATGAATACGCCTTCGGCAGGCGCCGAAGGAGATAGCGTATCAGGAACGCCGCGGCGGCGATAACTGCCGCGGACGCGCCCATGCTCAGAAGGACCTGAAAGACATTATCCGTGAAAGCGTCACCCCTTTATGCAGTCGTTTCGTTTGAAATTGAGCTTCAAAACTTCGCGCGAAACGCCCCTGAAAATTGGTCGTTTTGCGCTCGTTTTCAGCTCATTTCAAATCGAAACGACATCAAGAACTTGACTTCATCCTCCTGTCCAGCAGTTCCCTCGCAGCGTTATACCCCATCTTCTTCTGCCTGTGGTTTATCGCCGCGGACTCGCAGATGATCGCCAGGTTGCGGCCAGGACGGATCGGTATGGAGTGGCAGGCGATCGAGTTGCCCAGGATCTCCGTGCGCTCCTGCTCCAGGCCGACGCGCTCGTATTCCTTGTTCTTGTCCCACGCCTCCATCTTGATGATCAGATCGATAGCCTGCGTGGCTTTGACAGACTCGACGCCGAACATCTGCCGGACGTCTATGATGCCGATGCCGCGGAGCTCTATGAAATAGCGGATGGACTCCGGGCTGCTCCCGACCAATGTCTGCTGGGAGACGCGCCTGATCTCCACCGCGTCGTCCGCCACGAGCCTGTGCCCGCGCTTGACAAGCTCCAGCGCCGTCTCGCTCTTGCCGATGCCGCTCTCGCCCATGATCAGAAGCCCCTCTCCGTACACGTCCACCAACACGCCGTGGATGGTTATGCGCGGCGCGAGCTGGGTCTTCAGCCAGGGGATAATTTCGCCCATGAAGTCTGTTGTGCTGGCGTCAGTCCCGAAAATCGGGATCGAGAACTCGTCGGAATACTGCACCATTTCCGGGAACGGCGCGAGGCTCCTGCATATGACGATGCACGGTATCTGATACTGGAACATCCGGTAAAGCGTCTTGGCGCGGACTTCGAGCTCCATCTTCTGCAAAAAGGTGTACTCCACCAGGCCGATGATCTGTATTCTGTCGGAGTCGAAATAGTCGTAGAACCCCGCGAGCTGGAGCGCGGGCCGGTTGATCTCCGCGCGCTCGATCTGTTTCCCGGGGAATTCGGTGTCCCGGGAGAGGATCTTCAGGTTGAAAAAGTCGATCATGTCGGAAAGGGGGACGGAGTAGATCATGACGGCCTCCGGTCGCGGGGCGCGCCGGGGTCGGCGCGCCGCTTGATTTTATAATTTCTTTATCTTTACCCACAGCATATTATACACCATGCCGGTGAGAATTTCCATACGGTCGGGCATGGCGGCCCCTCTTTTCCGTTAATCCCTGCAATTGATTACTTTTATTTTTTTTCAGCGTTTCATCATCCAGCAAAACCATTGTGCATTCTTCGCACATACCCGCCGAATTTATCCTAACTTCGTCAAGGCAGCATTTAGTATCTTGATTGTAAACGCAGTAATCAAATTCGCACTTCATTCTTTTATCCCCCACTCGCAAAATCAGAAGGTACCATATGATACCGCTATGTGCAGACTATAACACCGCTTGGTACCATTTGCAAGGGGTGACATATGTGTTCTATAAAAGGATAGCGGATCTGCGGACCGACCACGACAGGACACAGCAGGAAATCGCCGGTATACTGCATTGCAACCGGCAGGTATACGCGCGGTATGAAAGAGGTCTTCGTGAAATCCCGGTTTCCATGCTGATCACGCTTGCCGAATATTATGGCGTGAGCGTTGATTACATATTGGGTCTAACGAATGATCCGCGCCAACCGTAGGGGGATTATCAATCGCCCGCTATCGGACGCACACAACGGGCGAATGATAATCGACCCTACAACGGGCGATTGATAACCACCCTTACAACGGGCGATTGATAATCTCCCCTACATGATCATTTTAGACATTTCCATCGGACGATTCCGATAAAGCGTCCAAATCCTCCGCTTCCTCCGCCGCGCCCAACAGCTCCGCGCTCCGCTCCGCCGGAAGCTCCCCGACCGCCCGGAGCCTTCTTTCTATCGCCTTCGACCGCCTGCCGAAGTTCTCCGTCTCCCTGACCGCCTGATCCAGCTTCTTTTTTATGCTGTCCACGACGCCGCCGAACTTGCCGAACTCCGTCTTGACCGCGCCCAGAAGCTCCCAGACCTCGCCCGAGCGCGCCTCTATGGCGAGCGTCCGGAAGCCCATCTGCAAGCTGTTCAGGAAAGCCGACAGGTTCGTCGGGCCGACGACCGTGACCTTGTTCTCCCGCTGCAAAAAAGCGAAAAGCTCCGCCCGCCGGACGATCTCCGCGTAAAGCCCCTCCGTCGGCACGAACATGATGGCAAAATCCGTAGTGACCGGCGGATTCAGGTACTTGCTCTGGATATCCCTGGCGCACCTGCGCACCGCGCTCTCGAAGGCGGCCGAGGCTTTCCCGGCCTCGTCGGCCCGGCCGCCCTCGTAGGCGTCTACGAGCCGCTGGTAGTCCTCGACCGGGAACTTCGAGTCGATCGGCAAGAGCAAGGTCTTGTCGGCGCTGTTTTTATCCGGCAGCTTTATGACGAAATCGACTTTTTCACCGCCGTTTCCGCCGACCGACGCCTGCGCCTCGTACTGCCCCGGAGACAGGATCTGCTCCAGAATCGCTCCGAGCTGTATCTCCCCGAGCGTCCCTCTTGTTTTAACATTCGTGAGCGCCTTTTTCAGGTCCCCGACGCCGGCGGCGAGCTGCCGCATGTCGCCCAGGCCCTGGTGCACCTTCTCCAGGCGTTCGCTTATGACGCCGAACGAGTCGTTGAAGCGCTTCTCCACGGTGTCTTTGAGGTTCTCGTCCACGGTCTTGCGCATCTCGTCAAGCCGCCTGGCCGTCTCCTCCCGGATCGCGGCCAGCTGCCTGTCCACGGAGGCGCGGATGTCCTCCTGCCGCCTGGTCATGTCGTCGAACTGCTCGCGCTGGCGGTTGTTGAACGCGGAGACGTTCCTGGAGAAGCTGTCGTCGAAAACCTGAAGGTTCCGGGAAAGGTTTTCCCCAAGGCTTTTTTGGTTCCGGGAAAGGCTTTCCTCAAAGCTTCTGAGGTTCTCGCGCAGCTCGTCGCGGTTTTCGCGCGCGGACTTGGCGATCTCGCCGCGGCTGCGGGCAAACTCGTCGCCAAGGCGGGCGTCGCGGCCGCGGGCGTCCGCGGCCGCTTTGTCGTCCAGGCGGCGGAGGCCGTCGGAGAGGTCGGAAAAGAGGCGGCGGAGTTCGGTTGGAACGCCGCCGTTTTTTCGCAGACGCAGGGCCAGATCGACAATTGCCAGGACGCACAGTATGACAAGCAGCGCGATTATTGTTATCTCCATATGATATGCCGCGTCCCTACGATTCCGCTTTGTCGTTCTCCGCGATTTTCAATCCGCCCGCGGCTTCCGCGCTCACGCCGGTGACATTGATGTTCCTGTCCGTCCTGGCCGCCTTGGTAAACCCGTCCAGCACGCCGCGCAGGTCGAAGCCCGTCATCTCGTTCACCGCGTCAATCGTGGCGGCCAGCGTCTTTGTCACCGTCTCGGCCATTTTCATAGCGCCGCCCCCGCCGGTCCCGCTGTCCCACACTATGACCTTGTCGATGTTGGATATCGGCTCCGCCACGTTTTTGGCCATCTCAGGCAGGACTTCCACCAGCATCTGCACCACGGCCGCGTTTCCGTACTCCTTGTAAGCCTCGGCCTTCTTGCGCATACCGTCGGCCTCGGCCTCCAGCTTCAGCCGTATCGCCGTCGCCTCGGCCTCGCCCTTCATCCGGATGACCTCGGCCTCCTGCTTGCCGACCGTCCCCAGCTTGAACGCCTCCGCGTCGGCCTTCTTTTTCTCGGCCTCGGCGGCCGCCTCGGCCTGCTTGATGTTGCGTATCTTCTCCGCCTCCGCCTGGAGCTCGACCGCCTGCCGCGCCGCTTCGGCGGGGTTAATAACCGTTTCGGCCAGCTCGCGCTTCTTCGCGTCGGCCTTTGTCTGCGCCAGCTCGATGTTCTTCTGCTGCTTGGCTACCTCCACCTGCATCGACTCCGTGGCGATCTGCTGGGCGCGCTGCTGGTTCAGGATCTCCGCGTCGGCGTTGGTGTCTATTATGCTCTTGCGGACCTTGTTCTGCTCTATCTCATAGGCCGCGTCGGCCCTTGCCTTGGCGGTCTGCGCCTCGGTCTGGTAGGTGGACTGCTTGACCTGTTTGTCCTTCTCGGCCTGGGCTATGGCCGCCTCGGCCGCCAGGCGCGCCTCCTCGCCCTCCCTGTTCGCCTGGGAGATCTTGACCTTGGCCTCCTTGTCGGCCTCGGCCTTGGCTATCTCGGCGTCCTTTTTGACGGCGGCTATGCGCGGCGCGCCCAGCGCCACCAGGTAGCCGTTGGGGTCGGTTATCTCCTTTATCGTGAAGGCAATCAGCTCGAAGCCCATGGCCGCCAGGCTCGAGTCGGCCACGTCGCGCACCTGCTGGGAGAAGGCCTCCCTGTCCTTGTATATCTCCTCCACGGTCATCTTACCGACGATCTCGCGGAGCTTGCCCTCCAGGACGCTGTTGACGGTGCCGCGGATGCGCGAGTTGGTCATGTCCTCCTTGCCCGTGTAGAACTGCTCGAAGGCGGTCAGGATGCTCGAGACCTCGTTCTTGATCTTGATGACCGCGACGCCCGTCGCCGTGATCGGCACGCCCTGGATCGTCATGGCGGCGGTGGTGTTGATGTCGAGGGGGATGTTCTCGAGCGAGATGATGTCCATCCGCTCGATGACCGGGAACAGGACCGTGCCGCCGCCGGTGATCACGCGTTTGCGCGTGCCTGTCACGACGCCGGCCTTGTCCGGCGGGACTTTTTTCCACATCGACAGGAGAAGGGAAAGAATGATGACAACGCCGATCACCGCGACGACGATCAGGATTATTAAATTTAAATTGGGCATATGTAGGCCTCCTTATGGTATGTTGCGCTAATTTGCGTTTGTGAATTCCGCGCTCTCCTTCGTTTCCCGCTCCGCCCGCGCGACTATAGCCCGGCCGCGCTCTATGCCGACTATGCGGACCGCCGCGCCCTGCGGGATGTCGGCTTCGTTTTCCGAAACCGCGGCGTAAACGACCATCCCCGACTTGCCCTCGAACCTTATCGCCCCGACCTTGCCGCTGGGAATCGCCTCGATGACCTCCGCGTCCGCGCCCGCGAAGGAGTGCGCGTCGCTGGCGGTGTTGTTCGCGCGTTTTAGCGGCACGAGGAGACCGTTGTTCACGATTGTCATCGCGGCGTAGCCGGCAAAGAGCGCCGCCGGCCAGATCAGGGCGGACGGAAGGCCAGTGACGCGGCTCATGATCTCGCCCGACGCGCCCGTCACGATCAGCATTATGCACCAGACGATCGGCGACATCGGCAAAAACGACAGGTGCACGCCATGGGCCATTCCGGCGTCGTGGCCGGAGAGCGCGTGATGGGCCGCGCCGGCGTCGTGGCCGGAGAGCGCGCCGTGGCCCGCGCCTATGTCGTGGCCGGAGAGCGCGCCGTGGCCCGCGCCTATGTCGTGGCCGGAGA
>Ga0209629_10003119_pt1 | contig 11701 bp, 20 predicted proteins | sample TergutCu122P5_FD_187286 | JGI IMG/M metagenome (GOLD analysis project Ga0209629, IMG submission 187286) | Cubitermes ugandensis P5 segment gut microbial communities from Kakamega Forest, Kenya - Cu122 P5 (SPAdes) (version 2) | ecosystem: Host-associated > Arthropoda: Insects > Digestive system...
GATGGCGATATTATGCACTTTAGATTTAATGTTTAATTGCACACAGCCAAAACAGCTAAGAAAACAAGGGAAAAGATAAACCAAAGAAAAGATAAAAAATAGCCACAAAATAAGCAAATTACAATATACAAAATAATTCAAAAGTCAAACGTTACTTATCACATGTTTGGCTTTTTTTAGTGCCTTTTTTGTTACTTATTTTGTTACTCGATGCAAAATATTTTGTTACTCATAGAGTATTATACCGAAAACAGGTAAAAAACGCTGTTACTCATATTTGTATATTATTGAATATCAGTATAAAAAAATTCTTTTTCATTAAAAGCAATATTTCTTGTTATTTTCCTTTGTTATGTCGATATTTAGTTTTATCTTTGCCACCGGTAACAATGATTAAAATTTCAATTCTATGAGTAACAAAAAAACGACGCCAAAAGTCAAAGAACCGGTAAGGTTGAGATTTAAGAATCTCGCCAACGGCAACCGGTCGATTTATTTGGATATTTACAGAGACGGGAATCGAGGTTATGAGTTTTTGAAACTGTATATCATCCCGGAAAAGACGCCCGGCGACAAAGAAAAAAATAAACAGTCATTGCAACTCGCTAAAGCAATCCAGGCAAAACATATTGTAGAACTTCAAAACAGTGAACACGGTTTCACGGATAATAAAACACGTTCAAATGTAAATGTTACCGACTACATCAAAGCGTTGGCAGAAAAGAAACGGAATGAAAGCGGCGCCGGCAAGCGTGGTACGTTTCAATCTTATAACAGTCTGATATATCATATTGAGAAATACGGAGGCTGTAAAACGACATTTAAGCAGATAGATGAAAAATATTGTCAAGGCTTCATTGACTATTTGAAAACGGCGAGAAATCAAAACTACGGGAAAGGAGAAAATACATTGAATCCTAATACTCAAGTTTCATACAGAAGAATGTTTGAAACGGTATTCAATGCTGCAATATCGGATAAAATAATGATTAACAACCCATTCAAGCAAATAAAAAACAAGCCTAAAGGGAATAAGGCGGAAATCAATTATCTGACAATCGACGAGGTTAAAACACTTGAAGACACACAATGCCAAAGGCAAGACATTAAGTCGGCGTTTTTATTCAGTTGTTACACAGGGCTTCGTTATTCAGACATTAAGGGATTGACTTGGGGAAATCTGCAAAAGGACAATAACGGCGGCGTATTCATCAACTACGTTCAAAAGAAAACGGGAAAACAGCAATATTTGCCGATACCTCAAAAAGCGATCGGATATTTACCGGAACGGAACGGAGCAAAAGACAATAATGCCGTTTTTGAGTTGCCGAGTGCCGGGTATATCAACGTACACTTAAAGCAGTGGGCTTATACCGCTAACATTGCCAAAGAATTGAGCTTTCACGTCGGACGCCACACGTATGCAACGATTCTTTTGAGTTTGGGCGCTCCCATTGAAACAATAAGTAAAAATCTCGGACATTCAGAGATAAGAATAACACAAGCCCATTATGCTGCAATAGAAAACAAGTTGCAAAGGCAGGCTGTAAGTTTGTTTGATAAATTAGACGGTTTAACTGATTAAATATCAATATTATGAACGACAAACAAATAAAAAAGATTGAAAATCTTGTATCGGAATACAAACGGATTATGCAGGGTCAAATAAATTTGGAAAAATTGACTTATTATGCCGTTACCTATCACTCGACTGCAATTGAGGGCAGCACGCTTACAGAGGGACAGGTTTATAATCTGCTCGATTTGGATGTACCGGCTAAAAACAAGCCTTTTACCGAACAACAAATGGTAATTGACCATCAAAAAGCCCTTGTTTATACGCTGAATAAAGCTAAAACACATGCTCCGATTACTGAAGCGTTAATAAAGGAAATCGGAGCAATGGTAGTAAAAAACACAGGCAGCGTTTACAATACGGTTTCAGGAACTTTTGACAGCACAAAGGGCGATTATCGTTTGTTGAATGTGTTTGCAGGGGCTCGGCGTTTCCCGGATAGCAGCAAAGTACCGGCGTTAATGGAAACACTTGTAAGAGAAATAAACGAGAAAACAGGAAAAGCAAAAACATTCAATCAGAAATGTGAATTAGCCTTTGAAGTACACTACAAATTTGTAAGCATCCACCCTTTTGCAGACGGCAACGGCAGAGCGACACGACTTTTAATGAATTACATTTTGACGTTGTTTGATTTACCGGTATTTTACGTTTTCAAAAGCAGCCGTATATCCTATATTCAGGCTTTGGAACGAGCGAGGGAAACAGATAATCCCGCCGTTTTCTACAATTTTATGTATCGGCAGTACCGGAAATTTATTGAAAAAGAATTGAAAAACAGACGAACGGATTAAAGATGAGGCTATGAAAACAACACCAAAAACAGATGAATGTATTAGAATGTTGAGAGAGGCTCAAAATGTGTTCACGTCTTATCATTATAGGGGCGATAGCTATTTTGATGATGACAACAAAAGCAGTTTAATAGATTTTCAAAACAGAATACACACAATGATTTGTTACAGGTTGTTGCCGATGTGTGTTATAAAGGCCGATGACAATGTAGATAAATACAGTTTAAAAGCATTTTTGAAAAAGAATGATTTTGATGTTGATGATTTTGAAAATGTGTGGTATGTGATGCAAAATTATCAATTAGTAACCGCCGATGATTTAAAAAATGAATTTTGGGGAATTTGCCCCGATTTGGCAAGCATACCGAGTTTTTTAGATGTTATAAATGTGAAATTCAAAGATGTTAGATGTCATTATGAAACAGATATAGCCAAAATAAAAGAGCATTACAACGGATTAGATACGCTTGTTGAGTTGGGTAAGATAACGAAAAAAGAAGCCGATACGATGTATTGGAATATTCATTTTATTGCCGAGAAGTATAATTTTGCCGTTGACTATATAAGTGCAATTTACAAAGAATTTAGGACAATGGTACGGCCTCAACAACTGCAAAATAACAGCGGCGCCGGCAAAAAACAGCCTCAACAATTACATTTTACTCGTTCATTTACCGACACGGAACGACAAAACCTTTTCAATGGGCTTATTAGTGGCAAATTTATTCCAAAGGATACAAATAGGAAACATTTTAACTTTGTCTTTGGCGGGGCAGAAACAGACGATTTTAAACCGTTGAAATGGGATGATACGCCTATACTTTTGGGGTATTTTATTGATATGTGGTTTAGTGAAAATAAGATATGGAATAAAACAGAATTTTGTTTTACAATCAATGGGAAACTACCAAATACAAACAGTATAAAAAACAGTATTTCAAAATTAAAGTTTAACAAAAAATATGTATCCTATCCTAAAAATGCAGATAAAATAGATTATATTATGAATAATCTATAAACGACAAAAATACTTACAATACTTACAGTAAGGGTTACAGTAACATATTGTAACCCTTTTTATTTTCATTATTTATTTTTCTTTGCACTCGTAAACCAATAAAAATATTTTAAAATGGAAACAGAAATTATAAATCAATTAGACCGAATCGAAAGAAACAGTCTATTAATGGCAAAATCAGTATTGACATTTGAAGATGTGAAATTGCTAACAGGATTATCCGGCTCGCATCTCTATAAATTAACGTCCGGTCGGAAAATTCCGCACTATCGTCCAAATGGGAAAATGCTTTATTTTGACAAATGCGAGATTGAGCAATGGATGAAACAAGGCAGGATTAAAACCAATGACGAAATCGAATCGACGGCGGCTAACTACCTTGTAAACAAAGACAAAAAGAGGGGGTAAGCTATGAAGACAGTAGATTTAAAATCGAAAAGTCCCGCCCCGGATGGGCAAGGACTATCAGAAATGCAGTGCAAAGGTAATACTTTTTCTCTAAAAAGCAAAGTTTTATCGGTATTAAAAGCAGAAAAATGTACAGCTATCATGTTGAACCGTCGCTTTGGCTACAATGACGCCAGAAAGACAATCTCACTTCTAAGGCGAGACGGTTATAATATATCCGATTATGTTTTGAATGACAGGCGCAAAATTTATTTCATTAATCCGGACAAGCAACTGTCATTATTTAACAATGGATTATATGAAAATGATTGATGCACCGGAAATGCCGTTGGCAATTAATTTTTTACGCTTAAAATCTTATCTTTTAAGCCCGGATGAAGCGGTTATGTTTGATATGATGATTATTAAAGCTTCATTATTTGAATACAATCCGTTCTATTACTCACAACGCCGTATTGAGGATGAAACCAGAATCAAACGAAGGAGACAGGATAAAATAATTTCCTACTTTGAGGATTTAGGTATCATTCATTCGGAAGTGAAAGAAAATGCCACAGGCGGAAAAGTACGTTATTTTTCAGTTAATTTTACCTCTTTGTGTGATGAAAAGATATTGTGCGAAATAATTGACCATGATAGTGATTTGTTTAAAAAAGTTTTGCAATACGTCAAATATCATTCGGCACAAGAAAAAAAGTCATTAAAAAAGAAATCCGAAGAAACGGCAATTTATAAAGAAACGGTAAATGATTTATATTTTACGCTGAATCAAACGTATAAACGCCGATGTGAGAAGTTTAATGAAAAGAAGCGAGAAAATGGAGAAACGGGCGGATTTAAAAGTATTGTTCAGTTGCCAAGAAACAAAACACTTGAAAAAAGGCTTTTTGCATTATCGGAGCTATACGATTCCGGTAGTATTGAAAATTCTTTTATCGCTTTTGTGGATTGGTTGCTTAAGGAAGCGGATGTTGAGGAAAAGCCGAGTAATATTATGAATTATTTTCTTACTCACGACTTCGACAATGACAAATGGGCTGTTTTTGAAAAATTTTTAAATAAATTCTCAAATGTATATTCATACTCAGCGAGATAGATATATTCGTATGTCGAAAACGACAAAACCTAAAGGGGTATTGTACAAAACGACATGGGTATTGTACAAAACGCCAATACCGTATGTACAAAACGCCATAGGTATTGTACAAAACGACATGGGTATTGTACAAAACGACAAACAAAAGAATAATACAAGAATAATACAAGAATATAATTAAAGAATAATACAAGAATAGAGATATTGCTAAAGAAAAATATATAAAAAGAAATTTTTTATTTTTGAATTAAAAAAATTAAAGATTATGAATTTAGATTTTATCGACTTATACGCAAAGAAAAAAACGCCGAAAGCGAGATATGTAAAACCGCAATCGGTGAAAGAACTTGAAAGGCTTAACTTCGATGCGAAGAAAATAAAGCATCCGAACAATCCGGCTGTTATCAAAACTTCTTTCAGGGATGACACAGCCAACGGATTGACGAAAATGATAATCGCTTGGCTGAAGCTGAACGGACATTTCGGCGCAAGGGTAAACACAACCGGAACGTACAGCGTCAAATTGGGCAAATACATTCACTCAGGCGCACGCAAAGGGATGGCGGAACAAGCCATAGTAAACGGCAAACACGTCTCTATCGAAGTAAAAACAGGTCGAGACAGGATGCGCCCGGAACAGATGAAAGTAAAATCAGAGGTTGAAGCTGCGGGCGGGGTTTATCTCATAGCTTCCACGTTCGACAATTTTTTGGAACAAATTAAAAACGTTAAAAATTGAAGCTATGGATAAAGTATTAAAAAACTTGGAAAGAAAACAGCGAATCCTCAAACTTCATGCGATTGTAGAGGCTTTTTCAGCTTTTACGGTTATGGAAGCCAACCGGAAAATAATGTTTTGTAAGAATGATTGGGAATCGGCGGAAAGTACAAAGGATCTGATTCATTTCTTTTTCCCGGATAGAGAATTGAAGACGGAAAACTTTATTCACAATCCGGACGATTTAACGGAGAAGGTCCTCGATCATTACAATGACTTTAAGGACTGGGCGATTGTTGCAGAGTTTTTGGGAGTTCCGCAAAAGACATTGAGGGCGTTTTGCAAAAGAGTTGAAAATACATTTGAAATATTGCGTCTCAGAAGTTTGGGACATTTACATTATCCGATGTATTTTTCTGCGATATACAAATATCTTGACGGCGCAATAACTAAGGAAAATTTACTTTTGTCGTTTGTCGAATATTCCATATTTACCGGCAAGGCGACGCCGGCGAGTTTTGCGTTATTCCGGCTTTCGATTGAGAAAATAGAGAAGTTGATAGACGAAATTACTCTTAAGCAGGCTACCCGCTCCGGGAAGTCGGTAGAAAAATTTATCGACGAATGTCAATTATCTAAAGAGGAGTTGGCGGAAATTCCGTTTTGAATCTAAAATAGATTACAGTAGATATGAAACCAAAAGGACTACCAAAGACAGGCGGTCGGGCGCCGGGAACGCCTAACAAGGTAACAACCGAGATGAAAACTTGGTTATCCGGATTACTCGACAAGAACAGGAAACAATTTGAGCGGGATTTGAAGCGGTTAGAGCCTCACCAGCGAGTTTTATTGTTTGAAAAGCTGTTATCGTATTCCATTCCAAAAATGCAGGCTACAACGGCACAAATTGACTTCGGCAGGCTGTCAGATGAGCAATTAGAGATTATTATTAACGAACTTACAAAAAATTTAGAAAATGAATAATGAAAGAAAACCCATAGACAGGGAAACAAAAATAATGCTTTTGCAGGCATTGAAAAACGGTTATTTCACACAGGAAAACCTCGATTTATTGAGGGATAAGGTAGGTTTTGAGCCTCTACTTATAGAAATAATTGATAAAACAAGCGATGTAAGATGAATAAAAGGTATGCAGAAAACGAGTTGGGAGAATGCAAAAAGGCAGTCGATTCCGCACACATTCACCCGGACGAATACGACGATATTGTTTCCCGGATTATGTGAGCGGAATAATCCGAATTATCCGAAGCATTAAAAAAGGGGGGTAAGTTGAAAATACCCCCTTTTTAACTGTAATAGTGTTTGTATTACAAACATATTTGCTGTGTTTTCCGACCTCGTCAATTCAATTATTATCACCTAAACGCTCTTTAATATCAGCTTGTTGAGCAAAATAATCAACACAATTCTTATGGGGATTGCTTGAATGATTTTTTCTGTTATAATTTACAAATTGATTGTAAAGCCCGTGAGAGAGTATGAAAAAATAAGCTTGATTCTTACAATCTTTCTCGATGTTAAATTTAATTTGAGATTGTAAGTACATACGTTTGTAGTCTTTTTCAGCTTCCTTGTCGTGGATTGACGACGCATCGCCCGAGTTGGGGGTAAACGTATTTTCATTATTGTTCATAAATCATTTGTTTTTGTGGCTGAGGCTGTCAATGAAGCCTCAGCCGGGTTTATATTCAGTAAATTAAATTCAGTTTCTTAAAACAGCGCCATTCCTGCTTCTCTGTATCGAAGTAAGTTTGCGTTGTATCGTTTTTCTTCCGGTTATCCGTTCCGGCTACTGCGGGGATTAATCGGATGCTTAATGTTCCGTATGCTTCCCTAATCGAGCCGTCAACTTTTTGATAATAGAACTTGACGATACCGCCGTACATCCTCAAAACAAGTTTGAAGTTTGCCCAAGCCCTTTTCAGAGCTTCACTCATCGACATTCCGGCTATCTTTGTGAACCGGTGCGCCGTTGTCATAATCATAGATAAATCATTTCTTTTCATTGCTGTAAATATTTATAAGTTGTTAATCACCAAAGTATTTTGTATTTGCATAATAGCTGTCATAAGCAGCTTTGCTTCCGATGTAATCTACCGATATAACAGGTTGAGCGCTCGCCGTGAAATCATTCCGATTGCTGTAATATGCAACTCTGTCTTTAACTATTCTCCAAGCCTTTTTCAGAAAGTAACCGAATCTTAATTGATTTTTCATTAATCCGTACATCGGTTTCTTTTTGAAATCATTGAATAATCCCCAAGCCTCTATCATCACCGTCCGTTTGCTAATCTTTGTTTTCATTGCTTTATTTGTTTAATTATTAAACTATGTTTTATTTTTACAGTACAAAGATAGATTATAAACTAATAATGTGCAAATATATTTAGTTAATAATAGTTAAATAATTAGATTATAGATTATTTTATTATTAATAATTAGAATATAATTAATTTTATTACTACATTTGCACAGTAAATAATAATTTATTTTTTTATGAGAATTAAAGAAGTTATTAAAGAAAAGGGGCTTACTGTAAAAGAAGTAGCCGACAAGCTCGGAATGTCTTCGCCGTCATTATCCGACGCTATAAATGGAAATCCAACGGTCGATAAATTAGAACGCATCGCCGCCGCCCTGAATGTTCCGGTAACGGACTTATTCGAGCAACCGGCAACGGACGTTATCAATTGCCCATACTGCGGGAATAAAATCAAAGTAACAAAAGAATGAGGGAAAAGAATAAACATCGGAACGGCTACTTTTTATTTCAGCAAGGTTATGTTTTCGTGAAACAAAAACTATCCCGCCGGTATGGGTTAATTTGCTTTTGTTTTCCTTTATTATGTTAATATTTATTGAAAATAACATTTTTTATTGCATTTCACAAAAAAAGTATTTATATTTGCATCGTATTAGAAATAATACTTGCCCCCCTTAGTTGGAAAAGACTAAGGCCAATCCCTCAATTGTAGAGGGATTTTTTATTAAAAAATATGGGAGAAAAAAAACAAAAAGTTATTGTTTATGTAGACGGTTTTAATTTCTACTACGGTTTAAGGTCGAATGGTTGGCGAAAATATTATTGGTTGGATATGGTTAAATTCGCTGAAAAACTATTACGACCACATCAGCAACTTATTGAAGTATGTTATTTTTCTGCAAAGGCAACGGACAACCAAAAATCATTACGCCAAAATTACTTTTTTCAAGCAAATAAACTAAATCCTAAATTTATACTGCATCTTGGGAAATATCTTACAAAAGATGTAATTTGCAAGTATTGCCATCGTGTAAATCATTCGTTTGAAGAAAAAGAAACAGATGTAAGGATTGCAACAACTATGCTTGCAGACGTTTATCAAAAGCGATGTGATGTTACATTACTCATTTCAGCGGATAGCGACCTTGTGCCATCAATAGAACGAATAAGAGATATTTCCCCGGAACATAAAATTATTGTTTGCTTTCCGCCCAATCGCCATTCATCAAATTTGAGACAATGGGCTAACGGAGTAAAAGTTCTCACAAACAAACAACAATACGAAGCTGCAATGTTACCGGATGAAATAACTTTACCGGATGGATATATTGCTAAGCGTCCGGCTAAATGGATTTAGCATCCTCAGCCGTGAAAGTATGCAAAATGAAAGGTGAAATAAACACGGTTTTCAATATTGAAAAATAAACCGTATCTTTGAAGCCGGGAAGCCTGCTAAAAATAGTTAAAAAGTCTGTTTTGTTACTCGTTTGTTACCGCTTACCTGTAAATAGCAGGCTTTCTTTTTGAATATCAATAACATAAATAAAATACAATGCATTTAATGTTTAATTTAAATAGTAACCAAATGAAAAAAGTTTTTTTATTACTTGCAAGTTTGTTTTTGCTGACAAGTGTTTATGCGCAGGATGCCAAAAAGGTAGCCTCTGATTTAACAAATTATGTTAAAGAAGATACTACACGAGGATGGAAACATTTCGGATTAACAAGTTTTACTTTCGGACAGACATCTCTTACCAATTGGGTTGCAGGAGGCAACAACTCGATTTCCGAAGATTTTGTTTTTAATGCTTCTTTAAATTATTTAAATGACAAAGTTTTTTGGGATAACAGCTTGGCTTTGGAATACGGACTTATATATTCTTCCGCTTCCGTTCCGGACTGGATGAAGGCAGCCGATAAGTTGAATTTTACTTCAATTGCCGGTCGAAAAATTTCCAAAACCTGGTCATATTCTGCTTTACTTAACTTTTATACACAGTTTGCCAAAGGATATAATTATCCGAACACCGATAATTATATTTCCAATCTGATGGCTCCCGGCTATTTGGAATTAGCTTTGGGTTTCTCCTATAAACCCAATAAGAATTATTCTTTCTTCCTTTCTCCCATAACAGAGCGGGCTATTTTTGTCCTGGATGATACGCTTTCCAACAGAGGAGCTTTCGGCGTCGATCCCGGAAAGAAAACGAAGCTTCTGACCGGCGCTTATGTTTTGGCAACCACTAATCAATCGCTTACAAAAGATTTGACTCTCATGTCTTCTTTGGATTTATTTACCCCGTACACGAAAAATTTCGGACATATCGACGTCAATTGGGATTTAATGTTGAACTACAAAATCAATAAACTGTTGACAGCCTCATTAAATACTACGCTACGGTATTACGAAAAAGAAAAAACAAAAGTTCAGTTCAAAGAAATATTCGGACTGGGCTTAGCGTATAAATTCTAAATTATATTAAAGATGAAGCCTTTTATTTTCATTTTTTATTTATTAATAATTATGACAACTTCTTGTCAATCAAACGCACAAACTTATACGATTGAAACCAATCTCGGTAATATCCGTGTAAAATTATACGAAAACACGCCGCTGCATAGGGAAAACTTTGAAAAAGCGGTAGAAAAACAGCTTTACGACAGCGTGTTGTTTCACCGTATTATCCGCGGATTTATGATACAATCGGGCGATCCGACAACGAAACCCGATTCATATCCTGACAGTCTCAGGCATGAACCTCCTTACACGGTTCCTGCTGAATTTGTTCCCGAATATTATCACAAAAAAGGAGCATTGGCAGCCGCGCGTGTCGGCGATGCTGCAAATCCCGAAAAACGTTCTTCACCGACACAATTCTATATCGTACAAGGTCGTACCTTTAGCGATGAAGAATTGAACCAAATAGAAGAAAATCTTCATTTGCAGTTTTCGGAAACTCAGAGAGGAATTTATAAAACCATAGGAGGAACTCCTTTCTTGGATCAAAATTACACGGTATTCGGAGAAGTAATCAAAGGAATGGAAGTAGTCGATGCCATTGCTTCAGTTCCGACAGGTCCTCGCGATTTCCCGTTAAAAGAGGTACGGATATTGCGAATCGTCAAAGATTAAAATGATTCTCGACGACGAATATTTTATGAAACAAGCCTTATCGGAAGCCGAAACAGCTTTCGATAAAGGCGAAGTTCCAGTCGGTGCAGTCATTGTTTGTGAAGGACGTATCATTGCACGAGCGCATAACCTGACCGAAACGCTGAACGACGTTACGGCTCATGCCGAGATGCAGGCGATTACGGCAGCCGCTTCTGTTCTCGGGGGCAAATACCTGATTGATTGCACGCTGTATGTTACGATTGAACCTTGTCCGATGTGTGCCGGCGCATTAGCATGGGCACAAATCGGACGAATTGTTTACGGAGCCGACGACGAAAAACGCGGTTTCACAAAATCGGCTCCGGGCATTCTTCATCCGAAAACCAAAGTCCAAAGGGGCGTTTCAGCTGACAAAGCTTCCCTCCTGATGAAGCGGTTCTTTAAGGATCGGAGGGAATAATTGCTGACTTTAAAGTGCAAGCAACGAGCGATAAATAACTTAAAGCATATTAATTATGACTTACGATTTAGCAATTATCGGCGGAGGACCTGCAGGATATACTGCAGCGGAATCAGCCGGAAAAAAAGGATTACGAACGGTTCTGTTTGAAAAAAACGCTTTGGGCGGCGTTTGCCTGAACGAAGGATGTATCCCGACCAAGACATTGCTATATTCCGCCAAAGTATATCAA
>Ga0209629_10003122_pt1 | contig 11693 bp, 7 predicted proteins | sample TergutCu122P5_FD_187286 | JGI IMG/M metagenome (GOLD analysis project Ga0209629, IMG submission 187286) | Cubitermes ugandensis P5 segment gut microbial communities from Kakamega Forest, Kenya - Cu122 P5 (SPAdes) (version 2) | ecosystem: Host-associated > Arthropoda: Insects > Digestive system >...
TTGACAAAGGAGTGAAAATGAGTTGTTGAAGTACATAATTTTTGTAAGAACAGAGTATACTGATTATATTTGAGAGGTTTCTGAGCATTCTGTATGAAATTAAAAACAGTGTGTTATTATGCTGCGATCACAACTGTTTTTCCGTCCATCCATGATATAATGTGCATGACTAAACTGTAAATTTTGATGTTTTTCTGACCGTGCATCATAGTATAGACTTTTTCAAATTAGCAAGTTAATGCACAATTCCTTTATTCTTCAACAATATGTATGTTATACTACGATCCTCAACATCGAGCACCACGCTGCTCATCCTCAGGAGGACAAATTGTATCACCACAGCCTCTGGTATCATCACCCTCTGTAAACAGCCATACAGTATCCTCCTGAGGATGAGCAGCGTGCTGCTCGAAACATGTTGAGGATCATAGTATAACATACATATTGTTGAAGAATAAAGGAATTGTGCATTAAGTTGGTAATTTGAAAAAGTCTAAACTGTAAACCACTTGTCATAGTTTGATGAAATTTGGTATACTTTGCAAAAAGTTGCGCAGCAATTGCAAGCTTCATGAAAGCAGTGCAATGAGAGCAATACTTCATTGTAGGGCTTAAATGAAACTTTGCCTTTATATTCTGCATTTGTGTTTCATTCAGATAAAATTAAGTACAAGAGTTGTCCTCAAATATTTATTGAGTAATTGTGACTTTTGTGAAAATTGGTGCAATGATCTGAACTTAGGGGTGTAAATGGATTTTTGTGCATACCTTCCACATTTATTGTACAGTCTAGGTGACATTTGGTATATGAAATCTGCACATCATGCTGTTGATAATTTTTTAGTTTCTTGAAAATTATGAAAGCCAAACTTTTCTTATGAGCATAAATGAAATTGCATTTACGCGTACTTTGAAACTGTATAACATTTTTAAAGTGAAAAACACTGTCGTAAAGTCTGTATATGACATTGTGGAGTATCACCTGTAGTTTTGTTTGTTGTTATTCAATTAGTAATGCATATTGGTAAAGCTTTATTGCAGATAATAAATTATACAAGCCTCCAGCCTATGAAGCCACTTCCTGTTGTAATGATGTACATTAATAGCAGATTTATTGTTCTTTTAAAGCCATTTCAAGATCAAGTGAAAAATTTTTGAACTCTGTATGTAGCCCACACTAATGTACTACACACAGATTGGTGCTTCAGTGAAATATTTCACTCTCTTCTTTCATTCTTTCATTCATTCATTCATTCTTTCTAATTTCATATTTGTAAAGAAACAGTACATGACTAGGGTGCAGTTTATTTGAAAATCATTTGAAATCATGTAACATATACCAACGTATATCAGCTGTCACTGAGGGAAACATTGTGACTTGTATACATATGATGCCTAATAATTAGGTTAGTTATCTATCAGATTAAACTGAAACGTTTCAGTCCCTTTACTTTTTTCTTAAGTTTGTCAAGAATAATGCTGGGGTAACATTCTAAACAGGAACTGAAGGCATGGCATCATCTGCCCTAATTGCAGGTGTGACAAGTCAGTAGTATAGACAGAAAATGTGTGTATTTTTCATGTGTGTATATCTACAGGTCTGAAGGTCCAGGATCCTTCTTTTATGAATAGTTTAGAATGTGGAACTGCTGTATAGAGCTATTGTTTCATGTGTGAAACACGTGGAGTAAAGTCTGTGTACTAAACACCACATCATAAAGGTGGACATGGTAGACACATTTGTAACCTTTGCACAATATGAGGTGGGGTCAGCATTATGTTCCAACTGATTTACACATGTGGAATGAATACCATGTATTTGTGGGATTTGAAAGCAGGGTCTTTTGTGGGCTGTAGTGCCATAACGGTTTCCAGAGCTGGTCTGGACATGGTTTCGGGAGAAGAAATCCCTCCTTTGCCAGGAATCAAGCCACATTCATTCAGCAAATGGCCAGCAATTTCACAGATCCATTGTTGCCAACTGTGGGTTTATGTTCCAAAAAAATACTGAGTATGGCAGTATTTCAATTGGCAAGAATAAGATATTAAGTGAGGCTGGAAACTCTGGCTGATCGTAACACTTAGTGAGTTTTCCTATTCCTTCACCGGGTGGGAGAGGGGAGTGATTATGTAACAACGTGTTCACAAATAGAACATGAGCAGTTATGGGTGGACCAGTGCAGCTTTTGATGATTGAGACAGGGTGTTACTTGTTTTATATCCTTTTGATGGCTGTCATTTGGGGAAGTGCAGGAAGAGGAAGTTGTCACATTGATTACATCTGTAACAGAACAACTAATCTTCCACTTTTTTCCAGTTTGTGAACAGAACTTGGGTGACCTGTAACATACTACCCAGAACAAGGAAGTCATCAGTTTTATTATTGACCACCAAAAACATATTACTTAGAGCTGAAGTACTTGTTAGTGACTGATCCCACCTCTCATCCTAAACTTCTGCTTAACCAGTTCAGCGATCACTTGGCCAGTCTCAGGAAATGCAAGGACATTATGGCTGATAGAAGTGCTGGAGTACTGGAGGATTCTGTCTTTAAAAAGCTAGTAATCTATGGCTGCCTAACTTTTCTGTATACATCTCTGCTCCTTCTCCTAAAGCTAAATTGATTTCTCAGAAACTAACTTGAAGTTAAGGCTGTGCTGCCTCCAGTGAACAAGCTTAGTAAGATGTTTTTATTTAATAATACATACATATGATTTTTTTGTATATGACAAGTTTGTGTAGCAGATATAATACATTCATAACACTTTGTGACTTCCAGTCCATCTGGCTGTATGTCTATGTTCTTGTGCATATGTACAGTGATGAATATTTTGATACTGCTGTGGTAAGAATACAGGTGTGTTTCATGTGCTGTATTTTGTTTGTTGTATAACAAATGCTTTGATCAGTGTGTTTGTATTGTAAAATTCTTCTTTTTACTAATCCGAGTTACTTAAGTTGTATAATAAAAATAATACATATTTCAGCAGCATTTCTGAAAGTTGTCTTGTTTCTCCTATGCCTTATAATATGAAATATACTGTACAGAATGTAACCACCAGATGAGTTGAGTTCCTGCTGCAGAGGTGGTTGAAAGGAATGGAGTGACAGGTGTCAGAATGATGTGTGGGTGCACCACCATGCTGTGCAGTCCAAAAAGAAATACACGGTAAAATGTAATACATCTAGGAGTACAGAGTAAAGGAACTGAAGGTCATTGTTTTGTGACAGATGGATGTGTGCTGTGTTCTGAATCAGTTTCAACAGTATGAAGTGCAGGGTTTAAGAAAACTGATGTGGACAGTACATACAAGACCAAGTTGGTTTGCCTAGCCAGGCTGTTCTTAGTGTTTCTTACTTGACCAATGTCATGATTTTAGTTAACATAAAGCACACTAGAACACATACATTTTTGTATGAAATGGCTTTGTATGGGCATCATATTTGTCAAGCAGGGTAATGGATATTTCATGTGATATTGGAAAATTAAGGGGATACAGCTGAAGGCATACTATGAGTATTTATGATAATTGGTTGTGAAAGATGTGAGGTAGTATTACTGAGACCTCGAATGGTTATCTTAACTACTCTATAGTCATAGTGTGTTGCTGAAGTTATCTGTAATCCTGCATCATATTTCTTGATGTGTTTAATGCATGTCAAACTCAAAAGTAAGTAAATGTACTAGGTTTGTAAACTCCTGAGATTTTTTAATTTAAATATGTCCGTAAATGTGTCTTCAGTTTCTTTAATTCTGTATCACATAAACCCATATTTCTTCATCTGGCTGCAGAGGCAGAGGTTGTGACATTTCGGATTGCCATAAAAAATATGCCATACTCTTTAAACCTATGCCAGGACCCCATTTTGCATCAGGGTCATATTCTGGGGTCTAACCCAAAAGACGCATTGAACTGGTATACCAAATGATGAGGTAATTGCTTAAATGTCTGTAGGGCTGAAACTGTTAAATGTCTGGTGTCATGGAGTTGTGTTGGTTCTGTCACACATTTCTCTGCATTCTTAAATCAAGTACATGATGCAAAATGTGCTTCCTGCCACAGGAAGAATTTTGCAGTACTGCAAATAACTTGCATGTATGTGCAAATTAGTCATGTGCTATTGATTATGCAAGTATAATTAAAGTTGTATGAAGCATTCAGTATGTTTGGAAGTTTTTTCTTCAAAACATACGTAAAATGTCTATTACAAAATTGAAAGTTGCTTGTTTATGGCCAGCTAAATTTTCTTTTACAGAAGCTTTTTGGACTTGCTCAGTATGACAGTTGCAGTTCACAGTGTACAAAGATTGGAAATGTTGACAGCTGAACACATGCAACACAGTCAGGGTTTAAAAGCTAATAAAATCTCTGTGTTTTATGGAAGCCAGAGGTTCATTACTTAGTTCACAAGATCCTGCAACTTATCCTTGTCCACAGCCCAATTAATCCATTCCATCTTATTTATTTTAAATCATAATATGCCAGGAAAAGTATATTAATTCTGGAGAAATGGAAGTGGGGAAATTATATATGTACTAGATTACCATACATCCTTACCTACCTGGATGTGCCCTTGTTTCAACCCCAAAATTTCCGCCTGGCTGGGTTTTTTAAACCTAGGGAAATGTCCAGGTTTTTGTTACTTGTTATATCTTAAAGCTTCTGGATGTTTAGTGGTATTTAATATGCAATATATATATATATATATATTTGTACTTTTTAAAGAAATAGATGTTATATTACATTACAACAGTCAAAAAATAAAACAGATGACTTCATCAGCTGTATAAAGTCTTGGAAAACTTTGATGCAGAAACTGTGAAGAACTTGAACTTGGTGATAAACATGCTAAAGGAAGCTTGCCCAGAATTTTTTACCCAAGCATTCCAATGAACAACTAGCAGGACAACGTAGACACCTGAATTTCATGTTTTCACCGTGTATTTTCAAGTCAGTCGCCTTTATTTTCCGACTAATGCACCTAATTGTATAAAACTCATAAGGTTAAAACCTACATGTATCAGTATTTTAAAAGACAATTAAAAACTCTCGCATGTTTCAGATCCTCTGGGATCCATCCTCAGGGAGTATTAAAAGTGCTTCACTGAAATTACTTTGATGTTTTGTGTGTGTAGTCCGTGTTTGGCAGCGTGAAATTTGGACCTGTGGTGTGTGTGTCTGGTGCGCCAAGTTGAGAACTACTTTTCTCAACTTGGAATGCATAATCAGCCACAACTGAAAGTATGAGGATACATCCAAATGCAGATATGAGGTTTTCAGCTGTAATAGTGTGTATTATGATAGATACGTTAATCTGAAATGTTGGTACATACCAAACTGTATGTCTCATCCTCAAAGGCAAACTAGAATGAATATGATTATAAGAATAGGTGTTTATTTTGAGGTACACAAAAAGGAGGAGAGGATTCAAGACTGCATACAGATGGTGGGAGGAATATTTTGTGACCACAAGGCATTTGACTGTATTAATCACGATGTGTAATTAGAGAAATTGAAGTTTTATGGAGTATCAGGGAAATTTTACAATTTAGTGAAATCGTATTTAAGTGGAAGATATCAAAAAGTAATTTTAAGTAATAATAATAGTATTGAATCCACTTGGGAAAAATTAAAACAGGGGGTACCACAGGGATCAATTCTGGGACCCATTTTCTTTCTTATTTATATAAATGATTTGCCAAAATTAGCAACTATTGGAACAAAAATTCTTTTGTATGGTGATGATACTAGCATAATAGTAACCAGTTCAAATTTGGAACATTTTGAAACACAAATAGATAAAATATTTGGAGATATTAATAATTGGTTCAAAATAAACCAATTAGTATTAAATTATAACAAAACACATTATTTACAATTTAATATGAAAACTAGTAAGGATTATGATTTGAAACTTAACTACCAGGGTAATTATATCAAAAGTTCTACAAATACAAAATTCTTGGCTTTGATCATTGATGCTTCCCTATCGTGGAAGGCTCATATAGACCAAATTATGTCCAAATTGAATATAGCATGCTTTGTAATCCAAATGATACAAGCGATGATGTCTCAAGAAACTTAAAGAATGGTCTACTTTGCATATGTACATTCAATTTTGAGTTATGGAATAATTTTGGGGGGAAACCAACCACATAGTGAGAAAATTTTCAAAATTCAAAAGAGGGTGATCAGAATTATTACAAATTCAAGAGCTAGAGACTCATGTAGGGAATTGTTTAAAAAATTGGAAATACTGCCCTTAGATTCACAATATATTTTTTCTCTATCAATATTTGTGATAAAAAAAATAAACATTTATTTTCCACAAATTATCAGATCCATAGAGTCCACACAAGATTTAAAACCAACTTACATCCACCTATAGCTAATTTAACAAAGTTCCAAAGGGAGTGTACTACTTTGGAATTAAAATTTTTAATAACCTTCCTCACAATATAAAAGATCTAGCTAATGAGACAAAATTGTTTCAGAATGCTTGAAAAAGGTTTTTACCTTCAAACTCTTTTTATAATAGTGAAGAATATTTTAATTATCAGAGATAATCTGATGAAAACTGGTAGAAGATTGAAAGCGTATTACTTTTACTAGAGATCTGTATGTTATTGGTTTTAGATGTTTTATAAATTGTATTTTATTATTTAATGCTAAGATTCTCCTAACACTGTGTATATTGTGTTAGATAGTATGTACGAGACTAGGTCCATATCCACAGGATTGTACCCTAATCTGGATTTATGGAATGCAAATAAATTACATTACATTACATTACATACAGGACGGTGGGTATAACGGTAAACGTAACAGGCTCGATATGAGCAACACACCAGTTCATGTGTGTATATAAATATACGCCCTTTGTAACCACGCAAGGTTAACGAACTTGCTTCTTATGAAGCAATCTTGATTGCTTCAGGCCAATACCAGAATATCTTACAACATAAGTTATTTTTTTTACATTACAATTAATATAACGTAATGCAGTCTGTATGCATATGTATCCCTCCACGGTACATGTAGAAGATAAAAGTCAATTTACATAATTCGAATTTGACCTTCAGGATTGCGGATAGATTAGCTGTAATTGCATGCGACTAGCGTAGTCCGTCGCAGTGAGAATGGCTACTATGTTGTACAGGGGGGCTGCTCTCGCGGAAGTTTTTGTTCGGAACCATGGATCAAAGGTAGTTAAGAGTGGAAATATGACACATTAATATAGTAAACCATTATTATATTGTCATATGTAATAAGATAGTATTTTCTAGGAATAACTAATGCACAAGGCATTACGCCCATAACTTAAGTACAGCATATTACATATTCATGTCATCGGTCATTTCACTCGAGTCCAACTCGTTGTTCAAATTAGCATCCGTAAGAGAAGGCTGAGACTGCCATTCCACTGTTACAGGTTACTTTAATGTACAGTATGCTAACTATAAGTGCTGGCAATAGGTACTGCATTGTAGTACATGAATTCGTATAATTTTATTCCAGTATTTTGTACTGAATTGCTTTCTAGCTTCTTGGAGCAGCCGCAACCACGAAGTGGAACCAACAACAGCAGCGAAATTTGAATGTACACGAACATATCAGTTACACCCTTTTAAAAGATGCAGGTATTCCAGTACCGAACTTTGGCGTTGCAACGACGAAGGCTGAGGCACAAGAAATTGCTAAACGTCTGAATGTACAGGACTTTGTCCTCAAAGCTCAGGTCCTGGCTGGTGGAAGAGGAAAAGGTGCATTCAAAAATGGATTGAAAGGCGGTGTAAAGATGGTTGACACGTAAGTACTTTAAGATAAAGTTATACACGTATTAAGGCAGACTACTTCAACATAATTTTTGCTTTACAGTTGTAACTACAAGTCTTAAACTTCATGTGTTCATTTCCTCCAAAAGAATGTAAAAACTCTGCTAAGCCCACTTGTTTGTTTTCTTTATTCAGTTTGCCTGCATAGGATATGTAAGAGCAAAAGGCAAGATAATTTGAATTATGAAGAATGTGGAAGTGATTGTGGACTGTTCTAAGATGACAGTCCTTGAATGTGCCAGTGGAGGATGTGGCATTAACTTTTGAATTTTTCAGTAATTGTATTGCCAGTGAATATGGACTTAATGATATTAGGAATCAAAACTGAAAAGTTTGATTTCAATCTACGTAGTGATCCAGTTATGTAAACAGTTTATTTTTTAATAAAAATTGCCAGGATGACCTAACACTGTACAACCATAAGGAAAGCCATCCTTTTAACCCATTATGTGAGATTTTGAGTGAGACTTGTGATATAATGTGGTCCATACTTGCCACAATTGTTTCACTTTTTAATTATCCCTGACATTTTATTAGTAGGGTGGTAGTTTGTCTGTTATTAACTTGAGGCAACTGTCTGTTTGCATTTTGTCATTTCTTTGTGTTTCTAGACTTTGATTTTTACAAAAATGGACAATCAGAAGAGCCATTATGCAAATTTAATTTGCTTCTCCACATGTAGGAGAAGGCTATTTAAATATGTACACCTGGTCATTCATCATAAGGATAGCAATACCAGAAGGTTCAGTGCATTATGAAATTAAATTTTGGAACTCATTTTGTAATGTTAACATTTATTTGTGTGTATCAATAGAAATGTAATTTAGACTTTTGAGTTTTCTTTGAATAGCACTAGTAACATACAAATGTTTATGATGTTGTTGGTGATGGTATATTATTAAATTGCTTGTAGAATGTTGAAAGGATAGGCTTCTTTTATTAATTTTGTTTACTTTAGACCAGAGGAAGCAGCAGAATTAGCAGGGAAGATGATTGGCCAGTACCTGGTAACAAAACAAACAGGTGAAGCTGGGCGAATCTGTAATTCAGTGATGATTACAGAGCGAAAGTTTCCACGCAAAGAGTATTATATTGCTGTTATGATGGAGAGAGCATTTGCTGTAAGTTTAAATTGAAGAATTTGTTCAATATAAGCTTTTTGAAATATAATGTAGCAAATTATTGTGCTCCATGAAAAGTACACGATGCAATTAAAGTTTCCAGACTGACCATGAGGTGACAGTAATGCTGCTAGCACCAACTTCTGCCACTCATTGTAGATATAGGAAAGCCTGCTGAGTCATTTTCTGCTTGGAGTAAGGCCATAGAACACGGGATTGTTGAGTAACATGTTGTTAAACACAAGTATATACCGTTTCATTTGCGAATTTGATGTATCTAGGTAATGGTAAACTTGAAAGAACAAAATGTCTGCGTCAGATTTGGCTTTAAACTGGGAAAAAATATTACGGAAACTTATGAAGTGTTGAAAATAGCGTATGGAGAGCAGACAGTGGAAAGATCACTGGTTTTGAGTGGTTTTCCAAGTCCAAGAGTGGTATGCCTTCTGCTGAAGTTGCCAGAGCCTTAGAACATTTATTGACAAGCAAAACATGAAAATTTGAATCTTGTCTTCAAAATCAGTAGAACCACTGCCCATGAAGTTGCTGATATGTTGGAAATACCATTTGGGTCAGTTTAGAACATTCTGAAATACAATTTGAAGCTGTTTTGGATTGCCACCTAATTTCTTGCTTTGCCCCTGCCTACTATGGTTTGTCTATGCCTTAATTTCTAAGGAAAAACAAATTGACATTCCATGCCCTCCCTGCTCACTAGTTGTAGTGCCGTGTAACATGTGTCTTTTAGCAAAACTCAAGTTTGTGTTAAATTAAAGGAGTTTCAATTGTATCACCATGATTCAAAGAAAACTGCTGGATGCACTTTCTGCGCTTCAGGAAATGTTTCAAACTGTGGCACAGTTGCTGAGCTAACTGTGTAAAGTCCTGTGGTGACTACTTTGAAGGGGACAACATAGATTGGAAGAGAAGTGATTCTGTTGTGTTTTGAAATAATTTCAGTCCTGAAATTGCTTGATTGCACCGTGTACAGTTTTCAAAGTAGATGTTCAACTTTAAAACAAGGGGGTTATTTTGGGCACGGCCTAGAATCCGGGGCCAAAGCTGCCGCTGTCCGACACGTGTGTCGCTGCAGTCCTGGTGATTCAGGTTTTCATTTCTACCTACAACACACACCGTTCACTTTCTTCTCCGCATTTTCTATGTAACATCCATAATGCGTCGGTACTTCCTGTAGCCATCTTCAATGCTAGGCTGGTGCTATCACCGAAGGGTCTTAGTGGCGTGTTTGTGATTCCGAGTGTAGAATGGTGGATAGTATCTGTAAAGTTGTTCATGATTACGAGAAACGCTTGCAGGATGTGCTGTGTGTGCTGGGGTTTTCATACGGACATCGGATGGTGCAAGAAGACGGTGGAATGAACCGGATGTTTTTCACGTACCCATTCTTCGCGATCAGGTACGGCCCCACATATGTTTCATAAGAATTACACCTTCATGTACACACATGTTGGTAAGCGGCACGGCCCCACAGAATAGTGATCATCTTTAGGTTAGAGTTCTGAGTTAGTTTTTTGTATAGCCTGACACTACTAATCATGTCAGTATTACAGTATGTTTCATGAGAATTACCCCTTCACATACGCACATGTCGATAAGTGGCACGGCCGCACTGAATAGTAATCATCTTTAGGTTAGAGTTCTGAGTTTTTTTTTTAATAGCCTGACACTACTAATCATCTCAATATTACAATACGTTTCATAAGAATTACACCTTCACATACGCATGTGTCGGTAAGCGGCACGACCCCACTGAATAGTGATCATCTTTACGTTAGAATTCTGAGCTAGTTTTTTTTATAGCCTGACAAAACTAATCATTTTACTACATGAATGTTATAACATGTTCCATAAGTATTGCGTCTTCAGGTAGGAGCGTGCAACAGTCGTCTGCTGCAGCATCAAAGTCCTTCAATTTCCATATACATCTATCAAATTCAGTCATAGCTTGTGACCACAGGCAATGAAACAGAGAAAGAGACAAAGAAGAATATTTATTCATAAGAGATTTTAATTGATTGAGGAAGGAAAAATTTTTAGTGGTTAGATATTGTCTTTACTTTAAAGAGATCAGCCATGATAATTGTTATTTTCAGTTGAATATGAAGATGGATTTCTATGTGTTGTGTTAAAATTGAATTAGAGATAGCTGAAGTTCCATGTCACCATAGTACCACTTCACATCTGCACTTCACCTAAGGGTTTTGGAGGTAATATTAAAAAATTTGTTAGTGGTGGCACTAAGAAGAAGTATGAAGGGCTTGGTGTTTAGGGGTAAGACCTTCCATACAGAAAGTCTCAGGTTTAAGTTCATACAGTTCTTTTAAAATTTTATTCCTTTCTTTTACATCTGACAAAGTTACATCTTCATGAATATGAGATGTTCCAGGCTGTTACACTGCTCTGGATCCCGTGTTAAGCTGTAGTTCCTCTGTGTCAGACATCATCAGCATGACTGGGATTTTATGAGACTTGGTAGGTGATGACACTGTAACTGAACCTTCATTCAAGCTGTCCAACCATGGCTCTTGAGTTGATTAATCAGTCCCAAACTAACATGGTGAGGCTATTACAAAATTAATGTGTAAGGGGGAATCGAGAGTGGTTGCAAGATTGCTGATGTATGCCGTCTGTCCGGAAAGTAAGTGTACTGATTTTTTATTTAAGTATCTATTGGACTTACCTGAAATTACAAGTGATCTCCTTCAAAGTATGAC
>Ga0209629_10003125_pt1 | contig 11688 bp, 12 predicted proteins | sample TergutCu122P5_FD_187286 | JGI IMG/M metagenome (GOLD analysis project Ga0209629, IMG submission 187286) | Cubitermes ugandensis P5 segment gut microbial communities from Kakamega Forest, Kenya - Cu122 P5 (SPAdes) (version 2) | ecosystem: Host-associated > Arthropoda: Insects > Digestive system...
ACGTCCGCCACGACGTGAGAGATCCCAGCGGCGGAAGTGGGAACTGTGGGCGAGAATGTTGTCCGGTAATTTTGCCTAAATGTTGACTTCCATGCTACATTTAGGGATCTTTTACATGCCGCAAATCTACGACATGGGACCGACGGCTTTACTTCCCCTCCGAAGGAAGGCGTGCTGAGGATTTTTGTCACTATATCAACCACAAATTCAACATGCAACAGTGGAAGTTCATAACAAAGTTCATGTTGCAGAAATATTCATTGACCTTGCCAGGGCCTGGTATCACTTACAAGATGTTACAAAATTGTTTGTTTGTGGGTTACGTGGGAATCCAGACAAATGGTTCAAATTGTATCTTCCAAACGGGAGAGAGAGTGGTGCTGTGAAGCCTGACACACACATAATAACACTTGTTCATATTGAGGTAACACAGCATTGAGTCCTATCCAGTTTTGCACAGGGTCCTGTAGTTTTTATAGTGTATGTTAGTGGCCTTGCACACTCTATAAATGCAGCCTGAACACTTATTCCCTTGCTGATGATGCCAGTTTAATAATCTCAGAACTTGACTGACACTGTTCTGTGAAATCACTAAACAATGTGGTTAGCACCTGATTAACACACTTCAAGTACTGATAAAACAACATTCATAAACTTTGTTTCCAGCAACAGACCAGTGACTGGTATAAATAGAGCGTACTATGATAAATCTATGCAAGAAGCAAACACTCAAGAGTCTCTTGGTTTCAAAATCAACAGATTTTTAACAGGTACACATACTGATTACATAAGGATTAAATTTGTGCTTTGCAGTAAGATGTCTTTCATTTCCTGGTGGTTTAAGGTTTTTGAAGACCTCTGTTCTTTACATAATCTCAAGCATGAATTTCTTGCGGAAATTCATCTTATTCCTTTTGTGGAAACAAATTAACAGAAGAGTCTCATGTTGAGAGAACAGGGTCATATAGAGGCTGATACAAGAAATTTTGTATACTAACCCTTGACTCTGGGCATATTTGTTGTAATCATATTTATGTTAATCCTGGTGACATTTTTCAGTCAAATTCAGAGGTTAATGAAGCAGAACTAGTCAGATGTGATATCAACAGATCAGTTGCTAATTTTGCAGTGTTCTGAAAAGACACCTTCTTACCTGTATATTGGTCAAGCTGTCTGTCAGTGTGATGCAGTTCCAAATTACTGCATTGACATTGTGTCCTGCATCATGAGAGCACAGGTATGATTGGTAATGGGAATGGTACTGTTGTTGTAGACAGCAGCATGGATTCACTGAAAGTTGAACCTGATGCGTGTGACAGCGGTGAGGTCATTGGCATAAAAGTTGAGGAGGTCACTGTAAAAGAAGAAGGTTTCACTGTAACAGAAGAGGATTTTGCAGTTGTAAAAGAAGAGGAGGATCCTCTGCTAATAAGAGTGCCACTAATAGAGAGAGAGTGTGAGGTGAGTCTTGTCTGTGTGTCCATTCAGTTCTGTAGGCTTTTGACAGTGGTTGAAGTCAGGAAATACTTGCTATCATTTGGTGCAGAATCTTTTGTCTTCCAGTTTGCTATGCAAAAATTTAAAGATTAAGATATACAGAACTATAATTTTGCCTGTTGTTTTGTATGGGGGTGAAAGTTGGTTGCTGACACTGAGGGAGGAACGTAGGCTGAGGGTGTTTGAGAATAGGGTGTTGAAGAGAATATTTGGGCCTAAGAGGGACGAGGTAACGGGGAAGTGGAGAAAACTACATAATGAGGAGCTTAATGATCTGTACTGCTCACCCAATATTGTTTGGGTGATAAAATCGAGGAGAATGAGGTGGGCGGGGCATGTAGCGCGTATGGGGGGAGGAAAGGTGTCTACAGGGTTTTGGTGGGGAAACCTGAGGGAAAGGGACCTCTTGGGAGACCCAGCTGTAGATGGGAGGATAATATTAAGATGGATCTTCAGGAAGTGGGACATGGGAGTATGGACTGGATCGAGCTGGCTGAGGATAGGGACAGTTGGCAGGCACATGTGAATGTGGTAATGAACCTTCAGTTTCCATAAAATGCAGGGAATTTAATGACTAGCTGAGAACCAGTTAGCTTCTCAAGAAGGACCCTGCTTCGTGGAGTAAGTGAGTGAGTAAGTATCGTATTTTGAAATACTGTTATTATTTTGGAGTTTTCCATTGTGTGCTGGTTAATTAATGCCCTTTGTTTTGGAAGCTGGCTTTCCTTCCATACTCAGGTGCAACCTGTGAGGTGGACCCCTTACTAAGAGCTACTCGCAAATTGTTCACACAAAACTGCTACCTCCATCTTCTACCCTGAACACTGTGTATTTCATATTCCCTGCTGTGGGAGCATCTCACTTGAGCATATAATTTCAAGGAATCATATTCTGTCAATGCTCACAGTTTTAGTGGCTTATAGATTTTCCTTGCACTGGGGATAATCATCCAATAATGCATATTAATACAGTTGTCTGTGGTGTGTTCTGGTACTCTGCCCTGCTGAAAATGGGTAAAGTTGCCTGTTATGGGGAGGTTTCCTAATATGGTAAGGTGCATTATTTCATATCAGGAGGTGCCGCACTCTCTGCTTAAGAATGTAAATCATCAAGCAGATGAGGCTATTCTTTATAATCACAGTATAAACAGTCAGTTGCTCAGGACTTCGGTACTGACTGGGCGTCTTTGTTTTGGTGTGCTGTGAAATGTTTGTTTATTGCTAAGCTGTGACTCATGAGCTGTTGAAGGTAAGCTATTTTTCTATATTAGTTTGGTGCTCAGTTTTCTGTTAAGTGTAATCTTAAACGCTTGCTTTGGTTCATTAGTAGAATTTTAGGTCCTGTTTTATTCACCCATTTTTCTCAAGCACCTGTTTTCACCTATTATGGGGAGGTCTGAAGAGCCTAATATGGGACTGCCCATATTAGGAAGTCAGTATGTTGTGCATTATTGCTTCTGGGTTATATAATATTACAGATGACTCAAAGGGAAAAAATGGGACCCTGAAAGGATGATGGCAGCAATTGAGGCTATGAGGAACAAGGAAATGGGCAGCTAAAAGGCATCCAGAGTTTTAAACGTACCACAGACAACACTACAGCATTATGTTAAAGACCGGCAGAAAAGCTCAAGTGAAACATTAAAAACAAAACTGGGTAGGAAGCAGGTTCTTCCTTATGAAGCAGAAAATGATCTGGCTGAGCACTGTCTTTTGTTGGAAAGAAAGGTGTTTGGCTTGACAATGGCAGATGTCATGCGTCTCACTTACCAACTTGTTGTAAGAAACGGAATTAAAAACCAATTTTGCAAGAGAAATGAAGAGGCTGGGAGGAAGTGGTTGAAAAATTTCCTAAGTCATCATCCAGAAATTTCAGTTAGAACCCCTGAAGGTCTTTCAAGAGCAATGGGTTTCACTCCTGAATCAGTAGCTCAGTTTTTTTTAAATCTATGAACCTGCAATGGACACCATTCAACATAATCCTGCAAGACTTTACAACTGCGACGAAACAGTCATCACTATTGTACAGCACAAACACACAAAAATATTAGGATGGGAGGCAAGCATCAGATATCTTCTCTTCAATCCGCAGAACGGGGATCTCTTGTGACAGTTGTCACCCGTATGAGTCCAACTGGACACTTCATTCCTCCGTTACTTGTATTTCCAAGAAAAAATATGAAATAAGAACTGATGAATGGCACCCACCTGGATCGATCCACGCGTGCCATCCCTCGGGGTGGATACAGAGTGAGATTTTTTCCCAGTGGTTTCTTCATTTCATCAAACATACAAAGCCAACATGGACGGGCACTATTCACACACCGGGAACCTGGAAATCATTACTTTAGCTCGAGAGAATCATGTTGATATAATTTACCTCCCACCTTACAGCAGCCACAAAATGCAACTCTTGGATAAAGCTTTCATGGGGCCCCTGAAAAAATTCTACTGCCAAGAAACTGAAAAGTGGCTCAGTTCACACCCAGGGCAAGTTGTCACCGTCTACCAGATTGGCGAACTGTTCGGAAATGCACACAAGCAAGCTGCAACAGGCAAAATAGCGGATAATGCTAATGGCTTCAGGGCAATAGGCCTCTTTCCTTGTGACAAGAACATCTTCAGACCATATGATTTCCTTCATCCTCAGAGGACAAAGATGCTGCCCCTGTGAACCATCCTGCTTTGGTAAAGACCAGCTATCAGCCATCATTCTCGTCTGCTAATTTTTCGCCATTCACTTCTGCTGAGGCTCTCCAATCATCAGATATCAGCCCTCTGCCAAGCCTGAAACTAAAGCCAAAACCTCGTGGTGGAACAGCAAAGAAAATAACGAGTTCACCTTACAAAAAAATTGTTGGGGCAACTCAGAAAAAGAAAATCAAACAGGCCACTAAATCCAAAACCAGTCGGCTTGCGTCAAATGCTCGTCTTGGTCCTTCATAAAGATGGGTGAGAAGGGTTTGCCGGACACTCCATTAGATTTGGACACTGACTTGGCTGTTCCTTTCGCTGACGTTTCAATGGAAGAAGATGAGGAACAGGACACTGATTGTGTGTTCTGTACTTGTAGTTTCTCTGAAGACCACAATTGAGAAGACTAGATACGACGTGCGAAATGTTTCAGATGGGCGCACACACTGTATGCTAGTATGGAGGAAGATTTTGTTTGTGAGTCTTGTCAGCAATAAACACTGTTTTGTTCTTAGTTTGTATCCTTTGTATTTGTAAGGTTTTTCTTGTATTTTGTAACTGTTCTTTGTGCTTTCTTTGTAAATTATTCACCTCCACAAATTAGGAACACATGTGCACCTAATTTTGCACCTAATTTGGGGATACGAAGCTTTAAAGGAAATGAATTTTACACACGTTTTTCTTTTCCTAATGTATGATGTTTATGTAGCAACTGTCTCTTCATTAATTGGCTAGTTATTCTTGTGTTTTGAAAGGTTTTACATTTTCCTAAGTTTAATAGCAGTTTATAAAAACCTCCCCATAATAGGCGACTTTCCTCTGTACGTTCAAGTTCATTTCTGGTGTTAATTCAAAATGAGGCTTCAATAAATTATTATTATTATTATTATTATTATTATATGCTTAATAAAATTGAGCCTGACATGGCACTGGCAGCATGCCATACACCAAATTGCTTGTGTCATCGTGTGAGTGGATTGAGTAGGCATTTTAATTCTGCATGCCAATAGTAAAACTATGGCCTTCGTGTGCTATTTGTTCTTCCTCTGTACAGTTCTCATAATTGTTTCTTTCTTATCAGAACATGCTGAATGAACACATACATGACCGGGACCATTCACATTCCTGTGATGTTTCTATTCAGTCATTCAGTCAACAGGGTGATATGAAGAAACATAAACAGACACATTCTGGAGGTCTTCCTTGTTCCTGTGATGTGTGTAATAAATCATTCAGTCATAAGGGTCCTCTTAAGACCCACAAACTCATGCATAATGGAGATCGTCCTTATTCGTGTGATGTGTGTAATAAATTATTTAGTCACCTAAGCAATCTGAAGAGACATCAACGCATACACAGTGGAGAGCATCCATATTGCTGTGATGTGTGTAGTAAATCATTCAGTGAGTGGAGCAGTCTGGTGACGCACAAACGCATACATACTGGAGAGCGTCCTTTTTCCTGTGATGTCTGTAATAGATCATTCAGTCAACATAGCAATCTGAAGAGACATAGACGCATACATAGTGGAGAGCATCCTTATTCGTGTGGCATGTGTAATAAAACATTCAGTCAACGTAGTACACTCAAGACGCACAAGCTCATACACAGTGGGGAGCGGCCTTATTCTTGTAACGTGTGTAATAAATCATTTAGTCACAAGAGTACTCTTAAGACCCACAAACTCATGCATAATGGAGATCGTCCATATTTCTGTGATGTCTGTAATAAGTCATTCAGTCTACATAGCAATCTCAAGAGACATAGACGCATACATACTGGAGAGCATCCTTTTTCGTGTGACGTTTGTAATAAAACGTTCAGTCAACACAGTACACTCAAGACGCACAAACTCATACACAGTGGAGAGCGGCCATATTCTTGCAGCGTGTGTAATAAATCATTTAGTCAACGTGGTATTTTGAAGACACACAAACTTGTACATACTGGAGAGCGTCCTTATTCTTGTGATGTCTGCAATAAATCATTCAGTCAACATACCAATCTCAAGAGACACAGACGTATACACAGTGGAGAACATCCTTATTCATGTGACGTATGTAATAAATCATTCAATGAACGGAGTGGTTTAAGAAAACATGAACACGTACATGGTGGAGAGCGCCTATATTCCTGTAACACATGTAACAAATCATTCAGGCACCTAAGCAATCTCAAGAGACATGAATGTATACATAGTGGATAGTGTCCTTAATCTTGAAGTGTGTATAGCGTAACATTCAGGAAGTTCAGTATTTAAACGGTCATGAAAATGTCAAAGTGGAGTATGTCTGTTTTTGTGTGATGTATGTAATCAGTTATTGAACCAACAGAGCAGAATGTTTAATGAAATATCAGAGTACACAGATGTAATGAGTCAACAGAATTCTCAGGGCACAACCATTTATGTTACAGAGGTGATGCTTTTTGCTAATGAATGAATACCTATTACTGGAAGAATGATATGAGTACATATAAATGTGCGTGTCATGAGGGGATCCTTATCCCACTGATGAATGTAGCCATGCAAGTAGTGGAGAATTCTGAACAAACATCAACATTTGCATACTCTGCAGCATCTTTTCCCAGTTCTGCTCAAAAGCAGAGCCATACTAACAGCAGTGAGTTTTCGTACTGCAGTGATGGGTGTGACAAATGTGTTCATATTTCTTTGAAGAAACATGGTGCATGCCTAGTGGAGGGCATCCATATTCTTGCTGTCATGTATTTACAGAAAAAGATTGTGATAAAAAAATGGTATTTACATTATGTAGAACATCTGTAATTCTCTAATAACCCAGTGAATACAGAATTCTAATGACACAGTGTGTGTGGTCCAAATTAAATTGCCACGTTGAGAAATTATTGTGTGAAATGATTGTCTGGAGTAATATCAGTGCATCCATAATGGAGATGTGTAAAGAATCATTCAGGAATCTGAGTTCACCTCATATGAAGTACACTGTGAATATATGTTTCAGGTCCATTCCCCCTCTCTGCAGTAGTAAGGGCAATTGAACCATGGCTTCATGCTTATAAGAAGTTATTATTTCGCAGGGTTATTTTATAAGCCTGCTATGATCAGTTTCTGTGCATTTTCTTCTGTTTAATGATGTGGCATTTCTTGATGTGCAAGGGGTTGGCTGTCTCTGCTACCGTCATCCTTCTGCCACTAGCAGAGGACACAGCATTCATTTCCACTGTCTGTGGAATTTTACACAGTTTCATGTGTTCAAAATACAGCTGTATATCCTCTGCTAAGTGTAAGCATGAGGCATGAATCACCCCCCATAGTGGGAAAGTAGGATTTCCATTGAGGGTGTAAAAGGCAGGTGTGCAACTGGTGAGGAGAAAATGTTTTGGATGTGGTGTGAATATTACAGACAGTACAAGATTCGTTTGATGCCAGCTGTGTACAAATACAAGAATAAATGTGCTGTTAATCATAGATTACTGAAGAATGATACTTTGAGCTGCGAATCACCACTATCCATAAGTATATATTGCCGCCTCTCCCATTGCCATTTCAGGAAAGGAAAGTAACATATCACATTCAGAAATGGCACAGTGTACTGCCATATGTTATAATAGGATTTTAAAATGTATTGTTTCCCACCTTGTCAGTCAGTCCCCCCCCCCAAACTCTTAGTCTTCTGGTTGTAGAACTGTGTAATTCAGCACACATACTGGTGTTTAGAGGAATGTTCTGCTTAAATCATCTTCCATGAGAGCTCTTTTATTTCAGGTTCTCTGCATGAGAGCATCTCACGTGAGCAAAGAATTGCAAGGGATCATAAATGGTTAACATCATAGTCATTAGTAGCAGGAATAGGAGTAAAAAAAAAGTGACTGGTGCTATTATGGACCCTAATGACATGTAATCTTAGTAGTTCCATTGTATCTCTTCTCTGTTTTAAATGGGACTAATGTACTATGCCCAGCCTTGTATTTGAGGCCATTTGCCCTCAAGGTGTATAGATCCTTCGGCTTCAAGAACATGCGACTTAGGTTCTGTATCTTTAATATGCCAATGCCAGACAGTGACATACAATATATACCCTATCTTGTTTTTTCATCCCCGCACAGTCGGCAGTCCTGCCACTGTGTGAGTCGAAGTTTAAATGTATGAGCTCAAAAGTTTGTGTGGCCTCTTAGTAGTCCCACAGCCACTGTAAGCTTCAGTCTTCACATTGCCTTGAAGCTGTTCTGCTGTTCTTGGCAGAGGTTAACTCATAGCATCTCAGACTGGCAGCAACCTTTACAGGTCTTCCATCTGTTCAGGTGCTTCTCTCTCAAATGACTCCTGATGACATCTTTGCCCACAGCAAAGGGAATACTAGCAGTTTGATCAGAAGGGACTTCATTAGTCCCTTTCTTGGCCAATTCATCAGCTTCTGCATTTCCTGTTATTCCATTATGCCCAGATATCCATACTATAGTGACTTTATTAGATCAACTTAATTTTCCAGCACTTACATAGATTCCCATACCAGAGCCCATTCAGTGATAGTTTTACAAGTGCTGCTATTGCTGCCCTGCATTCAGAGCAGATACGCATTCTTCTTGTCACATTCTTAGGCAAAAGGTGTTCTGTGCACCTCAGGATTGCCATCACCTCAGCTTGAAACACTGTAGAGAGGCTGCCCATTGGAATACTGTCCCTCTGGTTACCCCTTAGTCCATAAACACTGACTCATCTGTGCACCAAAGGTCAACGTTAGGGTCGGTGATTTTGCCTGGCATCCACCAGTCTTCTCTAGTCGGTATCAATACTTTGAATTGTTTTACCGCCTGATACTTTTTAAGGATCCTATCCTGTTTTAATGTGAAAGGGTATTTCTGAAGGAATTCAAGTTTCATATGTCCCAATCCTGTATTTCTCCATTCTCCTTGATGCTTCAGTCTGTATGCAGTGAATCTAGTTGCACAAATGACAGCCAGGGCCAGGGGAGTTAAACAGAGGGCTACTTCCATTGCTTCTATGAGTGTATTTTTCGCAGACTCCACAGCAGCCCTCAGGTAACTACCCTGAAGGCTTTGCAGTAGATTCTTTGCTTTACCCTGCTCACCATGGGCCAACAGACCACTGATGCATACAGTATTCTTGGCAGCAGAACTGCCCTGTGCCTCCACAGGGCTAATTCCCCAAGTGTTGCCCATGGTTCTTCTACACACCCACATAGAGGAGTAAAATTTCTTCCTTCTTGCTGTGAGATGTTGCTTCCAATTTAATTTAGGGTCTAGTAAGGCTCCTGAATATTTCACTGAAGAGGTGAAGACAGTTTCCTTTCCCCCGACTCTAATAGCCTGTGTTGGGTCTGGTTTGTATTTCCTCGTAAAGACCATAACATTAGTCTTCAACAGACACCATTAGACCTTTGGTCACACACCATCTCTGTACAATCTTCAGGACGTTAATCGTAAGATCTTTTTCATAGTCATATTGTTTTATAGTTTTTTCTTTCATTGTGTACGTTTGACCAAGAGTGCATGTTAATACATTTGTTAATGGTGTGTACTGCTACATTGCCCACTGAAAATATATTTGTAACTCATTGTGTACTTATTCAAAATGTGGATCCTACACATTTGTGTTCATACCATTCCACTTTAGTTTATATATGAATATGCCACCTGTTGCAACACTTAACAGCACACGTTACACCAAACAGCTGAATCTAACCCTGTATGTGGATCTAATAAAAAAATAATTGTGTTGAAATAATTAGCCTACGGCCTTGCTGTGATAGTGTCTTATAATTGTTTCTTTCTTATCAGACGACGCTGAATGAACCCACACATGGTGCAGAACACCCACATTTCTGTGACATATCTGATGAATCATTCAATGAACAGAGTGACTTGAAGAAGCATGAACGTATACATAATGGAGGACATCCTTATTTCTGTGATGTGTGTAATAAATCATTCACTCATAAGGGTCCTCTTAAGAGACATAAAATCATACATAGTGGAGAGCATCCTTATTGCTGTGACATGTGTAATAAAGCATTCAAGTACAAGAGGAATCTCAGAAGTCACAGGCAAATGCATAACAGAGAGCATCCTTATTGCTGTGATGTGTGTGGTAAATTGTACAGTTACCAGAATAGTCTCGTGATACATAAACGCCTGCATAGCGGAGAGCGTCCTTATTGCTGTGATGTGTGTAATAAATTATTCAGTCAGTCAAGTGGTCTCAAAAAACATGAACGCATACACAGTGGAGAACGTCATAATTATTGCTGTCTTGTATGTAATAAGTTATTTTGTGACCAGAGTGGTCTAAAGAGACATGAACTCATACATACTGGTGGTCGTCCTTATTCATGTGTCGTGTGTAGTAAGTCATTTAATAAAAACAGTACTCTCAAGAGACACAGGCTCGTACATATCGGACAGCGTCCTTATCCATGTGACTTGTGTTACAAATCATTTAGTCACCAGAGGAGTCTCAGGAGGCACGAACATGTACATAGAGGAGAGTTTCCTTATTGCTGTAAGATGTGTGGTATGTCATTCAGTCAGAGTAGTTCTCTCAAAATGCATATACTCGTACATAAAGGAGAGCGTCCCTATTCTTGTGACATGTGTAATAGGTCATTCAGTCTTGAGAGAAGTTTGAAGAAACATAAGCATGTGCATAGTGGACAGCATCCATATGTCTGTGACGTATGTAGTAAATCGTTCAATTACCGCAGTAGGCTGATGACACACAAACGCATGCATAGTGAAGAACGTCCTTATTCTTGTGATGTATGTGATAAACTATTTAGTGTACACAGCAATCTCATGAGACACAAACGTATACACAGTGGAGAGCGTCCTTACTGCTGTGCTATTTGTAATAAATCATTCAGTGATCAGAGTACGCTCAGGAAACATGAACGCATACATAATGGAGAGCGTCCTTTTATGTGCAGCATGTGTAATAAGTCGTTCAATAGCAGCAGTAACCTGAAGAGACACCAACGCATACATAGTGGGTAGTTTGTTTAGTCTATGTGACCTGTAGTAATTGTTCAACTTGGTAATGTAAAAACATATCATTGTAAACACAGAAGGGAGAACCAAAAAACTGACATACTTCCTCTATTGCTAAAAAGCAAATGAATTGTGAAATCCACAAATATTATTAGAGTTGTTTTCATCTAAATAATGGAGATTGTTGTGTTTTACTCCAAAAGCTGGAGACTGCTTGTTTTGAAACCATTGTGTCCAGAGACATATAGTTTTGAAACAGCTCTTCAGAAATGCTTGTTGTTCAGTTTGTACCTACCTCTTGAAGCTACCTTGATTGTTTTTAAGTCATTATACTTGCATAATATACAACAAAGCCCTGTCTTTATCAAGTATTTATACCAAAATACTTTAAATGAAGTATTACAGACCTCTGAACAGTCATTTTTATTTTAAGATAAAATATACAGACTGCTTAAGTATTAACAGTGAATGTGAAAACAGATGTGCTGCTGTAGGAACGTGCTTGTTGTAACGG
>Ga0209629_10003126_pt1 | contig 11685 bp, 4 predicted proteins | sample TergutCu122P5_FD_187286 | JGI IMG/M metagenome (GOLD analysis project Ga0209629, IMG submission 187286) | Cubitermes ugandensis P5 segment gut microbial communities from Kakamega Forest, Kenya - Cu122 P5 (SPAdes) (version 2) | ecosystem: Host-associated > Arthropoda: Insects > Digestive system >...
AGCATTTCTGGCTTTACTAGGAGCTCCATATATATATATGACATTAGTAGCCTAAGGGTTAAACATAGCAATGACACTACAAGTTTAATTATGACTGTACTTAATGATATGGTGCTGATTAGCTGTAACGTTACGGAAGGGAATGGCGAGATAATCGATTCTGAAGGTGAGGCTGCCAATTGACAGAGGCATTAGTTCAAAACCGAATCTACTGCTTTGGTTATTTTCGGAAGTCGGCATACTTTATACTAACTGAAATCGCAGAGATAAGTAATCTAATTTGTTCATAAACATTACCTCCAACACCCCCCGCCCCAACCCCAGAAATATCTACAGAGCCATAACTTTGTCGTAAGTAGTTCACATGCCTAATAGAATTTCATCCATCATGTGCAGAATTGTTTATACTGCTAGAGTGGGTCACTTTGAGCAGGAAGTAAAATTTCTTTCACACTGGACGAAATTAACAGAATATAGGTCATGACTTAGTAATTTAAAAGCATATACTGACATGTCTTACATATGAGGTTGGGTTGTTATTCTAACTTTTATATCGCATAGTTTGTTTATGGAATATTTAAAGAAACATTTCGGCCTATCATGTTAGGCCATCTGCAGTTCGATCACAAACAACACTGTACTGAGGGTTAAAGTATATTTACATTTCATGCGGTATTAGCTCAGAGGAAGTAAGATGCCATTTTCTTTTACTTGGTTTAAGTAGGGGTGCAAAATGCCACACGTCTTAAATATTTGTCTTAGTCATTTTACGAAATGTGTTCTTATGTCGCAATGGTATATTGCGTCGTGTATTTTAATACAATACTAACACTCTTGGACAAATATCTATAGTAAAAGAGACTATGAGTATAGTAAGATGTTAACAACCTGGTACTCTTAGATTATAAGCTGGGAAATTTTTACATATTTGGAGCTAAACTTATGTGTTTTAAGAGATACCCGCCTTGCTCATGTCTTGGATTTTTAGAATTTTTTACCTCTTGTGGTATTGTTTTCAGGGAGAGTGGTACGATCAAATTGTCATAATCTAGTGGCTGTTTGATCCAGTTGTTATAAGTCTTTTGAGAAGCTGCTTGTGGTGTGTGTGTAATTCGGCTCCATTAACGGAAAAATAAATTAATTTTCGTTTAAATTACAGGTAAACCAAGAACACAACAGAAATTCATACACTAAGTTTGATCGGAACAGGGTTAATACTAGGTCAATGTAACGAAAGTGACAGTTACGGCTGAAATGCAGTTTAACATTCGCAGGACCTTCAGACTGCCCTCAATGTGCATTGTCGAATTCAATACAAAGCCGTCAACAATTTAATGTTGACATGACCGGTAATGCTGAAAGACCTTGTTGTGTGATTTCTGACCCAGTGTATTCTACAAGATGTCAGAAGAGATTCACTTTCTTGTTTGAATCCAATTTGCTACGAGGATCAGGAGGAGAAGCAGGAGAAGTAAAAGAAGGTGTAAAGAAAGAACAGGGAAACGTAGTATTCAATATGCTGTGGGCTTTGGTGAATTTTATCCTTCTCGTCAGTGATTCGACGAAAACTTCCTCACGAAAATCGTACACAAGAAATAATTATAGACAAATATATTCATTCCTCGCAGAACTCACAAAACTACTTTATTATACACATTGTTATTATTATTATTATACAGCGTGATTCATAAAGATGGACTCAATTTCGTAAATCTATATTTAAAAATTAGACCTAGTGACAAATATGATGTAAATTACATTTGATTATACTCACAATGAAGTTTATAAATGTTAAAAAAACGAAACGCACGCTGCACAGCAGTTGGCGACTCAGTTTTAATAAACTCACGAACGCAAAAATCTTGTGCTGCATAGTAGCCATTTTGCTCTCAATTGACGCTGCTGCACTGCTGTGCGATAGGCGAGCGCTCTAGCGGTGGTACTTGAAAATTTAGGACACCCTCTTTCAAATGTTATGAAGATCATTCACATAACATGTGTAGTTCAGGAAATATAGTGCGAAATTGAGTCCATCTTCTTGAATCACGCTCTACTTTATAAGGGCTTATTACTACAGCACACCTTATTCCTACGATAAATATAATCCAGGTTTTTCATTGTCGCTAGGTTGTAAATTCAGAAACCGGAATAAAGTGGTGACAGCGTTGTTGCAGTCTAATAATTTCTCTCTTCTGCTCTGATTTTAGATTAAGTCCTCCACTTGACCAGCTAATTCGTTGGTACGGATTCAATGTAGGCTGAAAACCTTATCAAGTCTAACAATGCTTAAACGCGATGTATTTTTCACATACACATTCTCTTCAATGGACAGCTAAAAAAAACGCGGATTTATGAATAGTGCATGGAAAGCAGGTTCAACATAGACACAAAATATAACATGAATGCATGTACGTAGAAATTAATCACAACATAATACACCACCTTATAGTAAAAAACATTAAAATACAGTAATACAGCCTTCATATCCGAAACTAAATAACGGCAGATGTCGTAGTGCTTAACTTTTTAAAATAATAATTATAAACAAGATGGGAAATGGACGTATAACGTAATATAGTGGCGCATTCGCATAAGTTTAATACCTCCTCGGCTATCCTAACAGCTGATACCATTTCACTCAACGACAGCACATTTATGGCGATTTAGTACAGCCGGAAAAAACGTAACGTACTTATGTCTGCATGTAAAGTGTCCCAAATTCTTGTCTGATTTTAACCGAATTTGGAGTTCCTTAAGAGATGTTCATTAAAGTGCCCAATATCAAATTTCACAAAACTCCCTCCAGTGGAAGCAGCGCTGTTGCATGGGGACGAACGGAGGGACGGACACGAATGACGAAACCTATAGACACTTTTCGCGAATATGCTAAAGCGCCTAAAAATATTGGCATTTGGTGACCTGTGTTACCTCAAACCCATGTCAGTCAGGGACTTCCTGTTTTACTGACTATAAGAAAGTATTAAAAACTACGTCATTGGGATAGACTGTAATAGTATGAAGTTCATAAGATGTTTTATGAAAATCAGTCACTCGCTTCCAAAAATTGAAAGAGGAACGTACAGATGCGTAGACAAAATCCTGGATGTCATAAACATCTCATTTTCTTTCAGTAAGGAAAATACTCTGAAACTATTCATATAAATTGCAAAATATGAATCTTTTCTGATTTGCATTAAGGCCTTTACAATTTTTTGCACCCTCAAATTGACGGTTAGTTCATTTCTCCAGTTTGTTTTAAGCTCACTTCACGCACATATTGCACACCTACGCACGGCACATATATTGGCAGTGTTCCTTACTGTCAGTAGGTGGTTTTCACTGCCCACAGAATTGACGCAAGTCTGTTGACAGTGGAAAAGGACAACGCTTTGTACGTATAAATAAGCACAAGGAAGGTATTCAGGTCGGTTTAGGTAATATCGGTATTTAGTACCTAACGCATGATAGGACCCTATTCCTCAAAATCTCTTATAAATAAGATAAATATATGTCATATTGCATTTAGAATGGATATAATCGTGTTTTGACGCCAGAAAAAAGGGCACGTTTTACTTTTCTTGGTGCACTGCTTTATAGCCATACGGATAAAATTAATCGCTTTATTGATTAAGTTTTCACAGTTCAATATTTTGGAAGGGTAAAAAAAACACATAGTAACAGCAAATAAAGGTCACAGTAACTTGATGTTTTTCTGACCGTGCATCATGAATTGACTATATATTACTCGTAATTATCAACTTGATGCACTGATTATTATTTATTCATAAAATATTATATCCCTCTACATGTTTCGAGCCTAAAGTGCTCATCTTCAGGAGGATCCAATTGTATACATGCAGCATATGGTACTGTCATTCTCTACGAGATTTCGTGGTCGCCTGTCGGTACACAGCTGCGTACCGACAGGCGACCACGAACTCTCGTAGAGAGTGACAGTTCCATATGCTGCATGTATACAATTGTATCCTCCTGAAGATGAGCACTTAAGGCTCGAAACATGTAGAGGAATATAATATTTTGTGAATAAATAATAATCAGTGCATCAAGTTGGTAATTAATATATAGTTAAAGATCACACTGTTAATTACACTTATATTCACGCTGGCTAAAGAACGAACGTGAATTCAGATGTAACAGCTTCGCTGCTCTAAGGAGGAAACATACGCCCTACGCCATCACTGAGGTTTTGGCGAGATCGTAAAAACTAACATATGCTATTTGTGCTTAAAATACACAGCCTTCCGACAGAGTTAACGGCCAGCAAGCTGTAGGGGTGACAAGTTTTAGTAACCAAAGCTTCTGGCTATAGAAGAGCGAGATAGGTAGCGTGGAGTCAGTGACTTCTTGTTGAACTTAAGCGTTGCCAAAATGAATGAAAATTTTTGTTTCTGTTGAGAGACCCCTTATTAAAAGTGAAAGTACAATCGTATCTGAGTAAGACGTGAAGTCGTATAAGGGACTGGAGATAAGCGTCACGGATTCTGAAACTCTGCATCAGATGGAGTCGAGTGGTCAGCTCCACACTCCGTCAGCTATAGCCCTATTGAAAGAGCCCCCGGTAAACCCTCAACAGGGGATTTAGAAGAGGGGAGCCGGAGAAGAGTGCCTTGAAGAAGAGAAAAAAATCTTACTCCTAAACCCAAATCGAACCATTATTCAATGGTCGTCCATTCCTTAGCCTATTCATTACACGAAAGCATCTTCTTAAGAAGACAGGCAATATACTTCCGAATAACGTCAAACTGCCGCGCGCTTGCGTCACCATTTTTGCAAATGGAAAGCAACAATGTGTTCTGTGTGTATTGTTGAGCTACGTGTTACTGTCAATTATATAAAAACATTGAGTTTTGTAAAAAATGCTTTATGGCAAATTTACCTCTCCGGCAACAATAGAACGTGCTTAGGTGTTCATGTAAATTGCCCGATATTAACCAAATGTGGAGCTTCTAAACAGACTTCCTTGAAAGCCCGCAATATCAAATGCCAGACATCTGTCCAATGGGATCCGCGCTGATACAAGCGGACAGACGGATATGATGAGGGTAATAGGCTCTTTTCGCGACTAAAACACTCTACCTAAAAGAAAATTCTATTCTCTAGGTAAACCAGAATAAAACTTACTTTGCACATATGCTAATCAGTTCTCAAACTGATGACGTACGAATTACACGCCCACATTAAAAAAAAAAAAACTTTAGTTTGAAATTAAGAAAAGTACTCGGTTTTGGTCAAATTTTGAAGCTCTGTGACTGCCGCTGCAGTGTCATAGGCCTAATGTTAATGTGTTGAGAGCATTGTATTTTGTACCATTCTCAGTTTAAATGACTGTACATTAATGGCTTTGAAGTTGACTCACCTGCAATGGTTAATTGCGACTACCAACACATTAAACGCAATAAGATTTGAAGTTCATAGGACCGTGCATCGTTAAAGTATTTTTTAAGTATAACCAACAAGATGCAACGTTACACAATGTTCTGTATTACTGTCAATGCTCTGCATGTTTCAGGCGGTTTCTCCGTCCATCATCAGGAGCTCAAAAACTGTACACACAGCATCGGGTATATGTCTAGCTTGCTTGCTGCTACCTCTAGCGTGGGTGAGTTGAAAACTCACCCACGCTAGCGGTAGCAGCAAGCATGCTCGAAATATACCCGATGATGTGTGTACAGTTTTTGAGCTCTTGATGATGGGCGGAGAAACCGCTTGAAACATGCAGAGCATTGACAGTAATACAGAATATTGTGTAACGTTACATCTTGTTGGTTATACTTTAAAAAAATAATAAATATTAAAAAACTTAAAAAGTTACATTGAAAGTAACATTATCTACATGTTCGTACGGACGTTAACTTAATACCACGTGTGGCTTTTATATTGCCAGAACTTTCGCAGTTTACAGGAAAAAAAAAATTTAGCTCTCTACACAAGCAAGAGAACGAATCCCAGTGGGCGCGAGATTTTCCGCGCCTGTCCAGACCCGCCCTGGAACCCACCCGTCCTTCTATACAATGGGCACCGGGTCTTTCCCGGAGGTAAGGCGGCCGGGGCGTTGTGTTGACCACCCACCCCCATCTAGTTCCGACGTTTAAGAAACAGTTGAGCTATGAATCTAATCCCCATATTCTGGATCTTCGTGGCCTATGTTACGGTAAACTTTACCTTTCCAAACAAGTAAGACAACATCACCAGAATCTGACAGTAGGTGATTTTAAACTTAAATGTGTTGATAGTTTCACGTATTTAGGATCAACTGTTAACAGTGAAAACGAAAAATGGACAGATATTCATTCCAAAATTATGACAGCAAATCACGCATAGAAAGAACGTATTAAACTTTTCAGGTCACAATTCCTGTCTCGCAGCACTAAATTAAAACTATATAATTACCTAATATGACCCATAATGACTGACGGACCAAAAGCCTGGATAAGAACAATGCAAGAAACGAACGCGCTCAGAATATACGAACGGAAGATTGTACGGAAAATATATTGACCTACAAGAGCAGGAGAAGGCTGGAGAATGAGTACAAACAGGAGATAAAGGACATATCATGGGGGGCAGATACTGAAAGAAGTATAAAAGCCTTCCGAATAAAAAAAAAGAATTAAAAACAAAAGAATGTCAAAACAAACACAACGTTATAATGAAAGGAACAAGGAGAAGAGGAAGACCATGTAAAAGAAGGAGGGACGAGGTTGAAAAAAATTTAAATATAAGGGAGTAAAAAACAGGCAGGCAAAGGTCAGAGACCGTTGGGGACGGACTGTACTGGAAGAGAGGTCCACAACGGACTACCTCGAAACGTCTGTAAAAAAACTAACAACATACCCTGCATAACAACCCAGAGGAGCAAAGACCTGAATGCTGACATTAGCTGACAATAAATGTATAGCGTCAAATGGTACGATTGATCACTCAAGAATGAATCTGGGCGGCGGCATTTCCGAAGAAGTTGTTGTAGCCTACTCGGAGGTACTATCTCGGCATCTGACTGGAAGAACTGAAGAAAAACACGATAAACCTCAGTCAGGATATCCACACCTTCAAGGAGCGGCGTGCAGAGGCACTGGCTATTTTACCAATTTATCATGTGACATCACTGTCTATTACTTTCATGATAACGACACGTCACAAACACAAATTTTTCTTTTTCCTTCACAATATTTCTGCGTACGCAGGTCAATCTCTGATATGTCTCGCGCAACGGTTTCCTTCCCATGTAGCAATACCTGTCTAGCCCTCGTTTGGACTGAATAAATTGTGTTTCTCTAGCGGAAATTTTCGTTAGACCGCTATGGTACCTGTCATTCCATAGCCATCACCGAGTTTGGTTTCAATACCGTTGCATTGAAACAATTAGACTGGAGAAAACTTCTAGGCTGTGACTTTCTGCATTGCCACACCGTGTAATCTTGTACGATGAACATGCTGCACCTATCGTCAGGGTATACCTTAACACACAATTTGCTTCATTTGATAAGAACTGTCATTTGCACGAAAACAAAATTCCGATGATATCACTGTCATATCTTTTACATGCTGCACTTTATACAAAATTTCTCTTTGGGTGGCACCTTCTATTTTCAGCAGATAAACTCATGAAAGAAAGTTTCTGGTTGTTTTATGTTGAGAACTATACCGCCACAGTTGTTACATCATTCATCAACTTCAAAGATCACACTTGTTAATCTGTAACGACTCAAACGGAGACTTTCTTGGAAATTTTCCTATCATAATATACAAATAACCAACAAAATACCCTTCATTTTTATGATGTGTTTTATTACAATGTTCTCACCAACATGTTTCGGTCGCTATTGCGGCCATCTTCAGGGTCAAATTATTACAAGAATACAAAGGTACAATGTTGTTAATTGCGTCGTCACTCCATAACAATTAAAAAATAACTATAATTTCAGCTAAAATTAGGCAAGTAATATAAATATATTGAATTTTATACACCAACTAATCCACTTCCATATGCAATCAAATATTAGTCTAAAATGTTCGTATTAAAACACTTAAAAACGCTCCAACCTGTTTCGATCATCATTCAGATCATCTTCACGGAGCTCGTATGTTCCTTATTAAAGTCGCTGATTTTAAAATTTGTTAGAAATGTAAAAAGCCAACATTTAATGTGTGTGTGTGCGTGCACGCACACACACCAAATGTTATGCTGCCGCATAACCACATTGACTTTTTACATTTTTAACAAATTTTAAAATCAGTGATTTTAACAAGGAAAATATGAGCTCCCTGAATATGATCTGAATGATGATCGAAACATGTTGGATAGTTTGTAAGTGTTTTAATATGAATATTTTAGACTAATATTTTATTATATATAGAAGTGTATTAGTTGGTGTATAAAATTCAGTGAATTAAAATACACGGTGAAACAGTAAAAAAAAATATAAATATAGGTTAAAAATGGATAATGTTTAATGTTTAGTCTGTGCGGAGTGATGCTTCTTGATGCAGTGATGTGAGTTTTAATCCAGCGTGTAGGTGGTGTGTAGACAGTTTAGTTTCATTGGTCTTCCTCTTTCTCGCTCTCCGCCCACAGCATACGTATTTTCCCCTTTATCGAATAAGAAGAGTGGAAGCGACAGTATAAAACTTATACCTACGTAGCCCAAAAGTACCTATTAATTTTAATGTATCAGATAATCTTTAAAAACTATGCACTCTTTAAGCACCCAGGTGATTATAAATTGTCACGTGACGGCAAGTTTCATAGAAAAAATAAAATAATCTGAGCATCGAATTTCGCACACTATGATGGCCTAGCCATAAGCGGCACGACCGAGTCTATTAATACAGAGCACAGTGTCTCCCACGTCTGACCGACTTTGAGTGCGTAGTGGGATACAGAAATCTTCGAAGCAAAGAAGAAAGATGTGCACGATACACTGTATAAGTATTCGTATGAAAACCGTAATGGCTAAGCAAAACTTAGGCTATTTCGCTTGTAATAAATGCATTAGTGCTGCCAATTAACAAGTCAGTGGAGAAATAGATAGAAATTAACCCAAATCCACATAAATCTAAGATGGTTAGTGTGGATTATGAGTGAATTACGTGTATATTCATTACATTACTGTCACTCTCGTACTACTAACCAGAAAGTGGAGGCAGCAGGTTCTTACTACAAAATGATATGAAAATGCTGTTTCGTGATTCAGAATATCACAAACCAAACTATTTGACCGAATTAGGTAATTTAGTTTAGTTTATTAGTTCATGACACTGTGTCAGATTCTGTGGTTATGTGACGTGAATTTAAATGTGTCAGAATTATCTTTCAAGTTGAATCGGAAAACACGCGGAAAAAAATCGGACGTAATTATTGTGAAGTATTTCAAATGACTTACTTGAAGGATCTGCAAAAGCGTATGAAAAATCTCTGTTACAATAGCCGGTCGCAGGTTGAATTTCGCACCGAGCACGTCGAATATGAGTCAGATGAAGTACCGTTTTGCCCAACCTTCTTGACACAATTGAAATTACTGTATGGAGAGGAAAAGCGTTTCAAGAGAAGGCCTGTGAGGCCCTAAATGGATAAAAATTTTACCTGAACGTAACATAAGCTAATATACTGAAAAATTAAGGAGCAGTTTATTAAAAGTTTGCAATGATGTTGAAACAAGTACTGCCATACCTGTATACAAAAACATTATTATGTAAGACGTATATTTTTGACACTTAAGAAAGGAAGGTTGTCTAATAACCAAGGGAGAAAAGTCAACTCTGTGTGTGTGTGTGTGGCATTTGAGCTTCTCATAGTGGTTCTGACGAAGATTCCAGACTTCTGGATGATGCTGCAGTGCGGACTGGTATCAGGATAGTCTAAAGTCCAAGAAGACTACCGCCCAAAAAGACTATCCTGAAGATGGAAGTAGCAAGCTCCTTAAAACACTGATATCCATACACCAATATATAAAGCGTCATATCCCAGAACAATTGAATCTTCGTCCGTCCTACTTCCAAAATACACCGTATGTTTGCTACATGATGTAATATTAAACACGTGCTCTAAACACAATTTCTTAATTAAAGTGCGTAGCTGACACAATTAAACTTTTCGAGAAAGTGAACACAAGCAACATATTTATTTTTCGTCCCAAGTATCTTAATATTTATGCCTTGGTTAGAGAAATGCAACGTCGATGAGATGAAGGCGTTTGAACTTACCTATGTACACTTTTATTACACCTACTTATAAAAACGATGAAAATTAATCCACAAATTTGAACCTCAATAGAATTGTCGTCCAAAATTTGCTAATTGTGACCGTCTAACAATTAAAAGTGTCGGCCGGCAGGCCTACTGTTTAAAGACTGAATAAATTTTCAGTCTCTAGCAATAGCTTTAAAATAATTTTGAACGTATTTATAGGCTTTAAAATACACAATAAATTACACTTATACATATACATGTGTATTTATTTGTACCTGTATATATATATTTATATATTTATTTATTTATGACTAAGGAAGAGGACAAAAATTCTAATATATATTTTGATCTCGACACCTTATCACTTATCACTGAACTTATTTTTAAGAAGCTGGTGTCTGTGCTAGCATTTAATAAAATTATAAAATTATCATTCGAGGTGGTCGTAACGACTGCTTCAAAGTTAAAAGTTCAAAGATTAGATTCTAGGAGTGACAAGAATTTGTGTAATAATAGTTGCATAACAACGTTTGTATAAGCTTAAGTACTAAGTCAGAAGGCGCATAAGTCTAATGGAGATAAAATGTAAAGCAGTAATTTGGACTTCAAACAGGAGCTAAAATTATATAGTTACGTTTAAAATATAACTGCTTTGCACATGAGAAAAATGTCCTCAGTCATATTTAGTGTGAATTTAAGCGATTACGAGTTCTATGTGGTGGTGATCATAAAAAAATTTTCTTCCTCTTGTAAGCTATCGAACCCCGGCCGTCCAGCCAGTAACCAGATATTTAACGAACACAGTAACATTATTTGTCACTCTACAGCTTTCGCAAAGAAAATGTGCAGAAATGCTGTTAGGAACATCGTCGTGTCTGTGTGCCCCTCCTTTCTGGATGTAACAATTTTATTATCGATTTTCGGATTCCCACGAAATTTTTTACTGAGAACATTTTGTTAAACTTCATATATACATTAAAATTGTGGCTAATATTGGATAAACAAGAAGGAAATTTTGCATGAAGATCTGAACTTTTTCTGCAACTAACTCTAAAGTAATTTCAGCAGGACTGTTTAAGTGTTTACAAGAGTTAAAGACGTTTCAAACAAACGTTGTGAAAAAATAAAAATAAAATTTTAAGGGCAACAAATATTTTCCGCCAATGCTTGAGGTTTCAAAATAATCGAACAAAAGTGAGTCTCAAGAATTTTTAAGTTACGTGTATGTTCTCCACTCGTTTCACAGCGTATTTCTTGCTATTTTAATATTCTGTTAATCAGAGCACGTTTGGAAATATCAACGCAAAATTTCAAACTGGCGCCGAGGTTGCTACGTACTGTTCATTAGGCAGGTACAGCAACATTCTTTACCGAGCCAGAGAAGGCCTTTGTGGTTTAGCTTTTCATGACATGAAATCCATGCGTCAGTACGATAGTTAAGGTATAATTAAGCGAAGGACTCACCCGGTGGACCAC
>Ga0209629_10003127_pt1 | contig 11684 bp, 10 predicted proteins | sample TergutCu122P5_FD_187286 | JGI IMG/M metagenome (GOLD analysis project Ga0209629, IMG submission 187286) | Cubitermes ugandensis P5 segment gut microbial communities from Kakamega Forest, Kenya - Cu122 P5 (SPAdes) (version 2) | ecosystem: Host-associated > Arthropoda: Insects > Digestive system...
GCAAATATTATTTGCCTAATTTGACCGCAAAATATAAAAAAAAGCCCTGTTTTTAAGGACTTTAGCGGACAACCATTTTTTTGAAGTGTCAAAGACCCGTAATTGTAATTGCTGGTGGTAATTTTAGGAAATTCAAATTTTGCGACTTTTTTTCAGCTTTTCTTGCCCCGGACGGTTTTTTGTGCTATAATTTACTAGCCAAAAAATGTAATAATATTGGCCTACCCTGCTCTACTACGGTACTTGCCTGTCAGGCGCCGCGACAGTAGGGCCTTATGTCCATAGGGAGGAGGTGAGCATCGTGCGCGGATACGAGCTGGTTTTGATTATTAAACCGGATCTGGACGACGAAGCGCTCGAGGCGGTAATTGAAAAAGTACGGTCTATGATTGAGAACGATGGTGGGACAATCGCCAAGATTGACAAATGGGGCAAGCGCAGACTGGCCTATGAAATCAAAGACTTGCGCGAAGGGATCTACTATATAATCAATTTCAAAGGCGAAGCCGCAGTGTCGGCCGAGCTGGACCGGGTACTGAAAATTACCGATTCGGTATTGCGGCACATGATTGTGCGCGAAGAAGAATGATCGTGTCTTAAAAGGTGGTGAAAGACATGTTAAACAAAGTCATTTTGATTGGCCGTTTAACCAAAGATCCGGAATTGCGCTATACGCCAAACGGCACCCCGGTAGCCAGCTTTACCTTGGCCGTTGACCGCAATTTTGCCACCAAAACGGGTGAAAGAGAAGCCGATTTCATTAATATCGTGGTCTGGCAAAAGCTGGCGGAAACCTGCGCCAACCACCTGGGCAAAGGCAGACTGGTGGCAGTGGACGGCAGGCTTCAAGTGCGCACCTACGATGACAACCAGGGCAACCGCCGCTGGATCACCGAGGTTGTAGCCAACGAAGTCCGTTTCCTGGACTGGCCCAAAGACGCCCGGGAAGCGCCGGCGTCGGCGCCGGCAGCCGGTGGAACCAAGAGCGGCGGCGAAGGATTTGCCAGCGAGATTAGTTTTAACGAGGAGGAAATTCCTTTTTAAGGAGTGTCGTATAGCATGAGACGTGAACGCGGTCGTCGGGGCAAAAAGAGAATCTGCAGTTTCTGCGTGGACAAAATGCAAGCCGTAGATTACAAAGACTTGCCCCGGTTAAAAAAATATATCACTGAGCGGGGTAAAATACTGCCTCGCCGTATTTCCGGCAACTGCGCCAGGCATCAGCGGATGATGACGCTGGCCATCAAACGGGCCCGCAACATTGCTTTGCTGCCCTTTACTTTGGAGTAAAACCCGGCGTTACTGTGCAAACTGTTGCGGTAACGGCCAGACATAGCCAGGCACAGTCGACTGGCCGGCTAAACAATTATTTTGCAGATCAGCTTGAGGCAGGGGCGTCAGATTCCCCTGCCTCTCCTATTTCCGCACTTTCCCCCATTCGGGGCAACAAATAACAAGGCTCCTAAGGGGCCGGGGGCAGGAAAACACGCCGGGACGCAGAAGTATAAACAGCTTAAGGGCAGTCTCGAGGTTCGAAGTTCGAGGTTCGAAATTTAGCTCGCGAACCTCAGGCAACGAATCTCAAACATTTCGAGGTTCGAAGTTCGAGGTTCAGACCCGAGCTCCAGCTTTTGTATTTCAAGGCAACGAATCGCAAACATCATAACTTAATGGGTAATAAGTATACATGGGTATCCACTTGACTAAGGTGAAATCCTTATAAAAAGCTTGTACAAAGGGATTTTTAATAAACTATCACAATGGCTCAAGGTCGCCTTTTGCAATGTGTCTACCTTAGTGAAGTAGATACCCAGGTAAGTATAATCAGGCTTGGCTTGTTTCAGGCTTATTTCAGGTTTATCTTGCGCTTATTTTGAGGTGATTCCTTGGCCCCGACAGACAAATACCCCGCTTTCCTGGAAATTCCGGGCGCAGCCGCGCTGACGGTGGTGATTGGCTTGTTGAGCCTGTTGCCGCTGATGTCTTTACCGGCGCTAATCCTGTTGCCTTTGCCGGCGGTTTATTTGCTTGTGAAGCGGGATCTCGCGCAGGCACTGCTCGCGCTGGCCATTGCCGCCGCTGCCTTGGCAGTTGTCAGTTCGTCGCTGCTGTTACTGTTGCTTGTCCATGCCGGCCCCGGAGCGGTGCTGATGGGTCTGCTGATCAAAAACAAGGCTTCCGTGGCCCAAAGCCTTAACGCCCTGTTTGTCCTGGCCGTGGCGGTAGCCGGAATCGAAATCGCTTTATTATACGCCAGCGGAGCCGTCGGGTTTGACAGCTTCAGCGGGGAAGCGGATGCGGCGCTGCAACAGGTGTCCAGGCTCTACCTCAACAGCAAAATCACGGCGGAAGAACAGCAGCGGTTAGTCCAAATGGCCAAACAAGCGATTCATTTAACCTGGCTCTTGCTGCCGGGCACTATCTTTGTCTGGACATATGCGGCCGTCCTGGGCACTTTTTTTGTTGCCCGCCGGCAGCTGGGGCGCCTGGGCTATGCTATTGCCGGGGGGACGCCATTCTCCCGCTGGATCCTGCCCTGGTATTCCATCTGGCTGGCCATTGCCAGCCTGGCCCTGATGCTGGGAGGAGAACAGTTCTCCGTCGCCTGGGCGGACACATTTGGTAAAAATATCCTGTTTGTCGCCGCCATTATTTTCTTTGTTCAGGGCCTGTCTGTGATCACGTACTTATTCCAGACCTGGAAAATGACGCGGATTGTGAAGATTGCCCTGGTCGTTATAATATTGTTATACCTGCCCTTTGTCTTGCCGGCCCTCGGGCTGATCGACCCGATCGCCGACTTGCGCCGTCTGTCCCGCAAGACCAGTGAGTAGTCTGTTAATTGTTCAGGCGTTACTGTTCAGCATTGAGCCGGCCCGTAAAGTTATTAACCGTGCGCTCATGCTCTCCGAGAAATCGCTTACGGTTAATAACTTTACGGGCCTGGGCTACGGGTGCTAACAAACGTTGCACAGTAATGAGTAATATTCCTGTGTAATTATCCATGCGTAATATCCCAATTGAGGGAGGTTGATATAAATGCAGGTTATTTTGTTGGCGGACGTGCCCAAAACCGGCCGCAAAGGCGACGTATTGAACGTAGCCGAAGGATACGCCCGGAACTTTCTGATTCCCAAAGGTTTGGCCGCCGAGGCCACCAAGGGTAAAATCAACGAACTGGACCGGCAAAATCAGCTTAAAGCCGAGCAAAAACAAAGAACGGCGGAAGACGCGCGGCAGCTCGGCCGGCAGCTGGATGGCCTCCGGGTGGCCATGACCGCCAAGGTGGGCGAAGCCGGCAAATTATTTGGCGCCATCAGCGGCAAGGACATTGCTGATGCGGTCAAGGCGCAGCACGGTTTTACGATAGACAAAAAAAAGCTTTTGCTTGACGCGCCCATCAAAACGCTGGGCGCCCATGAAGTGGCGGTTAAGCTGCACCCGCAGGTCCAGGCAACCATCACAGTCGCAGTAACGGCGGAATAAAAACGCAAGGAGCGCCAACCAATGAAAAGCTTTCTCAACAAAATCAAAGCCTCAAACGAACCGGAAGCCAACAACAGCAAACAGGACCAGTTATCGCGGCAGGTTAACTCGTTATTTAACGTCTTAACCGATATTTACGGTTCGGACAAGATCGTGCTGCGGGCGGGTAAACTGAATATCTTGCAGCTGATGCGCTCGAACTCCCTGCCCGAGCGGGTGCTGGCCCTGCAGAAACTGGTATTTGAGGATCCCACGCCGGATACCGTTCCCAAGCCGGACCAATTACCGGCCTTGCTGGATGAAATTGAAAATGAGATCGCCGACATTATCGCCAGGCGCATGGTGGAAGACGAACTGGACAAAAAAATCAACGAGCGCCTGCAGCAGCGCCATGAAGACTATGTCCAGGAAATTAAAATGCAGATCGTCAAAGAAAACGCCGGCTCGGAAAACGCCCAGACACTCAAAAAGCTGGCCATTCTGGAGAAATTGGAGCAAAAAAACCTGGTTAGCTCGGCCATGGACGTACTCAGACCCGCCGGCATTGCAGAAATTGTGGGTCAGGAACTGCCGGTGCGGGCCCTGCTGTCCAAACTGGCGTCCCCTTTTCCGCAGCACATCTTGCTTTACGGCCCCCCCGGCGTGGGCAAAACCACGGCCGCCAGGCTGGTGCTGGAGGCGGCCCGGGCCACCGCTTACAGTCCCTTTGAAGCGGAAGCGCCCTTTGTGGAGGTGAACGGCACCACCCTGCGCTGGGACCCCAGGGAAGTAACCAATCCCCTGCTTGGCTCGGTGCACGACCCGATTTACCAGGGCGCGCGGCGGGATCTGGCGGACACCGGGATCCCGGAACCCAAGCCCGGGCTGGTCACCGACGCCCACGGCGGCGTCTTGTTCATTGACGAAGTAGGGGAAATGGACCCGGTTTTGCAGAACAAACTGCTTAAAGTGCTGGAAGACAAAAGGGTCTTTTTCGAATCGTCCTATTATGACCCGTCTGAAACCAACATTCCCCAATACATTAAAAAGCTCTTTGAAGACGGCGCCCCCGCCGATTTCATCCTGATCGGCGCCACCACCAGGGAACCGGAAGAAATAAACCCGGCCATTCGCAGCCGGTGCGCCGAGATTTTCTTTGATCCGCTGACGCCCCAGGACATTCGCCTTATCGTCCGGCAGGCCGCCAAAAAGCTGGCCGTATCCATGGAAGACGGCGTGGAAGGCGTGATTGCGGAATATACCATCGAAGGCCGCAAAGCCGTCAGCATCCTGGCCGACGCCTTCGCCCTGGCCTGCCGGCGCGCGGGAGGCCGGGAAGGCGCTTCCATCGCCCTGACGGACATCTATGAAGTGATCCAGGTGGGCCGTCTGACCCCTTACGTTACCAGGCGGGCTTCGTTAAACGGCGAAACGGGCCGCATTTTTGGCCTGGGCGTGGCGGGCTTTTTGGGCTCGGCCCTGGAAATCGAGGCGGTAGTTTTCCCGGCCCGCCGGGAAGGCGGCGGCGTGCTCCGATTTAACGAAACCGCAGGCAGTATGGCCCGGGATTCGGTTTTCAACGCCGCTTCGGTGCTGCGTAAGCTTACCGGCCGGGACCTCCATGAATTTGACGTGCACGTCAACATTGTCGGAGGCGGCCGCATTGACGGACCTTCGGCGGGGGTGGCCATCTGCCTGGCCCTATACAGCGCCCTGGAAGAACGGGCCATCCCGCAAAACATTGCCGTCACCGGCGAACTGTCCATCCAGGGCCTGATCCGGGCGGTGGGCGGCGTGCCGGAGAAAATTTACGGAGCCAAACAATGCGGCATTGAAACAGTATTTATCCCCCAAGAAAACGAAAAAGACATCCCCGGCGATACCAGGGGTATTAAAGTAATTACGGTACAGAGCGTAGAGGAGATCATCGGTCATATTTTCCCCGCCGCCTCCGCGGCCACCGTGGCTAATGTGGTTAACTGACGCCAACCGTGATCAACCGTTGCCGTAAAACAATTATGAAGCGAGTGATTTAGCGGGACCGCGCAAGGCGGCGCCCATGAGCGAGCTGCCATTGTTTTACCGGTTATTCGAGGTGAGCAATTCATGTGGGACAAGGTGCCTCCGCACAATATAGACGCCGAGCAATCAGTATTGGGCGCCATTTTTTTGGACAATGTAGCCATAAATAAGGCGGTGCGGCACATCCGGGCCGAAGATTTCTACATGGAATCCCACCGGCTGATTTTCGAAATCATCCTGGAGTTGGAAGAAAGCGGTCATGCCGTAGACCTGGTGACAGTCACCGACAGCCTGCGGCGCAAGGGCGCTCTGGAAAAAGTAGGCGGCGCCGCTTACGTGGCCACCTTGGCCAACATCGCGCCCACGGCGGCTAACGCCGAACACTACGCCCGTATAGTGGAAGAAAAAGCCCTGCTGCGCAATTTGATTAATTTGGCCACCCGCATTGCCGGCCTGGGCTATGAAGGCGGCGAAGACGCCGAACGCCTGATGGAAGAAGCGGAAAGAATGCTGATGGAACTGGGTTCCCGCCGCGCTTCCACCGTGTTCAGCGAAATCAAAGACATTCTCAGGGATACCTTCAAACAACTGGAGCAGCTCTATAAGAATAAAGGCCAAATTACCGGCGTGCCTTCCGGTTTCACGGATCTGGACCGGCTTTGCCAGGGCTTCCAGCCCGGAGACTTAGTCATCGTGGCCGCCCGCCCCTCCATGGGCAAAACCAGTTTCGGCCTGTGCGTAGCCTACCAGGCGGCGGCCAAGACCGGCAAGCCGGTGGCTGTTTTCAGCCTGGAAATGTCCAAGGAACAGCTGGTGCAGCGGCTGCTCTTTGCCGAAGCCCAAGTGGACCACCACAAGCTGCGCCGGGGCGAAATGGGCGAAGGAGACTGGCTCAAACTGACCCGTCAGGCCAGCGAAATGGTCAAGCTGCCCATATTTATCGACGATTCGGGGATGCTTACCGCCCGCCAGGTCAGGGCCAAATCCCGGCAAATCCACCTGGAAAAGGGTTTAGGGCTGATTGTGATTGACTACCTGCAGCTGATGCACGGCGGCCGGCGGATCGAAAACCGGCAGCAGGAAATTGCCGAGATCTCCCGATCCCTCAAAAGCCTGGCCAAAGAGCTGAACGTGCCGGTGATGGCCCTGGCCCAGCTCAGCCGTTCGGTGGAGCAGCGGCAGAGCAAAGTGCCCCAGCTGGCCGACTTGCGGGAAAGCGGCAGCCTGGAGCAGGACGCGGACGTGGTGATGTTTATTTACCGGGATGAATATTACAATCCGGATACCGAGCGGGCTTCCATTGCTGACATCATCGTGGCCAAGCAGCGGAACGGCCCCACCGGCACAGTAGAGCTGGGCTTTATCAAAGAGTTCACCCGGTTTGTCAACCTGGCCCGGCGCAGCGAGCGGGAACAAGCGCCGGTTTAAACTCGAGGTTCGAAGTTCGAGGTTCGAAGTTCGAACCTCACTCTATATTTATTGCATTAACCCTTAATTGTGGTTATAATAATACAAAAGGGCTGACGTGTTGTCAGCACGCCAGCCCGATGTTCAACAGGTTGTTAACCGGTAAACGGTTAGCCCAAAAGAGTTTGAGTTAAAGAATAACCGCCACTTCTAAGGGCAGAGGGCGGTTATTTCTTTTTAATGATTATTACAACGATTGTCGCAAAAGCTATCCTTAAATAGATTGCGCTAAACGTTGTCATCATACCACCCCCTTGCAAAAGGGCGTGGCTAACCGTCCCCAACAACCTGTTAAATAATTATATCACCAAACCTCGAACTTCGAAATGGCTTGACAAGTCAAGCCTGGTTTTGATAAGATAATTTTGTTGTGTAACGTTGGCTGTCAGCGCAGCACAGTGAGGCAAATTAATTAACTCAAACAACGTTGTCTGTTTGGGTTATTTTTATGCTGACGACAGAAAATATCTATAATCTGAAGGCTGTAAGGGGGATTGCAATGTCGGCGATAGTTTTGATTGGCGCGCAGTGGGGGGATGAGGGCAAGGGTAAAGTAACCGACTTCCTGGCCCGAAAGGCGGACATGATCGTACGCTACCAGGGCGGCAACAACGCCGGTCACACCGTAGTGGTGGACGACCGGGTCTTTAAGCTGCACCTGATTCCCTCCGGCATATTATACGGTGAAAAACAGTGCCTGATTGGCAACGGAGTGGTGATTGATCCCGCCGTGCTGCTGGAGGAACTGGACATGCTGCACCAACAGGGCGTCGCTACCGACCGGCTGCGCATCAGTCCCCGGGCCCATGTAATATTCCCGCACCACCGCAGTATTGACCGGGCCGAAGAAGAGTACAAAGGCAGCGGCAAAATTGGCACCACCAACCGGGGCATCGGCCCGGCTTATACCGACAAAGCCGCCCGGGTAGGCATCCGGATGGCCGAACTGGTGGACCAGGAAGACCTGGCGGAAAAGCTGCGTACCGCGGTAGATTTTAAAAACAGACAACTGGCCGAACTGTACCGGTCCGCCGAACAAATTGACTACACCCAAGTATTGGATGAATATAACGGCTACGCCCAAAAACTGGCTCCGTATGTGGCGGATGTATCGCTGCTGGTGAACGATGCCATTGACCGGGGGCAAAACGTGCTCTTTGAGGGCGCGCAAGGTACCCTTTTAGATCTGGACCACGGTACCTATCCCTATGTCACCTCCAGCCACCCGGTAGCCTCGGCAGCCTGTACCGGCGCCGGACTGGGACCGACCAAAATTGATCAAACCATTGGCATCGCCAAAGCCTATATCACCCGGGTGGGTGAAGGACCTTTCCCCACCGAATTGCACGACGCGGTGGGCGCCGCCCTGCAGGAGCGGGGCTTTGAGTTTGGCACCACCACCGGGCGCCCGCGCCGCTGCGGCTGGTATGACGCCGTGATTGCCCGCTACGCCGCCCGCATCAACGGGCTGGGCTGCCTGGCCGTCACCAAGCTGGATGTGCTTACCGGTCTGGACACTCTGAAAATCTGCGTCGGATACGAATGTGACGGAGAAGTGCTTACCGAATTCCCCTACAGCCTGAAAAAACTGGCGCGCTGTAAGCCGGTTTACCGGGAATTTCCCGGCTGGCGGGAGGACATTACCGCCGTCACCGATTATAACCAATTGCCCGCCAACGCCAGGAACTATCTCCAACATCTGGCGGAACTGTCCGGCGTACCCATCGCCATCGTCGGCGTCGGACCGGGCCGGAAACAGACCCTGGCCCTGCGGGACCTGTTTTAACCGGTTTAAAATATACGGATGTTACCGGAAAACATTGACATTGTTCTGCAAGAACAGTAAAATAATTGTAACCGTGTGGCTTGCAGAATGATCTGCGCCCCTTGAGTTTCTTCTTATTAACCACAGAACGTGTTGCTTAGTATTTTGAAGCAAACATCCCGGCCATTTTTATAGCATAAGATACAGCATGGCATAAATTGAACTTAAGACCCTGCAAAGCGCGCTGCGGTAGCTGGATGAGCGCGCTTTGCGGTAATTACAAACACACATAAGCTCATCCGCCTTGGCGTTAATTTGTTAGATCATTTCATACGTTAATCCCGTTCTGTGCATAGAGTAATGACGGAGGCACAAATGGCAGAGACAATTGAAAAAGCCGCCAGTTTAGACGAACGCGTGGTTTTGGCTAAACAATCAAAAGATGAATCTGAGCAGTTAATTAAAGAGTTCGAACCCTTTTTACGCAGCCGCGCCGCCCGCTATGCCGCACAGCATGGCGATCTCCGGCGGGAGGAACTGTTCAGTACGGCTATGTTAGCCTTTTACGAAGCCATTCAGGACTATAACGTGGATAAAGGGCATTTCTTCACGTTTGTAAATCAAGTGGTCAGTAAACGGCTGATTGATCATTTGCGTAAGCTTTACCGCCATGATGACAAGACAATTTCCCTGGAGGGCGATGACGACGAGCAGCCGTCCGTGCAGTCCGCCGCCATCGAAGACATCTCCGCCCGGCTGTATGAAACGGAGAACCGCCAAACCCAGTTGGTGGAAGAAATCGAGCAGTTTAAATCCGAACTGAGCGCCTGGGGCATCACCATGGAAGCACTGAGCAATCAGTCCCCCAAACATAAAGCATTGCGTGATACATACAAAATGGTTGTTTCTAAAATAATCAATTCTCCGGATATAATGCAAACGATCCAGCTAAAGCGTTATTTTCCAGTCAAAGCAATCGCAAATATTACAGGATTACCCCCAAAGAAATTGGAGCGCGCGCGAACATTTATAATAGCAGCACTAATTATTAAAATGGGCGACTACGATCTACTGTCCGATTATGTAAAGGATCGGGGCTGATGATGGCGTGAAAGGGTTAATTATGAGCCACGAGCAGGGCGGCTCATATATAATGGATCGGGAGGGTTGCTTCCGCTTCGTTAAAGGGCATACCGCTCAACCGATAGGAACAGAAATTGAGCTTAAGCCACAGTCAGCATTTAATTATTATTACCGAGCTGTGGCTCTAGCCGCGTGCTTGGTGTTGTTTGCCGCGTTGGGCAGCTTTACCTGGATGTGGAATACGGAGAGTTACAGCGTCTATGTCGATATTAATCCCAGTGTGGAATTGGCGTTTAATAGTTTTAACCGGCTGCAGGTAGAGAAACCGATGAATGACGATGGGGCGGAACTGCTGCAAGGATTGACCCTGGACGGCGATGCCGGGGAGATGGTCGTCAGCCTGATAATAACGGCCAACCAGAAAAATCCCCTCATTATTGAGGATGACAGGCCGGCGGTTTTGATCACAGTTACCGCCAAAAACACCAAAAAGGCGGAAAAATGCATGGCTGACATCAGCCGTGCCCTGGAACAAAGCGGTTTGCAGGCGATTACCCTGGTTGATTTCTGCAGCCCGGCCTTCCATGCCAAAGCCGAACAATTAGGCGTATCTCCCGGCAAACTTAAGCTGGCGGAACAGCTTGTCGCCGCCGACCCGTCGATATCCCTTGACGAGGCCATGCAAATGCCGGTTAAAGACTTGCTGGCGGCCATTAAAGCGGCGGAAAAAATGTCGGGCAGCTCCGCCCCTGCCAGCCAGGCAGAGTCTAACAATCAGGACTCAAGCCCCGGCGGCGTCAACAACGGCGGCAGTAACAACGGCGGCATCAATAATAGTGGCGTTAACCATGGCGGCGCCACTAGAGCCAGAGCCGGCCATAGCGCCACAAACAGCGGCGGCGCCAATAACGGCGGTACAAACAGCAGCGCCAATAGCGGCAGCGGCGTAAATAACGGCGGCAGCAACAATGGCGGCGTAAATAATGGCGCCGGCAGCAATAGCAACGGCGGGGTCAACAACGGCGGCGCCAACAGCGGCGATATTAGCGGCGGCCTGAACAGCGGCGCCATAAACAGCGGCGTCGCCAATAGCGGCAGCGGCAATAACAGCGCCGGCGCCAACAACAGCAGCAATAACAACAACACCAGCAATAACAGCAACAACACAAGAAGCGGCCACACCACCGGCAACGGCAGCCATGTTGGCGTCAACAGCAATAACGGCGATAGCGGGAATAACAACAGTACCGGCGGTGATGACGGCACTGGCGGTGGTACTGGCGGCGACAGCGGCGGTACCGGCAATAATGGCAATAGTACCGGTGGTACTGGCGGCGACACCGGCAACGGCAGCACCGGCGGCGACAGTGGCGGCAGCGGTGATACTGGCAACAGTACCGGCGGTGATGACGGTACTGGCGGTGGCACTAGCGGCGACAGCGGCGGTACCGGCAATAATGGCAATAGTACCGGCGGCACTGGCGGCGACACTGACAACGGTACCGGCGGCAGCAGCGGCGACACCGGCAATAACGGCGGAACCAACAATGGCAACGGCAACAACACCAACAATGGCGGTACCAATAACGGCAACGGCAGCAACACCAATAATGGCGGCACCAACAACGGCAACGCCAACAATACCAATAACGGCGGCACTAACAATGGCGGCGCCACCAATACCAACAACGGCGGCGCCAACAGCGGCAACGGTTAGCCGCCTTACTCGCGATAACCTATGGATGATTATAAAAAACAGAGCCCACGGCTCTGTTTTTTGATTACTGGTCAGACCAGTAACGTTTGTTAGTACCCGTAGCCCAGGCCCGTAAAGTTATTAACCGTAAGCGATTTCTCGAAGAGTATGAGCGCACGGTTAATA
>Ga0209629_10003129_pt1 | contig 11683 bp, 5 predicted proteins | sample TergutCu122P5_FD_187286 | JGI IMG/M metagenome (GOLD analysis project Ga0209629, IMG submission 187286) | Cubitermes ugandensis P5 segment gut microbial communities from Kakamega Forest, Kenya - Cu122 P5 (SPAdes) (version 2) | ecosystem: Host-associated > Arthropoda: Insects > Digestive system >...
ACAACACTCACAACAGACAAACATCCATGCCCCGGGTGGGATTCGAACCCACAATCTCAGCAGGCGAGCGGCCAAAGACCTACACCTTAGACCGCGCGGCCACTGGGACCGGCTATCTGCAGCATTAGAAGACATAATTACGAAGCAAGTCACTTTTCTATAAACAAAAGTGACTTAACTGCAAAAATGACGATAACCAACAGCAGTTCCCTTTTAAACAGTTGTTACTCAAGTGACAAGTGACACTTGTTGGTACTTAGTGTTTGGTATCAACTGAGGAGAAAAACGACAGTAGTGATCTCTAGCAGAATATCTTATATTTGCGCTTGTGACGCTTTGCAGTATAAGAACTCACATCTTATGTGGAGCCTGGGGACCGATACAATGGAAAATATAAATTTTTTTATCTTTGGATGGAACATCCCGATATGTTGAGTGAGTCTGCAGAGAAAACTATAGACTGTCAGTCACAACTGTTTTTAGACGATACCTTTAAATGATATCTTTACGAATATAAATGATAAATTTAGCACTTCTAGTCAGTAAAGAGGTACTGTCTAAAAAAAATACGTATTAGTGACTGACCTCTAAAATTTGACTTGTGTCACTTCTCCCATAAAATTGCGATATCATTATCCTTAACTACCGTTACTTGAATTGTACCCTTTCTGTTCACTGTATGTTTACTTTGCGTTTGTTATATGCTTTGTTGTTAGCAGATGATGGTCTCCTTCCAAACTTACTCCATGACTTTGCGTTAACCATCTATTAATTGCAGTTTCTTGCTACTGATACTTTTATCTGTGTAGACCATCATTTGTTTTAGGACAGGCGGGGAACCTTACTAAGTACTAGGCCTTGTTGTTAGTGCTACCTAGTTCAGTAATCCCTCTTCAATGCGGTGGTTAGGGGGAATGGTTTTAGCGTGTTGTGCAGAACCGTGTTTTTCAACTTCTTACGGGAACCATAAGATTACGTGAACGCGGGCGCTTATGGACCCGCCTTTCGCACCTCGGTTACTTAAAGTACGTACCTATTTGCACATTAAACATTTACACAGCGCTTGAGTAGCTGATGATATCGGTTTCCTTGTTGGTGATTGAGTACCCGCCCGCGTTTTCCCGCGTGTGTATAAGTTTATCAACCTTCTTCAGGTTTTCTACCATATGTTACATCATTTTGAAACTCATATAGTCAATATCCGCCCTTGAGAGAACGGCATTGGGCGTGGGGTACCTGTAATTTGGCTGTTAGCCAGTGTGTACAGGGTTCAAGACGGTTGACCGTGAACGTGGACATTCATCTTCGTCGAGAGCCGAATTTGCCATGCCGAACTTACCCTATTAAACGTCTTCAACTGATGTTTAAGTTTCCTGTCACTCTTTACATGTGAGTAGTGTGTAATACCCTTGTTGTATGGGTCACACTAACGGAAGACTCAGTTAACTCACCTACATACCTGTTCGGTTGAGCTTAGTTTAGGAAGCTAGCTACTCGAAGTTCAGACTGTGCGTCACAGTTTTGAGAATACATTATGTAAACTTCAGGTTCTGAGCTCAAAGCGTGGCTGAACGGGCAACTTGTATAATGGAAACTGGAAGGATAACACTTCGATATAGGACAAGGCAGTGGTAACTAACAAGAAGGAGAATGGGAATATGAGGTGAATGCATTGAAGGAGGAGGGAGTGTGGGTAGAAACGTAGTTTAATGTTGGAGGTCGCTATATAAAGCAGCTGGAGTGTCTGGCTTTATACCCATCATCATCCGAACAGCAGCACCAAACTTTGTGTCTTCTCTTAGGACTTTACGTCGCTTTGACTTTACCGTTTACCTACCGTTGCGCAAACTTATATAGGCGTGACTTGATGAAAGGTAGGGGGGAAGAGGTAGGTGTCATTGTGGGAACTGTAAGCTTAACGGACAAAGGCAGACAATGAGGAAATCGTCAAATGAGTAAGAAGGTGTAGATTAATCACGAGAAGTTCCGAAATGATAATAGGTGTGGTAGAGAATGTTGTTACTCTCTTGAGAGTACCTAATTACTGATGGTTAAACTCTTAAGCAAGTAGCCTGAATTAAATTACACGGAAAATGTTCTGCAATTTTATATGTGCAGGTACAAGCCGCACTGTTTCCGATTCGCCGCAGCTTATGGTTTTTCATACAGTTCGAAGGTTCCTGAGTATTATAACAGATAGTTGTATAAAACCACTAATGTAACTTATTTTTGGTTGCATTTTGATGAATTTAGTTTAACAAAAACTGAGACACTCGCATTTGAGGGTATGTGATTGAAGTTATTTACTTATTAAATTGCTTAAGATGTACGTGCATATTAGGGAATGTAAATTGCCGAGTTTACTCATGTCATTACGTCGCCCGATTAATAAGGATGAAACAGAACTGTATATTTTACACCTTATAGCTTTTACTGTGGCGTGATAATTACGATTATTTACGTGATTTTAGGCTTCCGCCGCGAAGCAGATGAGAACTGCGCTCTTCTTGGTTATTACGCAGCGAGTAGTGGGGGCCGATAGGTTGTCCCGAAACGTCGGTAATAAATTACCATTACTCGCTGCGTAATAACCCAGAAGAGCGCAGTTATCACCATTATTTACTTTTCGTATTCATTTTCCTTCTTTTTATCCCTCCCCAGTAAGAGTGCTCGATCAGATTCTGTGCTGAATATAGCCTTTGCCGAAACTTTGTATTCCAGATTTTTATACGACGATACCGTTTGCTTGGCTTTGTATTGTTTATGCTGCAGACCCCCTTCGGATTTCTAGTAGACCTTCTTCCCGAGCTAAGTGAAAGCCAACAGAATAAATACTGTCAAGTGTTTAGACAGTAAAACAGGCAATACTCTTACATTGCCTACCGTAGGTTAGCTGTCTGTACGGAAACAAAATACCGGCAGACGTTTTCAAATATTAGTGCTGTGATTACATAGCGACTTTCATAGTACACAAGATGAAAAAAGTGTAATTGTCCAATCCAGTAGCTCTTTAAAACTATTTTGCAATTATCTTTATTGTTGCACCGTGCATTTTGAAGATTCACTGAGTATTATACACCAACAAATGCACTAATTCTATATCACATATTAGTCTAAAATTATTTACGCTAAAACACTTTCACTGCTCCTACATGTTTCGATAGCACATCGCATATCATCATCAGGGAGCACGTATAGTTGCTAGCTAAAGTCACGTATTAAAATTGTGAGTCTTCCATTATTATGAGTGATGCTGCCACATCACTCATAATAATGGAAGACTCACAATTTTAACACGTAACTTTAGCTAGTAACTATACGTGCTCCCTGATGATGATATGCGATATGCTATCGAAATATGTAGGAGCAGTGAAAGTGTTTTAGTGTAAATAATTTTAGATTAATATATGATATACAATTAGTGCATTTATTGGTGTATAATACTTGTGTATTTTGCAATTAGTTGATCATTCGACTGATGCAGAGAAGAGTGAAAAAAATGCGCATAATTTTGTCGTGAAAGACCAAACCAGGGTATCGCCTAAAGACTGAAGAGTTTGGTCCATAATAAGACACGGTATGTTCCACCCTTGCCGATCCCAGTAGCCGCGCGGTCTAAGACACAGGTCTACGGCCGCTCGCCTGCTACGATCGTGGGTTCGAATCCCACCGGGGCATGGATGTTTGTCTGTTGTGAGTGTTGTGTGTTGTCAGGTAGAAGTCTCTGCGACGGACTGATCACTCGTCCAGAGGAGTCCTACCGACTGTGGCGCGTCGTTGTGTGTGATTAAGAAACCTCGTACGCGAGGAGGCTATAGCCCCGCTAGAGGGCTGCAAAATACAAACCCACAATGGGTTGCAGCGCCCGCTAGAGGGCTGTAAAATACAACCCCCGGTGGGGGTTGTAGCGCCAGGAGAAGAAAAAAAAAGGGTTTTAGCGCCAGTAGAATAAAAAAGTTCCACCCTTACAGTGACGGTCGGACAGTAATTAGGCTGTACAACCTAGAAGTTGTAGTTTGATTCCCGGCAGGGGCAAGAGAGTTTTCTTCAAAGAGCCTAGACCAGATCGGGGGCCCACTCAGCATCCTAACCAGTGGGTGCCGGTGGTAAAGCGTCCGGGGCGTAAAGCTGACCACTCATATCCGCCTATTGCGGAGGTTCATAATGCGATGAACCGTACCTGTATTCCCCCGTTGCGTCTCTGGCATATACAAGGATATTACCTTTATCATACTGTAACAGTGTAGTTCACTGGGGAAGACAGATGGTAAAAGATAGCCAACGGCAGTGAAAGTTCCCCGAAGTTATGTTTCCGTTAGGCAGAGATTCATAGAAGGAATTGTCCTTTGCGGTGCAGTACAGCTTTGCTCCATACAAATAAAACACGACGAAATGTCTGTAAGGTATCTTCAGTGCATCATTTTTGGTACTTTCTAAGAAATGTCAGTGAAGCAGAGCGTGTCGTCTCTTAAACTCTGTGAAGATGTACATTTCTTATGTTCTCATATACAGCAAATTAGTTAGGAACATCTGCCTGTCCAACAACTTTATGCTAATGTATTGGTATTTGTGTAGGCAGTTTGCTGTTGACACAGTAAATAGTGATTCACAGAAACTGGTTCAATTCCTGTCCGTTAATATATGTGACTCTTCGCCAAAATATTTTCGATGTTTGCTGCACGTAATGACACAAACTCGAACCGAACTGATGCAGACAAAATAACACGCGCGCAGTTGAATGTCGCGTCTTGGTACTTGGAGGGGGGAGTGGATTGTCACTTCCCTCCTCAACTCTGTCGTGCGTCTGGGTGGTCGAATGAATTGGCTGAGTCAGTAAGATTAAAGAGCAAGCAGTAAGTGGTAACCGATAGTTGTAGATAAAATAGCAACCCTATGCTGCATAAGCATGTGTACGATCTGTAGATACAGTTACGTTACTAGTATTAAACTGTATACGCTTCTAATTCAGTCACTCAATCACTCACTCGTTCCTTAGAGCAGAGTTTTCATTCAGAATATAATGGTGGCCTAGCAAGTCAAGAAATAGGCTTACTGTGTTTATGGTACGCGAAAGTTGAGTGTCGTTTTCACAGGGAGTCCGCCACTGGTCCCTGTGTGTGCTTCAGAACTTCACAAAACAAGAATAATTATACAATTGCATGGGCAATCACTCAGGACATATAATCTAATTGTATCTGCCAAATATGCTAATAATACAAGTAAACAAAGAGAAACGTTTGAACCATTGTTTGGGCAGAACTGCCGTTAACCAAAGAACGTTGCGTTAGTATACTTTGTACTCGGGCTTGGTATAGGTTAGAAGATCGGAAGACAACTATGTTTTCCTTAGTATCTCCAGGTAAATTCCAGGATACTGTCCACCAATGTGAAGGACAACGGCATCCTTTAAACGAGTAGTATTTCGTCTAACAAAGCAAGGTTACAATACAAAGAAAGTAAGGTCAAGTTCAAGCGTCTTTGCCGAGGCTTGCGCGGAAGGCGTCGTTAGAGCTACGAGTATGTGTGTGTGTGTGTGTGTGTGTGTGCGCGCGCGCGCGCATGCTTTACCTAATAGTGAGTTTGGTGGTGCCAATTCTTGTAGCCACTACCTGCTTTTTTGTCGGTTCAACAATCGACCTGTCCAAACACTGTAGACGTGGAGTACCAGAACAGGAGTGTTTGCTGCTTTTCTAACATGGCAACAGTGTGGTTTGCAATGAATATCATCAGTGGCGTAGCTAGGTGTTTTGGTGCCCGGGGCGAGTCATCACAATGGCCGCCCCTAACAAATTATTAACTCCAAAAAAATACACATTTATTTAATTTCCGTATATTCGGTTGAGTAATTTATAATTTGTTGAGCGCAGAAATAGAAATTTTTGTTTAATGTTCATTTTGTCTACCCCCTCCCCCCACAGCTACGCCCTTGAATATCACGGGTCGCTGTTGTAGTTTTCCATACAGATAACAGTAGAAATACATATCATGTTATGGTCTTTATCGTCATCAGAATCAAGCAAAAGCGCGGTATGACCGCGTGGAATCACGATAACGATTCGAGAGAAAATTGTGGAGATGGGTAGGAGAAAACGGAAATTTGTTACTGCGTTGCCACGCACTTGTTTGGTAGCAATTCTGGTACTAACGGCATCAATTAACGAGCCTTACTACTCGATTACATTGGTGTTACATATTCATGCAGGTCAGATAACACTAGGACACGTGAACCGAGGAACTGTGTGAAGAGAAGGCCCGTGTCACACATATTACACGCGTTACGTATGTTATATCCACTCTACCCCGAGCATGAAACAGTAAACACAGAAATAGCGTCTCTCAGATGACACTGATTGGGTATACATCGCTGTTATGTTGGTCCTGCTTGTTTTCCTCATGAAATTCAAAACAGACTTGCTCTGCACAGTGTTACTGACTGAACGTGCATAATACTGATATCACATTAGCAGAAACTGTTGCCTCAGTTATTTAATAGAATTAATAAAGTTAAAATTTCCATGAATAGGTCACTGATGCGTAATTGTAAAAATGCTAATACCTCTAATAATAATAATATTATTAATTCTATCATATAATATTTTTGAACAGTGAAAAACTTGACGATCGGGAACCGATGTTAATCACCGATATCACAGAAGTTCAAACTGTTCGATGTAGGTACACGGCGAACATAGTTGAGTATATATTGTCGTATTTTTTAAAATTAAAATTATTTTTAACATTGTTCAATCATTTACGTCTGACCCCTTCCCCCAGTGCACATGTATTTGCGTAGGTTACTGACCAAAAAGGGATTTCCACACGCCTGCTACATGTGTGACCGATCTCAGTCACTTCCTTTCATTGCCCTCGTGTGCGTATTGCATGAGAACCGAGGTAATTCTTTCTCTGTTCTCCGGTTACCCCATCTAACTTACGTCCAGAGCGTGTTTTAATACGCACAGATCTTCATATTGCCCTTGTAGTGACGTACGAAACTTCATGTGCGGATAAACAGCGGGTGAAAAGTAAATGCACGAGTCAGGACATGAAATATCTCAACCATTCTTAAAGTTATTCTATTCTCGAATCTGCTATTAATATAATTTTATAAGTTTTATGTACAAAGTGCCCACAGTGCTTGCCGGAGAGGTAATAACGTATGTATGTCCGCCTTCCTGTAACATATCATAAGGAAGCAAACAGATTTATATTAAATTTTAATATTGCTTGTTGGGTCAAAATAGCGTCTGCCTTAAATTGAGATTTATGATGGTACGAAGAACAGGTAAGCGTACACGGTACAACATACAGTCCTGCATCACGTTAGGATCTAATACATTTGTTTCTGGAGCAATGAAGATTTGCGGGCTGTTGTCTGTTTCTGTGTGTGTCTGTCAGTATCTGTCTGTCTGTATGTTTGTCTGTGTGCCAAAACATCCATATCTATATCTGTATCTTTGTACCTATCTGTCTCTCTTCTGTCTCCGTGTGTGTGTATGTGTCTGTAGGTTTCGTTATTTTGTGAATATTAGTAGTATTTTGTTATGAAGATATCTGTTAATAATGCCGAAGTCGGAGTTCCGCGGTCACGCCATTATTTCTCTTCAGGTATTCGTAACTGTGGTTAATTACTATCTCTGTAAACTCAGGAATCTCCCATATTTTTACTAATTATTGTTGACTTTGTTTTCTATATTATGTTTAGTGTTTTGCGAATTGGGATATTAAGTTCTATGGAAAGATCTAGGTAGTTTATGGTATTGTTTTCTTTCCACTGACAGAATCACCAACAGCATAAACATAAGAATCTATAGGAAACCTACACTTACTGATGATACCATACAATTTCCTTCCAACCACCCATTGATACACAAACTTGCAGCATTCAATTTCTACATAAACAGAATGTTGACACTACCAATAACAAAACAAGCTAAACAACAAGAATGGAAGATCGTACTTGCAATAGCCCAAAATAATGTATTTACACTGCAAATCATTCACAAGTTGAAGAAGAAACTGATGGCCAAAAAACAAAAACTCCCAACCACAAAAAAAGGGTAACATTCTCATATCACAGTCCACTTATACGTAAAACAACTAATCTCTTCAACCACACTAATTTAAATATAGCCAGGCGTGCCACAAACACTATACATCAACAAATCGCTGATAAAATTAAGACCAACACAAATTCCTGCGGGTTATATAAACTCAAGTGTAACAATTGCAATAATTCATATGTAGGTCAATCAGAAGATCAATAGAAACAAGGCACAAAGAACACACACGGTACATAAGAAATAATAACCCGATTTCAGCATATGCATTACCCATACTAAACAATAGACACGAATACGGCACTGCAGAGGAAACCCTGAATTATTGAAACCACGCAATAAGGGAACAAAAATGTATTGTTGGGAAGCTCTCTATATGCAAGCCTGTCATCAACGTAACATACTGATGGAAGAATCAGAAGGTCAGTGACATAAATCCCCTATACGAACTAGCCCAACACGTCACATAACCGGTTACGCATTCCCTGACTCAGTTTACTTCCGAACAGTGCAGCATACACATTTATCTGATTTTGAAAATCCTGTTAATACAATACTTGATGCACTGTTATTCATTACAGACCTACTAATATGTGCAGTCACATCACCACCGAATTAGTCACACACCGATGTACCATAATTAACTAATTTAACAAAGTGTAACTTTAGCAAGCACGGGTAATGAGCTCCCTGAAGATGGTGTGACTAGACCGAAACATGTCGGAGCTAATTTAATGTAAATTTTAATATTGTTTTTGAGACAATCAAGATGCACGGTACGAATGTGAAAATCTTATTTGGAGAGTTTACTGAAATATGTTGACATATTCCAGTTTCAGTCAAATTGGAATTAAAATAATAGACTTTTACATAAATACCCATCTGCGTTTCTTTGCGTACTTCGAGAATAACTCGCTGAATTTTCGCCGGTGCTAAAAATATTCATACGCGAGTTGTAGAAGAAGTGCAGTTCATATTTTGTGCCCAGAATGCACTTCTTCAGAAGACTTACGTGTTTTGAGGTAGCTAAACATACGTGTACTGCGGCGAACGTGCATACTTTGCGCTATGTGTGCTTTTCCTAACCCCCTTTGTTATGGTTTATTTTTAACGAATTGTATAGAGTGTATACGCGGTAGCTTAGTTTTATTAGTTTGTAACTGCAGTAAGTGAACGTCGGAGTCATTAAAAAAACATGTTTTTATCTCGTCATCCATGCAAGATTGATATTTCGGCTGTGATTCTTTTACGATAACCGTGAAATAACCACGTTTTGTTTCCGGATTTGTTTACAGCAATAATGCTGTTTTCAATCGGCTATTTGCGTCTCAAGTACACAGACGCTCTTTGACCATAGATTCAGTTAATGCGCTCAGTATATTGGATTTTCGTTTCATGATGCCCTATTTAATTCCTGCTTCGTCTGCTGTCAGCTGGAGATTAATGTAGTTTCTCTTCTGTTTAAGTGCTGTAACTTTTCTTGTCATTATGGTCGAGTCACCTTTACATCGCTACTCATTTGTACGCTTCCTAATCCGCTAGAATGCTCTCTGCATTTAGTGTTGTTCTAAAGTCATTGCCCTGTAATTATGGTGTCTCCTAGGATGCTTAAATTAAACATCACATTATGGGTATTAACCTTCCCTGTAATTAGGTGACGTCCTTTAGGTCTTGGTTTTAAAGTGACTGCATGACTTCAAGTTAGATTCTCGCAGAATTAACGGCAAAATAACAAACGTTTCAAACTGTTTAAATGTGTGGGATTGAGCGGTAATTGTGTGTGCAACCTTCTGTCACTCTAATAAAGTCTGCATTTTCCCGTACAGAGTGTTTATGTTTCCTTATTGTCTGCACAGTAGACACCAACTATATCCCTGCACAATATTAACAGATTATTATTTGTAATGGACATGCAGTGTGTTCTCGGTGAGGTACGAACCGACGTTTTGTGTGGAAATTATACGAACGCTAGTGTTCAAAGGGATGACATGATTCTGTGTCGTCCTTATCTCAAATTCAAGAATTATTTTCAGGCTACTGCAAGTGGGCGACTAGTGTGACTGTTGGTCAGTTATACACCAGGATTGCATTTACCTCATTGCTTGTTATTAGATTTAATGTCGTAGGTGTGCGATGTATATTTGTGGTCACAAGGTTTAGAAATCTATGTCCACGTACTCGCGTCAGGTAGCAGTGACGTGAGAAACAGTAAATAAAACCATCGTCGTATGTATTATGTTTGTGTTGTTTTTGTGCGCATTTTGCTTCTGTGTGAAGTGACTAGACTTTGTGATACTGTCGCTACTTTGTGGCACTGAAGACGGGTATGTCGCTTGAACACAGTATAAACAGTAGTCTGAGTTGTCATAATAATATTAGGAGCGCTACAGTGAACTTTTTCATGTTTTATTTGTTTTGTGCTTTCTCAGTCTTATTTTGAAGTAGCCCCATTCCACGTTTTCTGTGTTTGTGCTTAGAACAAGAAACCCGAACAGCACGGCATTTCATTATCCCATGCAACCATTGTCTCTGTTTTTACATTCTCTTCTCATTGCCGTGGATGAAGAGGAATGCGATTTTGTCGTCGTAGATAAACAAGTTATGGTTGCTTACGAATAAGAGTAAAAGAATAAGAAACTCTGTGTGGAAATAAATTGGAACATCCGAGCCGAATAAAACATTTGAATTGCAAATGGAAATAAGACATAGACATTGGTGGAGAAAGCGAATATTTAGGAAGGCAGGACGCTGAGAAAGAAAGGTTGAATTTCAAGTGTGGGAAGTGCAGTGAGGGAAGAATACTGTAATTTTCGGAATGGGAAGAGCTAGGTTGGGTCGGGACGTAATCACGTTTGTTCTAACATTTCTGTTGTCCCGCAAAGTCCGCTGTTTGTTAACAGGAGAACAATGTCGAGCTGTGAGTGAGTCAGTAAGTATGTGTGTGCGTGAATTAAGTTGATTCTGTGTGTTGTGAACTGTAAAGTGGTCAGAGAAAGTGAATCTGCTGTTTTATATTAAAGCAAATCAGAATTATGGAAAACTGTATATGTATGTGCATTATGCATGTAGTGTAGGCCTATCGTTCGTAGATTGCGGTATGCGCATAATGAAACGTTGTTCTTATAGCTGATACTTTATTGATTAGAAACGAAAAATGCAATCCGTAATCTTATGTAATTAAATTCTAAAAGGGATGAGGGCCATTCAGTAGGACTGCAGACCAAACATTCCTGAAGTGTATTATTTTAACCTTTATTTTAACCTTCATTATACATATATGACTAATGTGTATTTCGCTAAGCTTTTCAATTTTTATTTGCTCTGTATATGTTTGCGATTGTCTGTACATTTAATGAAGCGGAAAGAAACAGTAATTTATGGCTTCTATCAAAGCAGATATTTCAACGGCCAGACATTAACAGTGAGACATAGACAGGAAGTAGTTGTTGTTTGTTTGTTTGTTTTCTTGGCGTTACAACCCTTTTGGCTGTATTTTCCACAGCCCCGTAGCGGGCTTTAGCCTCCTCATTTTCGAGGTTTCTAGATCACACACAACGACGCGCCACAGTCGGTAGGACTCCTCTGGACGAGTGATCAATCCGTCGCAGAGACCTCTACCTGAC
>Ga0209629_10003131_pt1 | contig 11681 bp, 12 predicted proteins | sample TergutCu122P5_FD_187286 | JGI IMG/M metagenome (GOLD analysis project Ga0209629, IMG submission 187286) | Cubitermes ugandensis P5 segment gut microbial communities from Kakamega Forest, Kenya - Cu122 P5 (SPAdes) (version 2) | ecosystem: Host-associated > Arthropoda: Insects > Digestive system...
CCGGGGCGCCGCGCCTATTCAATGGGCCGTCATAAACGGCGAGGAAAAGACCGGCGTCACGATAATGCGGATGGACAAGGGGATAGACACCGGCGACATGCTCCTGAAAACCGAGGTGACTATCTCCCCGCGCGAAACCTACGGCTCTCTCCTGGACAAACTGGCCGAGGCCGGGGCGGACGCGCTTATCGGCGCGCTCGGGCTTATCGGCGCGGGCGCGTCGCCGGGCGTCCCGCAGGACAACGCCGCCGCGACCTGCGCGCCGATGCTGACACCGGAGATCGAGCGCATAGACTGGAAGAAAACTTGCATGGAGACGGATTGTCTGATCAGGGGGTTAAATCCCTCTCCCGCGGCATATTCTATATACGGCGGACAGAAGATAAAGATATGGGCGGCGGAGGTCATAGACGCGCCGGACGAAGAAACTTTCGCCTTATGCGGGGATAGCGCCGCGCCATGCGGCAGCGTCGTCGCGGTCACCAAGCGCGGCTTCGCGGTAAAAACCGCGGACGGGGCGCTTATGGTCACAGAGGTGCAGCCGGCGGGCGGGAAGCGGATGGGCGCGGGGGATTATGCGCGCGGGCATGGGGTAAAGACAGGCGAAATGTTGGAGTAATACGGATATGGACAGATCGGGATTTGAATAACGCGATTCGCGGAAGAGGTGCGCAAAATGTATTTTGACATGTCATACCTGATATTGGTCCTGCCTGCCGTCCTACTGGCTATGTGGGCCCAGAGCAGAGTCAGTTCCGCTTTCCGGAAATACTCGGGGCTGACAAGCGAAAAGGGCTACACCGGCGCGGAGGTCGCCCAGGCGCTTCTCGCGAGCCAGGGCGTCACCGACGTGAAAATCGAACGCACGGCGGGGAATCTCACGGATCACTACGATCCCAGAACGAGGACGCTGCGCCTGTCCGAAGCCGTCCACGGTTCGAGGTCCATCGCGGCGATAGGCGTCGCGGCCCATGAGACGGGCCACGCCATCCAGCACGACACGGGCTACGTCCCGCTGGGCGTGCGAAACGGCATCTTCCCTGTCGTGAACATAGGTTCGCGGCTGTCGGTGCCGCTGATCATCCTCGGCTTTTTCCTGTCGGGCGGGCGCGGCTCGATCGGCATGATGCTGATCCAGGCCGGCATAATCATGTTCTCCGTCGTGGTGTTCTTCCAGCTGGTGACCTTGCCGGTGGAATTCAACGCCTCGGCGCGGGCGATAGACCTGCTTGCCGGCTATAACATCCTGAACGAGAGCGAGCTGGGGCCGGCTAAAAAAGTCCTTAACGCGGCGGCGCTGACCTACGTGGCGTCGGCGCTGGTGGCCGTGACGCAGCTTATCAGGTTCCTTCTGTTGTCACAGAGGAGGAGGTAGCGTAAAAAAACAACTATGTGCTCAAATTTCCTATTGATAAGATAACGGGAACGGTGTTGCCGAATGGATATACTGACAGTGAAACAGATAGCGGAGAAGTGGGGGATCGCGCCGACGCGGGTGGCCATTATGATCCGCGAAGGCAGAATCGCGGGGGCGTATAAAATCGGCGCGGCTTGGGTGATGCCCGCCGATACGCAAAAACCTATGGATATGAGGATCAATAACGGGAAGCATCCCAGGAAGAAAAAAGCCGCAGGAGAAGGTGCTTAAATTGAACACAAATAAGAGTTTCGCCAGACTGCTGGCAGTGCCGCTTTGCGTCGCGCTGACGCTGAGCGTGGCACCGTTGCCCGCTTTTGCGGCAAATGCCGCCGACGATGCCGTGATCGACATATCCGGAATCGGCGGGATGGATGACTGTACAGGTACTTGCTGGGACTTTGACGGCAATAACAAGGTCTTTACTGTCAAAAGCGACGTCACCGTTGTGGGCGATTTTTTCAGCGGCGGATTCGGTCTGGTTTTTAATCTTGAAGGAAACTCTACTGTTACCTGGCAAGCTGTTTACAATGGCGAATCCAGTAGTGAGGATGGCTTCACCCTCGTGGATGTGCGCGGCAGCGGAACCTTTATCGTCGATGCGAATAGTGAAATTGTACTGGATTACGGCGGTTCAGCCGTCAAAGCAGAAAGCGGCGTTACAGTCATCGTTCACGGAATGGTATCTTCCGTTGATTATGACGGCTATCCGATCGGAGGTATCGGAATAGAGGCGGCGGGTAATGTTTCGGTTTCAGGCGGCGCTTGGGTATATGCGTCGAGTATTCTTGGCGGCGTCGCCATAAGTGCGGCCGGTGATGTTTCGGTATCGGAGGGCGCTTACATTGAAGCGGCGGGAGACGGCGGTACGGCCGTTTATGCCGCGGGCAACATCATTGTTGACGGAGGTACGTGTAAGGCGTCGGGTGACAACTGTAAAGGCACTTATGCCGCAGGCGATGTTTTCGTGTCGGGCGGCGCCGGCTTAGTTGAGGTGTCTGGCAATGATAGCAGTAGGGCTATCTGGGCCGAGGGCAATGTTTCAGTAGTGAATGGTGCTTATGTTGAGGTATCGGGTGATAACGATACCGCCATCCTTGCTTTTGGCAATGTTTTGGTGTCAGATGGCGGTCAGGTTCATGTGTCTGGCGGTGACTGGAATACGGCCATCTTTTCCTTTGGCAATGTTACGGTATCTGGCGGCAGTACGGTTGTGGCGTCGGGCAACGGAAGTACAGCCATTTATACAATGTGCGACGCTTCGGTTTCGGGCGGCAGTTCGGTCAGTGCGTCAGGCGCCGGCGGCAAAGGCATTTCTGCCGGGGACGCCGTTTCTGTATCGGATATCGCTTCGGTTTCAGGCGAGACGGCCGTCTATTCGGTCGGCAACGTCACTGTTGACAGCGGTTATGTACGCGGTAATCACTTACTCGGTATGGGAATCCGCTCGGATTATTCCATATCAATAAAGGTGACGGGAGACAGCGAAGTCTCAGGGCATAGCGCAATCGTGGCAAAGCTGGCTAATGTAACGGTAAGCGGTGATGCCTATATCATAACCAAAGATTTGCTTGCGTATGTGGACGGGGAGCTTTTCGGCAACGCAATCACGGCCAAAAATGTAACCGTCGAGGATAACGCGAGGGTTGCGGCGCTCAACGGCGCGGCGATCCTTTACGGCGGGAAATGCGGTATTACAGGCGGCGCGGTATTTGCCCTGGGAGACGGCATCGGCGGCGCACGGTTTGAAATCCCCGCTGATATAGCAGACAGCGAAAATCCGGTCGTCTACAATATCCTGAACGTGATATTCAAAACGCCGAATTTGGACATCAAGACAGGCGCGGAGTATTCGGACTGCGGTGCCGCCGGGGCTTGCGTCAGCGGAGACGGCGCCGCGCTGGCTTGGGATTACATGAAATATTACAACGCCGTTGTTGTAGGAGGAGCTCCGATCTCTTATAAAACAGGCGACGGGACGGACATATTTGCAGTTCCTGACAGCGCTGATTACCACTGGCTTGTTACCGAAGGCAACGCCAGTATCTCGTACAGCAAAGGCGGAACCGGCGGAGAATTTCCAGTGGACTTTACACTAAAACCCACTAAGCCGTTGAAATACAACCCCATTGAAGATGACCCTGATACGGATGACTCGGGCAATTCCACTCCGGACAATTCCGCTCCGGGTAATTCCACTCCGGGGAGTTCCAGCGGCAGTGCGGCGCCTAGCAATCCAAGCGGCAGCTTCAGCGGCGGCGGTGGAAACGCCTACACCAAAGGCGCGGCTGCGGGTCTTGTTTACATCGTTCAGAAAGATTTCACCCAATTTGACAGCGTAAAAGTCGGCGGCAGCGTATTGACGAAAAACAAGGATTATAAGGCGGAAAGCGGCTCCACGAAAATCACGCTGCTGCCGTCTTACATGGATGCCCTGTCGGCTGGCGCGTATACCTTGACCGTATCTTTCAAAGATAATACGTCCGCTTCCGCCCAGTTTACAATTGCGGCGGGACCGAAACTCCCCTTTACCGACGTGGCGGCCGGTGCCTGGTATTTCTATGCGGTCAGCCATATTTACGCGAGAGGCCTGATGATCGGCACGGCGGCGGACAAGTTCAGTCCCGACATCAATCTGTCCCGCGCCATGGTCGTGACCATTCTGCACAGATATGCCGGTGAGCCAAGCGTATCCGGTTTTTCCAACTCTTTCAGCGATGTGCTGAATAATACATGGTACACAAGCGCGATAAAGTGGGCGGCGGCAAGGGGTATCGTGGCCGGGTACGGCAACGGCAAGTTCGGCCCGGATGATCCAATTACCAAGGAACAGCTCGCGGTATTGATCTGCAATACGCAGCGGTCTTCCGGAAAGATACCGCCCAATATAAGCGCGGGTAAAACCTTCTTGGATGCGGGTAAAATAAGCGAATGGGCAAAAACGGCCGTAAATGCGCTAAATAATCAGGGAATATTCTGCGATATACCGGGCGGCGGCTTCAGCCCGCAAACCCCGGCGAGGAGAGCGGAAACAACCTCAATGCTTTACCGTTGGCTGACCGCGGCCATATAAGCAATTACAAAAGCAATTATATCCGCCCGCACGGAGGAAAAAATGTTAAAAATCAAAAGTATATGGAAAACGAGGGATGAGCTTTCCCTTCGGAATTTCAGAGCCAAAGTTCTTCCTTTGGCTTTGGTGCTGCTGCTTTCCATTATCATTGGCGGCCTTCGTTATCACGACCAGAAAATCACCGTTTTCGATATAGATACCAATGTTCTGATTCAAATATTTTTCGGTTTGGGGTTTCTGCCAATTATCTTTTTGAAAGAGCGGCATGTTTCTTTATTGCTGCGCATATCCGTACTGGTGCAGGCGGCGCTGCTCGCAGCGCAGTTTTTAATGGGGCCGGGAATCCCGAGACTCTCAATATTTTGCGTTTTCCACTTTGCCAATGGGGTGAGCACCGCCTGCGGCTTTTATCTTTTTGCCTTTGCGCTGAATAATGTGGAACGGCTCTTTACGATTGTCGCCGCGCAGGTGTATTTTGCTTTTTCATATTTGTTTTTACAGATCAAACCGGTCGCGGCCTTTTTCCGGGGTATCGGATCGGCGGCGATTATGTTGGCGCTGGTCGCGGCCGCCTTTGCCGTGTATAGGCACGGCAAGCAATCCGATGAAACGGAAGACGTACAGCCGGGCTTTCCGCTTCCCGCCCGGCAAACCGCGCCAGGTAAAGAACCGGGCGCGCGGGAATCCGGCATCGTTGCTGTTATCACGCTGAGTGTGGTTTATCACATTATCACACTCATGACATTGTACATAGAACATAACGAGGCGACAGTATCCGGAACACTATACGGCATCGGCGGCGTAGTTTCCGTCGCGATCATTTTTGTGGTGATGCTCCTTTTCAATTACAGCGCTCTGCATTTGTGGACCCTCTGCCTTGTCTGCTCCGTGCTCGGTATCGGCGCGCTGTACTATACGCCGGCCTTTGCCGTGAATACAGGCTCTCTTTTATATGGAGCCGGTGAGGGACTCGGCTTTATGATCCTTTACTACCTGCAGGGCGGCGCTCTCAAGCGCAGCGGCTCATTTAAGCTGCTTCGGCTGTTCTTTCTGTTCGCCTTCGTGAATTATGCAGTCGTTAACGGTATATTTTATACTTTCTACAATAATTTGCACGCGCCCGATTTATCTCTGGCTTTTCCGGCTGTTCTCGTGCTGACGCTCGTTTGCTTTCTTATCGCGCCTGTACTGCATGACAAGCTGTTCCGTACCGATTGGACAGACGGTTACCATATGGCCGATATGCCTCTGTACGCGGAAGTGTTCAAGCAGGTTGAACAGGTTGACAAGGTCAATGAACTTAAACTCACTCCGCGTGAAAAAGAAATTTTTACGATGTTGCTGACCGAAGCGTCCTATAAACAAATCGCCGGAACCCTGCGATTAACCAGCAGCACCATACAATTCCACTCCAAAAATTTGTACCGCAAACTAAATATCCAAAGCCGGACAGAACTTCTCGTTCAATACGGCAACCGGCCGACTTCTGTTCAAATCGAAAAAGAGTTTGCTAATAAATAAAAAAATCCGCGCTAATAGGGCATTTTAGCCCACCCTACATATTTATGTAGGTAGGCAAAACCGGAGAATCGGTATTATTATAATACCGGTTCTCCGGTTATTTTTTATATGGGGGAGGTCGATGGATGACGTCAACATCCGTTACCAAAAAATTTACAAACATTTCCACCGAAAACTACTTTCAGTTTGTCTTTCGATGTGACCGTTGCGACGCTGAAATGCGGACGGAAAAATATCCCTTCAGCACGGAGCGCTTCCACGCGCCTCCGGGGAGCCGCGCACATGCCCTGCTCTGGACACGGCGGCACGATGAGGCATATGAGCGGGCAAACGCAGAAAGTCAGCTAAATTTTAACTACTGCCCCGATTGTGAACGCTGGGTATGCGATGACTGCTTCCATGTTTCCTCGGAGGTAGTAACAGACATCTGTCTGGACTGTATGCTGATACGGGAAACTTCTGGTTTCAATGCAAAGAAAAAGCCGCTTCGCAAACTGTTTCAATTACGACGGCAGAAATTGAAACGGAAGGAAGATGACCATGTTAGCCTCAGTCACAAAACGGTTTAAAAACCTGTCCACGCCGGAAAATTTCATTTTTTTATTTTACTGCGATCGGTGCGGTAAAGAGTGGCAAAGCGATACCTATGCGTTTAATCCGAGAGGCTTTGAACCTCCGATAGATGAAAATATCCGTAGTATGCTTTGGAATCAGCAACATGAAGAAGCCTATGAGCGAGCCAATCGGGAAGCGAGTGTGAGATTTAACCGCTGCCAGGCACTCGGCTGTCGGGTCTGCGACGATTGCTTTTACGGCGGCGCGCCGGCAAATAAACCCGACAAGGAAGGGTAGGAGGTGAACATGAATGTGAAAAGCTCGCCGGATGATCCCCCGCCTTATACTTTTGTACAAATCATCATCGCAAATTACAAAATTAAAAACAGGAGGGTTTTGTCATGTACCGTAAAATGTTTTCAATTCTTTTGGCTCTCGCGGTTGTTCTCTGCGTATCCCCAACCGCCGTTATGGCGGAGGGAGGGGATCATCCCCTGCCGCAGTCGGTCGTGAACATCATGCCAAGCAAGGGCGGCGAGTTAAACGGAAGTCTTACATACTTCGGCGACTCGCTTTCGCAATCCCAAGGCTCCGCTTCGTTTTGGGCCAATTCGACGACGCCGGTGAGCTCCGGGGAATATGAGGCGACTGCCGAGTATAGCTTTATGGCGCAAATATACAGGGACGATCTATACAAGTATATGGAGGCCGCGCAGAAGGCCAAATTCGCGGATGACACCCAAACTTTATCCGAGAGAAGCGATCCTTCGACATTCAAAGCAACCGACGTGAACGCGGGCTTTATCGTCCTAAACAACAAATTCTACGACGGGGAATTTGTCGGATTGTCCGGCACTGGTTATTACTCGATTCAGGTTCATAGCGCGGCGTCCAGCGGCGACATCGAAAAATTCGTGAAGGATGTAGCCGCCGTCACGCTGGCGCTTTCGCAGGAGATAAACGGCAAGGCGCCAAAGCCTGAGCGGCAACAATTATTTCAAGCTGCGCGACCTGGCCTATACCCTGAACGGAACCGCGAAGCAGTTTTCGGTAGGCTATGACAGCGCGACGAACACGATCACGCTCACCGGCGGTCAACCGTACACGGCGGTCGGCGGGGAAATGACCGGCAAGGGGAAAGGCCCAAAAGAGGCGTCGCCCACCAACGCCGCGATACTAATCGACGGGAAAGCGGTTAAACTAACCGCATACAACATAGACGGCAACAATTATTTCAAACTGCGCGACATCGGCGCAGCGTTCGACTTCGGCGTGGAATGGGACGGAACGCGGAACACCATCGTGATTGATACCAGCAAAGTATACACGCCGTAACGCGGAAGAAAAAACGAGGCTAAAAAAAGTCAAATAAATTACAGGAGGCTTTTAACCATGAAAAGACTATTCGTACTTGCTCTCGCGCTCGCGCTGACCCTTTCCCTCGCCGCCTGCGGCGGCGGCAAAAAAACCGATGATTTCACAAGCGGGGACGACAACACAAGCGCGGCGCCGAAGAACAGCCCAACCGCCAGCAGCAGCGGCGATGACGCCGTCAAGGCGTTTTTCGCGGCCAAGGACGAAATCACGTCCAAAATGACCAACTACTTCCTGACAATGAAGGTCACAAACGCGGACGGGACTTCGACCCTCTCCAAGGAACTGTATGCAAAGGGAGATGCGCTCATCGTCATGATGGACGACAGCGCGTCCGTCACCTACAGCGATTATAAAAACAATAAGGCTTATGTCCTCGACACGGAAGCTAAAACGGGTTACGACTCAGGTTCCGTATCTGACAAAGGCACGGGCGGCATGATCCTAAGCACCATTGTGACTTTCGGCATGACCCAGGGCGTTTTTATGGACAACGACACAATCAAAATTGAAAAGGTCGGAACCGAAACCGTCGCCGGGCAAAAGACCACGGTTTATTCCTATACCTTCAACGGCGTTACCCAAAAATTCTGGATCGACGATCAATACGGCATGGCGCTGAAAACGGAAACCACCACAACCCAGGACGGCACGCAAAGCTGGGAAGTGACCGAGTTCAAGGCCGGCGGCGTTACCCCGGCGGACTGGATCAATCTTGGCGACTACACCATTTCATAATGCAAAAAACGAAGCCAAAAAACATCAAATAAATTACAGGAGGCTTTTAACCATGAAAAGACTATTCGTACTTGCTCTCGCGCTCGCGCTGCCCCTTTCCCTCGCCGCCTGCGGAGGCAACTCTGGCGGAGGCAATTCCACGGGCAACGCGAACAATCCCCCGGCTAACACAGCGGGAAACAACACCGCAAGCTCTGCTCCCGCGAACGATAGCGACGGCAGCAACGTCACGGCGAAAACACCGTCCATCACCCCGGCGGACGGATGGGAACAGGACACATCAGGCGCCGCGTTGACGTACAAATGCACCGATACCAGTAAATCGGCATTCGCGACCTTCACTATGCGAAGCGAAGGCACGCCGCGCAGCGACAAGGGTTTGAACACTGCGAAGGACTACGCCGAATATGCGGTTAACGAGTTGAAGGATGCAGGGTACACATTCTCCGACATTGCCGAAACCACGGTGAACGGCATGGACGCGGCTGAGTTCACCGGTGCGACATCGGGAATTAAGCAGAGGTCGGTTTTTGTGATGGCCGGCGTCTCGGTATACAGTTTAGTTTGCACCGCGAGCGATTCGTCGTATGACAAGGTGTCCGACGATTTCCAGTCCATGATCGACTCGTTCACATTGAAATAATCGGGAGGGAAAATATACCATGAAAAAACTATTTATACTGATTCTCGCGGTGGCGCTGCCCATTTCCTTCGTCGCCTGCGGAGGCAACAATAACAGCGGCGGCAATTCCACTGGCGGTAACGCCGGAAACAACACCGCAAGCTCCGCCCCCGCGAACAACAGCGGAAGCAAAACCGGCTCCGTCACCATCGCAGGCATGAAGCAGGCGGCGAAAGACGCCGGCCAGGGAGTCAAGGACGATTACCCGAATCCGTGGGGTACTTGGGAAATCGCCAACGGTTTCACAATCATCTATAACGATACCGATGAAACCTTTGTGCTGGAATTCGTAAATCAGGCGGACGCCGACGCTTGTGTGCAACGCGAAAAGGAGGCGGGATACAACCTCGCCGTTCAAAACGGGAAATTCGTCGTGACCATCACCGGCGACGGAAAAGGCGGCGCAGAGAGCCCCGAAGAATTGACGTTTATGCAGAATCTGCTGAACGGCAAACCGCTGAAATAGGCGACGTTCCGTCAAGTTATCAGCGATACGCTGGCTTGATCAATGAAAAAATAAAAAATCAGGAGGAAATCCAAATGAAAAAAATTATTACGTTCACACTCGCGCTCGTCATGCTGTTTTCTTTACTCGCCGTAACAGTATTAGCCGACACTCCGCCCGCCACCATCAAGGCTCCGAAAAATATCGGAACCAGTTTCTATTTCGGCCCGCATGTTTTGGTGAACACGATCAGCGCGCAGGACGATCTTCTTGCCCTGTTGGCGAAGGGTAATACAGCGCGGGGTTACACCATGAGCGTGAACGCGCAGGTCGATTTCAAAATTGACGGCGGAAACTGGCATTATAGCTCGGCCTGGGACTCGCCCGATACTTACCGCGACTACGCCGCTGGCTACTATAACGTCTTTAATGATGATGAAATGGCCAGCTATGATCGGTTCGCCGGATCAGACCGGCTTTACATTTACAGCATGTTCCCCAATGAAGAAAGCAACGTATCGGATGACGCCGAATGGCTCAAAAGCCATACCATCACGACGCGGGCGCGTTTCGCCGTTACCTTTGACGAAGGAACCCCCGTCTTTTCCGGCTGGTCGGAAACCGCCGACCTGTCGGCTAACAGCATAATGGACTATAAAAAAATTCTGAATGAAAATAAGCCCGCGCTCGTTTCGTCGGGTATGGAAATTTCCGGAATCGATCAGAAACCATATATGGTTTTGAATTTACAAGAGCCTTCCGACGCGCTGCAAAAACTGAACGCGGCCAGCGGCGACGCTATGAGAGCCGAAGTTTATGTGCGTCTGAAAGATGAAACGGATTTCAGTAAAGTTGACGATCTGGCGTTTAACTGCAAAAAGCTGACCATCGATCCGGGGATATTTTTCAACAATACCACCACCGATTACGCCGCCGCCCAATATGAGGTAAAGGTGCGTTATTACTTTGACGCGGGCGCCTATTATATAGCGAATGATGAGAGCGCTTATTACACCGGATACTCCAACACCCTTTCCCAAGGTATGCCCGCGTGGAGCAACGCATCCGCTTGGGCGACGGGCGAATTGAAAAAGGCAAACGACATGGGATTGATCCCCGACACACTGAAAAACGCGGATATGACCAAACCTATCACCCGCGCGGAGTTCGCCGCGGTGTCGGTCAAGGCGTACGAAAACCTCTCCGGCGAAAAGGCAACCCCGGCGGCCAGCAATCCCTTCATAGACACGAAGGATACCGAAGTGCTGAAGGCTTACAACACGGGGATCGCCGTCGGCGTTTCGTCAAACCAGTTCGACCCGAACAAGATACTGAACCGGGAGCAGGCGGCGACCATGCTGACCCGCGTGATCAAGAAGATTTCGATACCGGGCTGGGCGATCCAGACGGACGGGAATTACAAGCTGACCTACACGCAGCCAGCAAAATTCGCGGACGACGCGCAGATTTCCGACTGGGCGAAGGACAGCGTTTACTTCATGGCGGCCAATGGCATCATCAGCGGAGTGGGCAACAACACCTTCGCGCCCAAGAACACGACGAGCGCCGAGGAAGCGGTTGGCTACGCATCCGCCACGAGGGAGCAGGCGATTGTGATCGCGGCGCGGATGGTGGAGAATCTCAAGGGCAAGGCGCTGGACTACAGCGCGGCGGCAACGCAGTCCACGCAACCGACGCCGGCCCCGGCACAGCCGAGTCAAAATACGTCACTTGTAGGTGTTTGGAGCAGCGGCCCTGAAACCCCAATATCTAATTCTACTCATGAGTTAAAAGTTAAATCATCAAGTTAAACAACATCCTTATAGAGGAAATCAACAGAACGCCGCAAAGGCAGAATAAAGTTGAACAAAGGCAG
>Ga0209629_10003134_pt1 | contig 11679 bp, 7 predicted proteins | sample TergutCu122P5_FD_187286 | JGI IMG/M metagenome (GOLD analysis project Ga0209629, IMG submission 187286) | Cubitermes ugandensis P5 segment gut microbial communities from Kakamega Forest, Kenya - Cu122 P5 (SPAdes) (version 2) | ecosystem: Host-associated > Arthropoda: Insects > Digestive system >...
CGAGATATGACGCTTTCTTAACATACATTTCAGTTGTGATTGCTGTTGTTGCGTTATGACGCTTTGTTACAATGTTCTTTTTAGTTGTTATGTTTGCTTTTGTTATTGTTGTTGTTGTTGTTGTTGTTGTTGTTGTTGTTGATGATGATGATGATGATGATGATGATGATGATGATGATGATGATGATGATGAAACATTATGCTTTGTTACAGTGTACTTATTTGTTGTTATTGTTGTTCAATAATCTTCATAAAAATTTTCAGATTTTCAGTTTTAATGTTCTAATCCTATGAGTTATAACGTTGTGTGATCAGGAAAGTTGAAACTAACGTTTCCGACGAGCATACGACCCATTACTTTCATCTACCCTGACGGCAGAAGCAGCATGTTCCTCCTACCAGCCTGCATACTGTCAAGAAATGTTTATTTTGCATCACGTAGTTTCATAAATTCATGTATGTGTTCACAACAGAAAGGAGGCGTGAGAAGCAAGTTCTGCCTCTCCCGTTCTACTTCCACATCCATTCTGCAAATATTTTGGGGTATTTTAGCTTTATACGACAGATAATGTCCAAAACATTAGACATGTCTGTTACAGTAACAATCTTCTGAATTCTGCAGGCTTGAAGACAAACACAGTATTTTGGCGCTGAAATGTTTACTGTTTACGTAACATGGAAATCAACAAAGCAGTGCTGAAATCCACATTAATGTGCTCCACCTTTCATTCAGCTGATAACATCTGTACAGGTCGTTATAACAGTATTAATCCAGATATTCTTCCTGCTTGTTCCTATGGTGTTAAATCACATTATTTTGTCACAACGCTCATGAAGATAAGATAACGGACCGGGGAAAAGTGCTGAATGTAGATTGGTCTGTTTTATCAGAATGCATCGGGCTTAATATACCTGGGTTTAAACAATCACATGCATTTCGGTAGAGTCAGCTTTCATTTCAATGCAAGAAACTTAACATCCGCATTTAGTAATTTGTTACGTACTACTAATTTCTATTTGTAGGTACTGTTTCACAATTGCGTAGTATTCGGCCTGAAGCTGTAGTATTTCGACACGTAAACGAAAGCTTTTAATGATAATAAAACACCATCTCAGAACACTATACGTATTACTAAACCCTACTTATTCATTTAAAGGTTACTCACGAAATGTTTCGACCTGTGTTAGACCATTATCGAGTAAATCTGTAAATAAATCAAGTGAGGATTAGGACAATCTTCTGGCGTACTGCAACTGTTTTATTAATTATCATTTTAATTTAGTACACGGTCTGTAGGAATAATTTCAAAAAAGTTTTTAATACTGCGAAACCTAAAAATAACTAAGCCTAATTTATTTCTCGTATTTTCTGATCATAAGATCCTTAAATATAAATCGCACATCCGAATTGCAACAATAAGACATTTTCTCGCCAGAAAGCATGAATTGTAACAATTTCTTCGTTCCTGACTAGGAAACAAAGAATAGATGTTGGTAAATATACCTTCGTAAATAGGACCATTAAAAGCTGGAACCAATTACCTGCAAGCTTACTAGCGTCTTTCTCCTATAAACTAAACACATTTAGAAAGAGGGTTAAGAATGCAATTACCAGCAAGGGAATTCAAGTGGATATTGGGTGTACAGAAGTGAAGTGTAGTGATGTGGAGTGAACTGATGTGATTTATGTGAAGTAATTTTATTTTGTAGTGAAGTGAGTTACGGTGCATTTCTTGAAGATAAAAGTGCCATGTACATTAGTGTGACTTTATACTCGTACTGAGGGTACTTGATTGTATTGTTTCTATTTCATTTGGGAATATCTTGTACTGTGTTTAACTTGAAGTGTGGTTGTTTAACTTGTTTTGTAAAGAGTGGGTGTGTGTATGTGTGGGTGTTTTGGTAATATGTGTACTTGTATTTACTGTGTTTTGTATTGTTGGTACTGTGTTTTTTTGTATTTTTTTGTTTATGTATATTTATTCTTATCTGTTTTGTCTATACTAGTGTAAGGACTACTGCCACCGCGTGACAACTCCATTGCAGTTAGAAATAATAATAATAATAATAATAATAAATTTTTAATTAAAGAAACTTTTTCAACTGAAGAGAACACAATGCATCGGATAAGATATATGAATAATCATGACCATATATGGTGACTAGGTAGGTGATGGCCGTGGTTTGTTTAAAGTTTCAGACTACAATACAGTCTCGATAATCCACCCTTCGGTTATCCAACTTTGCTTTGTTTCCGCTGTGCTGCGTTGTCAGAAAGACGTTTTATACTTATTAAAGGCCATTTTGCAACTATCATATTTTATCAATAACAACTGCAGCGTGTAAATAAACTGCTGTGCGCCACCTTTGTATCTGTATATTTTAACTGTCTACGTTTATATATTTACATTGTTTATTGCCTACACTGTAGGTATTCACCGTTGTTTCCTTGGTATGCTTCTTTACTAGTTTCGATTACACTAGTGCAGTTGTGTTTCAATTTGTTGGTGCAAGTTATTGATTTGGTTAAGTAGCGATATTTTCATGAATATGTCAAAATGAAAGATTAAGAAAGTGGTTTCCAAACAAGAAAAGCTTGTAGCATTACAAAACATAACATAAAGACATACGTATGCAAAAATTGGAAGGACAATATCGCCCAAGAAAGAGCAACTTGTCATAACCCACCAATACACAATTGTACAGAGGACAGAAAAAAATTGACCGAGCCTCTATATACCAAAACTTCAGCATGTTATGTTTTAAAGAAAATATAAGAACAGGCAATTTTTTGTGGACACGGCATTTTGACAGAAGTTGTGTTTGTTACCCAGCTGCCCAGTAACGCGAAATCTCGGTTTGACTAATTGTGTGGGTTACGACAATTTGCCGTTTCATGGGCCATATAGTTTTGACCGTGTTACTCTTGGGCAGTTTGAAGGGAAAAGGAGCAAAATTGGAAAGTGATATTCTGCGAGAGCTTCAAATGAGGGTCTGAAAGACACAAAGAAACAAAAGGCCATGATAAATGTAAATATGAAGAGGTACGAAAAGTTTTATGTTGGTGGTTCGCACAACAAAAGCGAAAGACGCCCCTATCACTGGACTTACTTTACAAGAGAAAGCTCCGATTTTTACAAGGATTTCACTGAAGAAACATCTTTGGTAAGAACTAGTATATATGGGACAGATCGTTGGAGAAACGGTAACGGCGTCAGGCAATTCAACATCTGAGCATAAATACGAGTATTGTCGGCAGATTTAGAATCATTTGTCAGATTCAGAGTATAACTTTATTCTCGTATAAAGAGTAATTCTCACATGAACAACTTTACAAATGTGATAAAATCAGCTTCAAATCCAAAATTATTCCATAAAATACTCCCTCTTCCCCTGACGATGAATTAATTCCTGGCTATAAATTAAGCAAAGAACGAATGGTTCCTATCTGATTTAACGCCTCGGATAATTATAAACTAAAATTTGTTTTGATTGGAAAATTAAAACGAACTAGTCCCTTCATAAATACACCTCCAACAGTATATCCAGTTCTATATAAGTGCCAAAAGAGTACGTGGATGGACTTAGAAACTTTTCAAAGTTTGTTTTTTCTCAGCTCGTCTCTTCAATAGAAGCTTCTCTATAAGAAATATTAAAAGCATAGAAATGCTTGTCGCTGATTACGAGCCTTCTCATCCCAAGGACATATAAGAGTGAAATGTCACTTCACGATTTCAACCTATGGACCACAATGCCACTGAAACATTGAAGAAAAATACTGGCGTAGACTACCTGTCCCTTGCAAACGTTAGGCAAGAAGACGCGGTGCTGTTAGAAATTTTGAAGGGAATAAGCACAATAGACGCTATTTAATAGACAGCCCAAGCTTGGGAGAATATCGAGCAAAAGCAACGGCGTTATCATGGAGGAATTTACTTAAATAAGAATAAAAATAAACAGCGGAAGAAAACTGCGAAAATATTTTCCTTTATTACATCTTACTACAGACCGTGAAAATGTGAATAATGTTGACATCAAGAGGAAGAACAGCAACTAACAGCCTACTAGACCTTACGAGACACGCTGGCGATTACCATTTTAAGAAGATAATGAAAGATGACAGACAGTTGATAAATTGAGTACAGTGGGGGATTGAAGGCTACGGAGATCGCACTTGCATATTCTGAACAAGAAAGGGAAGTGACCTCTACAGACGACCTACTCTTCAGGCGCTGGTGTGACCTAGCCAAAAACACACAGGAGGTTCAGTAACAAAGACCTATTACTTTTTCCGTATAAAATATCCTCACTTATACATTTACACTGTGTTAAATTATATTGTCGTTTGTGAGCTATTTTTATTCGATGCCTCACTACATTTTATTTGCATTTTAACAAAAAATTCCGTTACACAACTAATTTATATTTACCCCCCGTCTTCTTCATTAGTCTAGTGTATTATAAGACGTTTACTATTACCCAGTCGTCCCCGGTCCACTTTGGGTTGGCTAATTGCCAGTCCATTACATTATCCCAGAATTCACCTAAGAGACAGAATAAAACCAGAAAATCTATCAGAAAAACAGCCAAGCCAGGGGGTACCGTTCCGATAACACGAATAAAGAGTTGCCATAACCCCGAACATGACAAAATAATATTACAGTTAAGAGTACATATCAAAGACTTTGTGTACACAGCTCCAGAAATCCCCTAGTTATATTCCGACAACACTGGTGTAATGTCCAGTTTTCTTGCACTGTTCTAACACGACCAGTTATGCTGTAATTTTCGTAATATTTCCGCTTTTAGAGCTGAACCACCACAGCGTCACTTAGAACAGGCCAGGACTGTTTCTTTCCAATTTCTTCCTGCTAAACAGTTCATCTTTTAACGGTCATTGTATTTCCAACAGACAACAGAGCATCATTAAAAGAGCAATAACGAAATTAAATTCACGCGTCTATAATTGTGCAAGTCAATTTACTGAAAGGCTTAATCCAAATTTATAACTGTCAATGTGAAAAAAACTGTAATATCAAAAATAAGGTAACAAACACTCTGATACCACGAACTTTTATTCTGAACTCGAAGTTCACATGGCACATGGGCAGCACATGTTACACATCAGACCTCCAAGTAGTCACCAAAGTAGTCGCAATTGACATTTACGCATCTGTCCCACCGTGGCACCAAAGAATGTATCCCGGCCTCATATAAACTAGTCTCAAGTGTCTGTAATCAGGAAATGGGAGATTGCTTCATGTCGGCGTCTGCTGTAAATCGCTTCCCAACCAGGTGCTTCGTAATGGATCCAAAGAGATGGAAATCACTGACCACAAGATTGGCACTGTAGGCAGAATATTCCCTAACTCCCTACCACAGCGTCGGAACCAGTCCGTATGGCAATAACGGGCCCAGTGTTTTCCAGCTCTTGATACCCCTTACGAAGGACCTCGACGGCAAGCGGTTCACAACACATGCCGACGTAAAACTAGCTGTCACCTGGTCACAGACTATTGAAACAGAATTCTTCCAGGCCGGGATACAAACCTTGGTGTCACAGAACGACAAATGCTGAAGCGTCAGTCTCGAGTAAGTCAAGGTCTGTTGTGTCCCATCCCCTTCCTATGTGCCATACATATACGTGGAAATTGGAAAGCCCTTCTAGGCATCAGAGTGTTTGTTGCCTTATATTTTACATTTCTTCTACTATATCCTTTCAAAGATAAACAAACAAAAATATTTTTGTCCTAATAGAATAAATAATATTTTAGAAAAAGCCCAAAATCCCTACCTATTCGTAAATAATCCCATATTTTTAAGAAGATCAGCATTTTGCAGTTTTAATGGGTATCTTACATTACTCTTAGGGATATGTGACAAAATTAAAACGCATTTGATATTGTACTTGTCGTGTTAGCAACAACAGATACGGTGTGTGGAAAAACACGATAAAGTGGAGAAAAGATCAAGAAATACCTTGTAACACGTAGCAGAGCGGGCTTATCACAAAGTTTTAATCTCGCGTGACAAAATGTATAAGAAGAACATACCCTTCTTTGCATGGGAACTCTATAAATATGAAATAACCATTAAATCCACATCACAAGATCCCGTTATTTTCATATATGAATCTTAATCACATGGGGAATCACAAAAACTCATAATATCCCGAGCCCAAATTCGCCATAAAATATTTAACGATAAATTAATTATGAAAGGTAAAAGTCATCTTAACAATAAGAATGGGTAATATGTTTTGAAACAAAGAGCCTTTCCGTTGTGTTACTTTCAAACTAATGTCAATACTTTCTCCAACTTGGTACATCTAAAATATATTACGTTCCCCACCAAACCCAACAGTTCGATTTTGAGTATTATGACGCCCCTGAAGATGGGTGAACAGCCGAAAAATATCAGCCGTGTGGAAGTTTTTTAGTCTCATCTGACAAAAAAAATAAATGAAATGTTTGCAATGAAATATTCTAAAGAAATATATTCACAAATTACTGAGTAACAATTTATATTCGAGAATGTTTGTTACACGTCAGTACAACTGACACAAGTACCTAACGATTAAAATAATGAGCCTTATTACATCTGTTGTGTATATGTAACTGAAATTTCGTGTCTCGCTGTAAGGAAAGAAGAGAGATTAAAAGGTTTGCTTACAGAGTGCCGAGAAGACTGAGTGTAAAAGGAAGTAATGGGAGACGGAGAAAATTATGTAATAATGAGTTTCATAATTTGTAACCTCCACTAAATACTATCAGAGTGATCAAATCATGGAAGATGAGGGGGGCGAAGTTACATTTAGCAAGAGGAAGTTCAAATATGCGTACACTACTTTAGATCAACAGATAAGGTTGCCTGAGACACAAAAGGAAACACTGCAGGGTAATGTTGAAATTATTCTTTCCAGGACAGGCCATAAGCGAGACGAAAGGATTCGTCTGCATATGATCCTGTGCTTAGTTATTGTGAATAAAATAATCAATCATTGGGTTTCGTAACAAGAGAATATGTTAACCAGCTGAATTTTAGTTTCTGAAGGATTCTGCTCTGCTGAGGTAGAATAGAAAAATAATGAAATTCGTGTAATGTGTCATCTGTTTCCGTGTTGCTCGTACATGAAAATGTATTTTGATGGCCTGTTCACAAAATGTAATGGTTTCAATCGGTTTGTTTCCTGTAATGTATTATGCTAAAAATTTACATCAAATTATTCAAAATAACGGCCCCGTAAAGAAATTAAAAACTTAACTGTCAGTGACTAATAAGAATTTTCCTGAAAAGTTTCCATATAGCGCAATTAGTTGGCTTCCTTTCTTAACCTTTAAAATACAGTGTCCACTACAAGTAACATCTGCTTTAAGATCCTGAAAATCTTGCGTCTTTACCACGTAATAAATTCCTGTTCACGCGATTCTCACAATAAAGAAAAGTGAGGGGTCATAAGAATGTAGACACTTCATATTTACTGTAAGTTATAAAATGAAGTTTTACGTATCATGCCCTCAAAATCCACATTCAAAAGGGTTAAGGATTGCTGCGGCCGCCGTCTGGCAGTCTTCAATAAAATGTTACTAAAAACATGATACGTGATTTAAGCAACCCCTGCCTCGTCTTGCCAACTTTGGGCTACTTGACCGTGAATATATACCGACACGAACTATGAATAGAGTTTCATTGAATGCAACCGATTATGCACATGTATTATTTGGTTCACACCAGAAATAAAACGGCAATCATGACACATGGTCACCATGATACACTGATACAAAAGCATATCACTGAATCTGAGGACGAACAGTTTCATATGCGTTATTGGGATCACAGAACAACAAAATAAAGAGTTAACGTTCACTGAAAAGTCAAATGTTCAACGAAAGGTCTTTAATATAAAACTCGCACATCACGGCCTTTGTGGTCTTTTGATTCCGGGCATTTACTTTCCACCCTAAAAATTAAAGGCACAGATAACAATTTAATTTTATCGTGATGTCCAGTGTTGTTCAAGTGTGACAATTCTGCGCAGGCTACATTAGACCTAGATTCTAAAAAGAACAATTGTTATATTTATATAAATAAGTGACTAATTTTCTCACATACACGGGTCCCTAAATAACTGCTAATCCTGGATAAGCGGTAGGAATTATAGCTACAAGAAATACCAACCCGACAATAAATTATTCATAAACACGCAAAGTTTGTATCCAAAGTAATGGAAATCATGCGCTGTAAATCGAAACTTTGTGTGACAATTTTTGAACGGTAGAAGAAGCCTACCTTCCTGGTGTCCCATGAAGGCAGTTGTTTTCCCGGCAACAGAGCAGCTGAGAGTTGAACAGGATTGCTGCAGAAGCAGGTTGTGGGATTCAGTAGATGATATGACGGCCATGGCTGGGTCTGCAGAGCAAGATCCTTTGTAAAGTACACAAATGTATATCCAAAGAGAAATCGATGTTGACGACTGTCGCACCACTGTAGCACCGGCACTTCACTTGCAAAAACACCGTAGGCCTACTTTACATCCAGTAACACAAACATAACGCATCAGTGTCCAGTACGTAGGCCTAAATCTTACTAAATTATATTCAAAACATCTACTATGTTAATAGGTACAAAATGAACTAATGTATATAACCCATATTGATTACATTGTTTCTAAAGGTCATAATAATTAACGCGTATAGAATGTAGTAAACGTTTTTAGGCGATTTATGCTGTCGTTGCTGGTGAGTGTGTAGCTTCATGATTACCAAATGCTTTACATCGTAACATCAGTAACATTTTAAGCAAGGTACGGTAGGCCTGACAGTGGAAGAGTGGGGATTAAATTAGGAGTGTCTGTAACACTGACATCAACTCCCAACATGAGAAAAGACGAATAAATAAAAGCCACTTCTTCCATGGTGCAGCAACAGCAAGAATTTGGCTGCTTGGAGCGAATACTTTTAACACAATACACAACTGACGGCTGCATCATTGGATCACAAAATACTACTGCAGAGAATGAAACAAGAAAGCACTGCCCCCTTTTCAAAACGCACTCGATTGTAGGTTACTGTATGACATGTTTCATACCGATCTTCTACGTTTATTTTATTGTAAATAATGAAAAGCACAAGCAAAAAATGTCTCAACTCCTTTTCCGGGTTGTCTTTTTTTTAACTGATATTTCTCATTGCTTGAATCACACATTCACTGCAAAACATGGCGCCCACTGGCAACCAACTAACCCCTTGGAGCAGGGCTGAGCCAGAGAGAGCAGAGGAGATATGGTTGCCCATACGACGACCCGCGCACGCGCCACAGTATTATGTCACCCATTGTACCTAACCCAGCCACAGCACCAAAATATTTTTTCTTGTTCTAACGTAATTCCACACTCACACGCAGTGAATTCTAAATCTTTACTGTCGATCAGTACAGTGCAGAAAATAATACACGATTAAAGGCTGGAGGAGTGAGTAATGGAAACGTCTAGTGCATGTGGTAGCCTGGAGGGGAGGGTAGGTTCGATGAAACTAGCCAGGCTGTTTTGTGGGACAGTCGCAGCACTAAGGCACCGCGTATACTACAGGAATGATGTTCGGATGGAGCAGAACAGACGCGCAGACGCGGGTCGACGCTGTCTTGGCCTGCTCGCTCAGTGCTCCTACTCTCCGTTTCACAAAACTACAGCACAAAGCTAGGGTGCGGTGGGCGGGGATCTTGACCCCTCATTCATTCGAACCTGTTCAGAACAGCGGCCTTCAAGCAAAGATTTTCCTTCGCTGCATGTAGGGATAAAAGAAATGCAACCTTTGCCAACACAAAAAAAAATCAACAGACGCACAATGCACTGTCCTACGTGATTTGACAACTGTCATCCGAAACGTCAATTTACACAAACATAATAATAAACTTGATAAAAAATTATAGAATTGCAAACATTATAAATAAATAAAGTACCTTCCATCTCTACATTTCATGAGGTTAAAATTTAATCATTTACAAATTATAACACGTGTTCCCTTCCGCACATCTGATATAACAAACCTTTAAGAACAAGCCTTGCCATCCATCTGATACCAAGTATCTATTTGCATGAGATGCTCCATACATCGCAAATCACACATAGCTATGTACAATGTACGAGCTATTCCATAGATTTGATATCACACAAACCTGTGAGTTCTTCCATAAATGGTATCACATATACTTTTATTTACGTATGAACCCTTCCAAACATCTGATACCACACAGTCCACGTGTAAGCTGTCCCACACATCTAGTGTCACGTACCTCTCCATTCATCTGACATCACACTGCATTTTTTCCCAACAAAACTCACGTTTATAGAACAATATATACACACACATCCGATATAATAAACCAAAATATGATTAAAAAAGTCCATTTTCACGACGTCTTAAGAATAACTCAGCTATCATTAATTTAAGGGAAATCATTTAGAGAATACAACTCTTATAAACTTATAAAGCTTTTCAGATTTAACGCAATTCTTTGCTTTTAAGAAGAGGAAACCTTAGAATTCCACGTTTCCAGTTACATTCGTCGCCCTTCAGAACGCCTGAATCTATGACGGATTTTCAAGAACCTGGATGACAAGAGAACTCCTTTTCAAATCCCTTTCAGGCTGTAAAAGCTAATTTGCTATTTTTAAAAATACCATAATGGAAACCGAGAAACATTTTAAGATGGGAGGATAGCCATCAGCACGTAAGAACACTAATAAATCTACAGTAAAAAACTTCGAAAACTCATATTATTCGAAAGCGAAAAAAAATCAACCCTTGATCTATAAAACGAGTCCTATTTAAGTATTTTTTCTTTAATCACAATGAAAGATTTTATACAAAAGGAAAACCTCGTACAAACGCAGTTTATAATATTTCTAGAAATGTATTATAAAAGACATATTTGTGCGCGATCAAGACAGATACAGAATAAATGAGGTGCTGATCTTAGAGTATGGGATTACGAATAAAATTATCAGTAATTTTGCCAGACCATTCAATGAGAATATCAACGGTTCACATACTTATAACTTATTTTTATTCTGTGCATATAAAAGAATATGTAAGCAAATGCGCAGTCAAGTTCATTTCATCCCCGCCCCATCACCCCCCCCCGTGGCGCAGCAGCCCCTAGTTAACCAGGGGTTCCTCGAAATCGAGGTTTCACGATCATATTCAGACATACCATATTCGGTACGACTCCTCTGGACGAGTGATTAGCCCGACGCAGAGACCTCTACCTGAAAACACACAACACTCACAACAGATAGACATCCATGTCAACGGCTGGATTCGAACCCCAATCCCAGCAAGCGAGTGTCCGTATAACCACTGAGATCGGCCAGATTCATCTCCTAACTGGAGGTAATGAAAATGACGGTGACTGTGAGCTACAAGCATACGGCTTCGATGACACAGCTTACGAGTACACACCTGCAGCCTTCAATAGCAAAACACTTCTGCAACGGGCAATTTTCCGACCGTCCATTTTCCACTAGTATGACATTTCGCCAACGCTACAGATCTATTTCTTAAATGTTAATTTTGCCAAATACAAACCGTAGCTTCTTAATTTGCGCTATGAAGATAAAATGTGTCGGGCAAAGAGATATTTTAGTCTACGAACCGATTTAAATTGGAAGAAAGCACGTTG
>Ga0209629_10003135_pt1 | contig 11677 bp, 15 predicted proteins | sample TergutCu122P5_FD_187286 | JGI IMG/M metagenome (GOLD analysis project Ga0209629, IMG submission 187286) | Cubitermes ugandensis P5 segment gut microbial communities from Kakamega Forest, Kenya - Cu122 P5 (SPAdes) (version 2) | ecosystem: Host-associated > Arthropoda: Insects > Digestive system...
AGGGAAAAGGACACGTCGCACAGGAGCTTTTCGCCGCGGTAGGAGAAGGAAAGGTTTTGGACGGAGATTATGGCCGGGGCGGGCGCGGCGGGTGTGTCCATTCTGGTCCTCCGGGAAGTGGATTCGAAACGGTCACCCTGCTGGCGCGGACATGGCGGCACCGTATATTGCGGCATAACCGTTTTTCAAATTCTAACTGAAAACGGGAGACGTGTCAAATGGAGCGGATTCGCAAACTGCGGAAAATTTATCGGAAAATTACGCGGAAAATTTATCGGAAAATTTTCGCGGGATACGCCATAATACTGTAGGTGACGCCGAGGGCGTCATTCTACAATGTACAATATGTCATTCTGAGCGCAAGCGAAGAATCTTAAGACCCTTCGCTTACGCTCAGGGTGACACCCGAGGGGTGTTGTACGTTAGAGAACAACCCGGGCGGCGTCCCCTGCTGGAAGGGACCCCGGGGCTGCACGCGGCGATTTTTTGCAACAGGGCAAAATTTCGGCGGAATTTCGATTTATAAATCAATATATCCGTGTAAATCCGCTTTTATTCGCAAAATCCGCGTACCAAATCTTTGACTAGAACGGGACGCCGAGGGCGGCGTCCCCTGCTGGGACGGGACGCCCAGGGCGGCGTCTACCGCGATTTTCCCGCGAAAATTTGCCGCGCCCTCCTTTTTTTGTTGCTTTTACAGGCATGGGTGTTATAATTGAAAAGAAGTATTCCACTTCTTCCGGACGGAGGCGCGCAATGGGAGGTTTTTTCAGCACTGACGGGCTGTTTTACAAAATAGGGACGCTGATCGCGGACGTGTGCATTCTGGGGCTGGTCTGGCTGTTCTTTTCGATCCCGCTTTTCACGATCGGGGCCTCCACCACCGCGCTCTATTATGTGGTCACCAGGAGGATTTCGGACAGGGAGGGCTATTTGGTCAGGGATTTTTGGAAGAGCTTCAGGCAGAATTTCAAGAAATCGACGCTCGTCTGGCTTATCACGCTCGTCCTGATATACGTCATTTACATCAATATCAGAAACATCAGCCTTTTAGGCAGTTTGTCCGTGGTTTTTTTCCCGTTTCAGATACTGATCCTGATAGAGATCGCGTTTGTCACGCTCTACGTCTACGCCATAATCGCCCGGTTTGAGATGTCCTTCAAAGAGACTCTTAAGACGGCGTTCTTCATGTCCAACAAGCACCTGTTCTCGTCGCTTTTGGCGGTCATCTGGGCGTTCGCGGTCGTCATACTGGTATACCTGTTCCCGCCGCTCTTTCTCTTCGCGATGGGGCTGTTCGCGTACGCGCACGCGTATCTGATCATGCGCATTTTCAGGAAATACCGTCCGGAAATCGACCGCGAGCAGAATCCGGAGGACGAGGACGACCCCCTGCCGAAGAAGCGCGGCCTGTTCTCCCGCCCGGACAACAGGCGGAGATGACAAAGGCATGCAAAGACATGCAAAGACATGCAAAGACATGCAAAGACCGGGAACGCGGATTGTACGTATCCAAACGGATTCAAACGGATATATTAGACTTCTTCGGAAATTGGCGCTTGTGTCATTCTGAGCGAAGCGAAGAATCTTGATTTTAAGACCCTTCGCTGCGCTCAGCTGACAGCGAGAAATCAATTTCCGAAGAAGTCTATTATTTATCCGCGTGAATCCGTTAAAATCCGCAAAATCCGCGTTCCGAATCTTTGCCTTTGCCTATGCAAATCCCGTCACCCGTTCAGCATCTTCATGACCGCCCGGTCGTGCACCCGGAAGCACTTCGCCCTGCTCATGTGGACTTTTTGCGGCAGAAAATCCCATCTCGTGTTTTGCAGGTATCTGGCCGTAATGACGTCGCGCTCCTCGGGGTCGAGCATGTCGAGGAGCCCGTTGAGCCTCGCCCTGCCGCGCTGGATTTCGCCGATCTCGTCCAGGAGCGCCGCGATTTCCCTGTCGTATGTGTCGATGATCTTTTCCGCCTTGATGTATGTGACGTCGCACAGGTTCCGCCCTCCGGACGCCTGGCCAAGCGTCCTGGCGCTCACGTCCCTGACGGCGTCTATTCGCTCGTTGACGCGTTCGATCTCTCTTCGCAGATCCCTCTCCCTGGCGCTGACCCCGTTGTAATCGCGCAGGAATTTCTTTAACTCCCTGAGTTCCATGACGCTCACCCCTCCCGCTTAGGAACTGTCCAGAAATAACATGCACATTTTTTTGAAACGACGAACGCTTCTACGGCGTTTCAAAAAAATATTTGATCAGTTTATTTCTGGACAGTTCCTTACTATTTTTTCCTGGCCGCCTTGCCCCTCTCGAATTCCGGGCACCTTAGCACCCGGAACGACTCGCCGAAGTCCTCGTTGTCGCCGATGAAGCTTTTCTCGGCGGTCCACCCCGGGACCGGCGAATGCCGCCTGAACCAGCCGCATCCGTTGCCGTTCGCGTTTGCGCACTCCCAGCATATCGTATCGGCCAACTGCTCTGCGGTCATAGCTTCGCCTCCGCGCATCAAGTTTTAATTCGGAAATATCCGGTAAAACATCCTGTACGCGCATTCCGCGCAAAACAGCTCTCCATAGATGTCAAAAAAACCGTCAAAGTCATGGAGTCCCGAATCGCAGGCCGCACACCGGCGTCTCGGCAAAGGCTCGTCCCTCAGCCCTCCCGTCGCGTTTTCGGCCAATAAAATCTCCGGCCGCGTCAAACCCACAAATATCCCCCCTTGTCCGGCAGTTATGCATTGTTATCACGTGCTATATTATTGTATTGTATTTCCGTCATTATGTCAAGACCTTTTGTCGGGAAGCCGCGTTTCCCCGCTTTGCGAGGGAATCCGGCGGCAAAATACCGTATGTATTTCACACGCCCATTTTAACGCGCATATATTGAAACATATTTGAAGCCGGAGGATTTTGGGCTTCAAAGACGTGGAGGTGGTGATTTATATGGGCGAATACCAGATTTTGGGAGGAAAACGGCTGAGCGGCCGGCTCCGGATAACCGGCGGCAAAAACGCCGTCCTCCCGATTTTGGCTTCAACCGTTATAAACAAGGGCGAAAGCGTAATACACAATTGTCCGATGATATCCGACACGCTTACCACCGTCGCAATTCTGAAAAGCCTCGGCTGCTCCGTGAAGACCGAGGGCTCGACCATGATCGTCAACTCCGCCCCGGCGTGCAGATGGGAAGTGCCGGAGGAGCTCGTCAGGGAAATGCGCTCGTCGACGCTGTTCATGGGCGGGCTCCTCGGGAGGTTCGGGAAGGTGACGATCTGCCGGCCGGGGGGCTGCGACATAGGCGAAAGGCCCATCGACCTGCACGAGGCCGCCCTGACCCTTCTGGGGGCGCACATCCGGAAGGAACACGGATTTTTATACTGCGAAACGGAGGGGCTCTCCGGCGCGAAGATAGTGCTCGGCTTCCCAAGCGTGGGCGCCACGGAAAACGCAATGATCGCGGCGGTCTGCGCGGAGGGCGACACGTCGATCCAAAACGCCGCGCGGGAGCCCGAGATCGTAGACCTGCAAAAATTCCTGAACAGCATGGGCGCGGACGTGCGGGGCGCGGGAACGGGACGCATCGAGATCACGGGCGGCAGGAGGCTCGGCAGGGCCGAGCACACGGTCATGCCGGACAGGATAACCGCGGGGACCTATCTCATCGCAGCGGCGATAACCGGCGGCAACGTGCTCCTGACCCACGTGGCGCCCGATCACCTGACCCCCGTGACGTCGAAGCTCCAGGAGGCGGGCTGCGAGATAAAGGAGGGGGCCAGCACCATCTTCCTGGACGCCCCCTCGGCCCTGCGCTCGGTCAGCCGCATAAGAACGCAGCCGCACCCCGGATTACCGGAGCGCGTCAAGGGACGGTTTTGAAAATCCTCTTTTTTATCCCGGCCGCCAGGATCGCCGCCCGTGACCTTCCGGCGTATTCCGGCCCGACGCCGTATTTTTCCAGCATACGCAGCCTTGCGACATACCTCGCGCGGCCGCGCGCGAACTCCTCGATCCCGGCCGCCAGGCTCCGCCTGAGAAACACGGCCGCGTCCGCCCTGGCGGGTTTCCGGATCCCCGGCCGGCGCTTTTTAATGACCGGGGCTATGTTGTACGCAAAGATCCTGGCCCCGCCGGGGCTCTGGCGAAGCGCCGCCCTGAGAGCGCGCAGCCCGGCCCTGCCGTATCCCGCCCATATTTCGTCTTTATTTTGCTCATAATAATCGCGAAGCGCCTTCGCGTCGTTCGATATTACGGTGGTCTTTCCGGTTTCGGTGTCCATGAAAATCCCGTGCCAGTTTTTTGCCAAAACCGCGCTGTAAAAAATCATTCGTATCCCTCCAGGCTTATGTTTTTCTTTCGCATTGCCGGGAAACGCCGGATCGCTCACGCCGATCGGCTTTCCTGTACCCGAGGGCCCTGGCGAATCCGTCCCAATCCCGCTCCCCGCCGCCGTCTTCCTTCGTCTCCTCTGTCCCGCCGTCTTCGGGGACAAGCGTTATCCGGTACCGGATTTTCCCGATCAGCGCCGTCGCGGCCATATCCTCACCCCATAAATAATATGAGAGAGAAGCTGTCCCGGGTGAGCGATTCATATTGACAATTTGTATGTATATCTATCATACTTATGATACACTCACGTTGGAGTCCTGTCAATATACAAATTGTAAATTTTATAAGCATAGTATCTTTTCAGGATACAACTATTGTGTGTCTTCCCGGGATACTATATAATGCACATAGGAGGGATTCCATGGACAGCAAAAGCAATCCGCGACGCATGGACAACCTGAGACGGCTGAGGAAGGAAAGGGGCCTTACGTGCGAAAGCCTCGGGACATTGGTCGGCGTGAAAAAATCCGCCATGTCCAAATACGAAAGAGGCGAGATCCAGCCCAGCAAGCAGGTCCTGGAGAATATCTCCGAGGCTTTGTGCTGCACCGTCGATTATCTCCTGGACAAAGACGAAAGCGCGCGCGGCGCGGCCCAGAGAGCGGCGGGTCTGGACATGGAAGTCTTTAACGGTTTGACGTTAAGCGAGATCGGCGCCTTGTCAAAAATTGCGCAAATTTTTAAGGAGCAGCGGAACGCCGCAAATTGATGTAAGGAGTTGGGTCTTAATGACCGTAGGCAAGAAAATTAAAGACGCGAGGAAATCCCAAAACATATCGCAGGCCGATCTCGCCTCCAAAGCTGGGCTTTCCCGGTCATATCTGGGAGACGTGGAGCGGGACAGGTACAACCCCAGCGTGGAAACGCTGATGAGGATCGCACAGGGGCTTAACACAGAGGCGGGCCACCTCATGGACGGAATAGTCTCCCAAAAGCTCCGCGACGAAAAAGCGGAGTTCCTGGCCTTTGACCGCCGGGAGTTCCGCGGCCTGACGCCCGATGAGATCGAGACCCTGGCGGGCATCGCCGCGATGTTCAAAAAGGCCCGGACGGGAAGGGAAAAAGAATAAAACAAGCCGCCTATTTCCCCATGCCGGAATAATATACTGATATCCATTTTAGGATCGGTGGTGGCGTCATGACCGTTGCTCTGTACATGAGGATGTCCACCGACAAACAGGAGAGTTCCATAGACAGCCAGGAGCGCGCCCTTCGCGCCTACGCCGCGTCAAGGGGCATGAAAGTGACCGCCCGCTACGCCGACGAGGGCGTCTCGGGGCGCTCCGCGGCCAAGCGGCCTGCGTTCATGCGCATGATCGAGGACAGCGGCCGCGGCGGCTTCGACGCCGTTCTGGTGTTCGACTCGTCCCGCTTTGCCAGGAACCTGGAGGAATCCATCGTCTACAAGTCCGCTTTGAGGAAAAACGGCGTGGAGCTGATTTCGGCCACGGAGCCGACCCCGGAAGGGGACGGCGCTCTCCTGACCGACGCCATGCTGGGCGCACTGAACGAGATGCACTCCCGCAAGCTCGCGGCGGCCGTGCGTCGCGGCATGGAGTACAAGGCCGTCCAGGGCTTTTACCAGGTGCCTCCCCCCTTCGGGTACAAAAAGGCGGGCCGGGAAACCGTCGTGGACGAGGCGGAGGCCGGCGCGGTGAGGACGGCGTTCCGGCGCTTCCTGGAGTGCGGCTCCTGCCACGACACGGCCCAGGAGCTGAACGCCATGGGGATGTTCAAGCGAAGGGGGGGCCTGTGGCAGGGGCGCGACATCAGGCGGATGCTCTCCAACCCCGCCTACATGGGCGCGGTGTTTTACGGCGGCGGGGTCTATCCGGGCAGGCAGGAGGCTATAGTCGGGCGGGAGACCTGGGAGGCCGCGGCGCGCGGGCTGCCGTCCGGCGCGAAAAAGACCCGGCCTCCTTCCTCTTATAAGCACTGGCTGTCCGGGCTGATAAAATGCGCGGCATGCGGGGGGACGATGGGCTTCCTCTCGGACAGGGGGCGCGGGAGTTTCAGGTGTTCCAGATACGCCAACGGCGCCTGCGGCAAATCCGGCTATACAAGCGCGGCCGTCATGGAGGCTCTGGCCGACACGGCCCTGCGCGCCTTGGCTGAGGGCGCCGGCGGCGAGTATCTGCCGGGCGCCGGGGTGGCCATTGGGCGAACAGATGGGCAAGCCGATGGGCAAGCCGATGTACGAACCAATGTGCCGGCAGGTGGGTTAGCCGATGGGACAGCCGATGGGCAATCCGATGTGCCGGCCGGTTCGGACGGCTATTCGGGCGCGGAGAGCCTTCGCAGGCGGATGAAGCGCCTGGAGGAACGGCTCAGGAGGCACAAGGCCGCCTACTCCGAGGGCGTGGACACGCTGGAGGAGTACCGCGAGAACAGGCGCAAATACGAGAGCGCGAAGGCGGCGCTGCTCCGGGAGGCCGAGCTGGCAAAAGCCGCGGAGAAGGCGGAGGAGGCCGGGGCGCTCGGCCTTTTGGACCTGATCGGACTGTTGACGGACAAAGACGCGGGCAATAAAATAACCTCCGCCCAAAAAAGCGCGGCGATAAGAAGCGTGATCCGCGAAATGGTCTTTGACAAAAACGCGGGAGAGCTGAAAGTATACTGCAGAACACTCCGGATTCCCGACCGACATGCAGCCGCCGACGCTGGCGCTGCTGTCGGTGGCGAAGGGGATCAGCGTCGTGGACGAGAACGTCTTTGAATCGCGGTTCAAGCACGTGAGCGAGCTAAACCGGATGGGCGCCAACATCCACCTCTGCGAAAGGGGGGAGACGGCGTTCGTCGAAGGGGTTATGAGGCTAAAAGGCGCCGCCGTGGAGGCGAAAGACCTGCGCGGCGGCGCGGCGCTGATCCTGGCGGGCCTGGCGGCCGAGGGCCGCACCACGGTGCTGAACTCCAAATACGTGGAGCGCGGCTACGAGGACATCGAGGGGATGTTGAAGAGTATCGGGGCGGATATAAGGTTCATAGACTACTAGGGGCTGCGAAAAACTGAACAGGAAACCGGAAAACGGCAGGTAATGACGCGCTTCTCCGTTACGGCAGGAAGCCGGGTGGAACCCGGCTTACATAAAAAATGGCCGGGCCGAATATCCTTTGTGTTTATCCTTTTTTATCACTCATTTATCCTTTGTTTATCCGTTTTTATCACTCATGTATCCTTCGTAATTAATTTGCAGAATTTAGCTGAGTTCAATGAGAAGATTTTTGTTTTGTAACTGTTGACAAATCATGACAATGTGTTAAATTTAATCCGGTGAAAATCCATTCTTGATGAATAAAGTAATGATAAAATGAGGAGTGTTTATTGTGGATAATAAAGAAAAAGAGTTTTTAGTTTCATCTGCAAAAAGCGTATTTAGTACAATTCCATTCATTGGTGGTCTATTGGATGAGATTTGTTTTGAGTATTGGGGAAGACTTAAACAAGATAGAATCAATAGATTCGTGGGTGAATTTGCAGCTTTTATGATGGAGTATTCCGGCAAAGACATAAATATTGACAGTGAATATATAAAAAGTGAACAATTTATTGATATATTTTATGAAATAATATCACATGTAATTCGTATTGGTTCTGATAAAAAGTTACAGTATTTTAAGGTAATTCTTGCTAAATCAATTTTTCTAAAAAATAAAAGTGATTTTACCGCTACTTTTTTAGATATAGTTGCAAAACTTGATGAAAACGAATTAAAAATACTTAGCTATTTTTATGATGCGCATGATAAAGCACAGATAAACGACGAGTATTACTATAATCTTACCAAAGAAGCTTATGTAACACTCGGTTACCAAGAAGATGAATATCTTTTTTATATGATGGATATGGTGTCAAAAGGTTTATTACAAGATGCTGGAACTCTCGCTGGGCTCACAAGTCCGTACATGGCGCCAATGAAAATTACCCCATTTGGTATTAAATTTATTGATTTTATAAAATGACTTTTAATTCAATATACTTTAATAGTATACTCGCATTGTCCATATAGCCCGAAACAAATACATATAGTACAGCGGTATGGAATATGGCCTACTGCTTTTCTTTATTATACACATTATATACACATTAATATTTGAGGCAAATGAAGGGGATCGGTGAATAAGTATGCAAAAGATATTTCGAAATTCTGTCGTAGTAATCCTGGCGTTGACCATTTTTGGCATATTTCCCATTACTCCCGCCCGCGCTTCCCAAGCCGCGCCCCAGCCGCCCGCAGCCGCCCCCTTTTCCGACGTCCCCGCGGACAGCTGGGCCCTCGGGGCCATCAGCTCCGCCGTGGAGCACGGCCTCATGAGCGGCATGGGCGGCGGGCTTTTCGGCTACGGCAGGACGATCACCCGCGCGGAGTTCGTGACCGCGCTGTGCAATATGTTCGGCTGGGCGGCGGCAAATCCGGACAGCCCGTCGTTTTCGGACGTTTCGCCGGGGGATTGGTTCTACGGCTATGTGGAGGCCGCGGCAGCCCAAGGGGTGACGGCGGACGCGGAGGCCCCCGGAAGCGGCGCGTTTGCGCCGGATACGCCGATTTTCCGCAAAGACATGGCCGTCATGCTCGTGAAGGCTCTCGGTTATGACGTTCTGGCCAATCAGGCCGCCCAGGCCGAGGCTGCGCCATTCAGCGACGTGACGGACGACGCCGGCTATATCGCAGTCGCCGCCGACATCGGCATGATCAGCGGCGTGGGCGGCGGCAGGTTCGCGCCCTTAAGCGCCGCGAAGCGGGAGGAGGCCGCCGCGATGCTGACGCGCGTCTATGACAGGCTGAACGCGCCGACAGCCTGGCTCCAGGGCTTCTACGCGTTCTCGTCCTACGGCCAGAAGGACATGATAAACGGCCTCGACGCCGTGACCTTCGGCTGGAGCGCGATGAAATGGGACGCGGAGAACGGCGCCGCGCTGTACACCTCCGCCGCCGGCGGCAACGAGTGGCGCATACCGGACTCTTACGAGCTTATCGCGGAATATCCGCGCGAAAACGGCGTTAAGGCGAGCCTCGGCGTGTATATGGACGCGCCGTCGGGGCTTTTCGGCCTGCTCGCCGACGGACAGGCCCGGACAAGCGCGGCCGCGCAGATACTGGCCGAGGCCGCGCGTTCCTACGGCGCGATCGGGCGCAGCCCATACGACGGCGTGACGATCGACTTCGAAGGGTTGAAAGGCCCGGACGCCAAGGCGCAGTTTACGGCGTTCCTGGCGGAATTATCGGAGGGTCTGAAAGCCCGCGGCCTGTCCCTCTGCGTCGCCGTCCAGCCCTACGCGAACGGGCAGGGCTTCGACGGTTACGATTACCGCGCCGTCGGGCAAATCGCCGACAAGGTCATATTAATGGCCCACGATTACGAGCCGGCTTCGATGGACGGCTTCGTCGGGACCGAATGGCAGAAAAACGCCGCGCTGACCCCCATCGCGCAGGTCTTCGCGGTCCTGAAAGCGATCACCGACCCGGCCTCCGGAGTGGAGGACAGGAGCAAGATCGCGCTGGCGCTGAGTTTTTCCTGCGTCGGGTGGAGGATCGACGCGAACGGCAAGGTGGCGTCGCCCGAACCCGTGCTTCCGTCGCCGGAGACCGTCTACGCCAGGATGAGCCAGGCGGACACCGTAAAGGGCTGGTCGGACGCGTACCGGAACCCGTATATCATTTACACCGCCGAAAACGGCAAAGTGTTCCTCTGGTACGAGGACGGCCGGAGCGTCGCGGAGAAGCTGCGGCTGGCGCGGCTTTTCGGGGTGACGGGCGCGTCGGTCTGGAGGCTGGGGATCGTGCCGGATTATCCCGATTGGGACGCGCGGCCGGCGCTGAGGCGAGGCCGAGCTTGATAATTGCAATCTTCCGATAACAGCGGGACGCCGAGGGCGGCGTCACCTGCGATTTTCCTATACACACCGCCCTCGGTGTCCCGCTGTTGCACATCGCCTTCGGCGTTCCGCTGTTGTCGGCAAAATCAGGTAACGGGACGCCCAGGTGGGTGTCCCTACGATTTTACCACGAAAAATTTGCCGAAAATTTGCCGCACCCGCCGGTTTTCAGAAGTTTCGGTTTTGGCAAAAAGAGGTAAGGGAAAGGGCGAAAGGAATGGAAAAAAGGGATGGGGGTGGGAAAGCAGAAAAATCCGATTTTCAGGCAGGAAATATGATAAAATGGATGAAGGAGAGACAGCGAGGTTGGGGAGACAAAAAAAGAATAGGGGCGGAAAGCCAATGATGAGGCTATATTAGAAAAATTTGTACGCTACGTAAATGAAGTCTATGGGGTATCGAGAGCATTACACAAAATACGCGACAGCAAACAGCGGCGGACGTACAAGACTGAGTCGATAGGATATCTGCTGATATTCGCGTTTGTGCTGCAAGTGAGCAGCTTCAACAGGATGAAGTATCTGCTGGAAGAAAACAAGGCGCGTTTTATGAACCTGCTGCCAAAAGGGAAGCGTCTGCCGAAGATCGATGCGATACGTGAGACGGTAAAGGCGATGGAACTGGAAGACGTCAGGGAAATGTATGACGGGCAAATCGACAAAATCGCGGAAAACAAGGTATTGCGGGAGGATACGATAAACGGGCTGCGAGTACGGCGGTAGACGGTGTGGAACTGTTTGCGAGCAAGGTCAAATGCTGCGAGGGATGCCTATTTTCACAAGGCGGTAGTCTGCATGACGGTGGGTAGTGATCCGCATATAGTATTAGGGGCGGAAATGCTGGGGCCAAAGAACGACGGGTCGGATAAAGATGACGGTGAAATGACGGGGGTCAAGCGACTGCTGACGAACCTGCATAAAAAGCACTATCATTTTGCGGACGTGATAGTAGCGGACGCGCTATATATGAACGCGCCGTTTATCAATCTGGTGAAAGGCATCGGCATGGACGCGGTGGTACGGGCGAAGGACATGAGGCTCAATATTGTCAAAGACGCGCTGGGGCTGTTCAAGAAGCGCAAGGCGGACTACGAGTTCAAGGACACGAAGAAACGGGTTTTGGTGTGGGACGAAGATAATTTTCATATGGACGGATGCAAACACAACATCCGGTTTTTGAAGTTTGTGGAATACTGGACTACGCCCAAAGGCGAGGAAAAGTCGCGTGAGGCTATGTGCATAACCACGCTGAGCAAGGACATATCGGCGCACACGATATGGCTGATTATGCGCAAACGCTGGGATATTGAAAATAACGGGTTCAGAATGCTCAAGCTCGTCAAAGCTGTATAGTTGCGTTCCGTCTACTAGGTTTTCGCTCGTTTTCCTCATACTTTCTATCCGGAATACCGCCGCCA
>Ga0209629_10003137_pt1 | contig 11675 bp, 7 predicted proteins | sample TergutCu122P5_FD_187286 | JGI IMG/M metagenome (GOLD analysis project Ga0209629, IMG submission 187286) | Cubitermes ugandensis P5 segment gut microbial communities from Kakamega Forest, Kenya - Cu122 P5 (SPAdes) (version 2) | ecosystem: Host-associated > Arthropoda: Insects > Digestive system >...
ACATTGAAGGACAGTAAAACTTCGAAACATGTATCTATTTTGTATCAGTTGTAAATAAATAGTTGCCACTATTAAAGTTCCAACCCTCGTATATCAGGCGGAAATTAACTAGCAGGTTAATGAAGGAAGAGCGTAAAGCTGACTTATCCCATCATCTTCCATGGAATAATGCTTAGTTAACCACAGTGCAGTTGTACCTCTTATTGTAAAGAGACACTTAGTTTCAGAGATGTCTACCTAACCTGGTAGCTCGCGTGACAACTCATCTAATTTAATTAAAATTAAAGGAATTTTTTAACAAGTTATATCGATTCCACCGATTAGAAAATTATTTTGTCTCAGGTACGAATTAAGGTTTGATATGTGGCAGTTCAATGTGAGTAAACAATTGCTTCTTTCCGCAAACCGCATAATCTATCTCGCAATTGTACTTGCGCGCACAATTTGTTGAACGCGTGAATGGAAAAACGCGCGCTCACTGGTTTAAATTCTTACACTGAAATACGATTTTGTAACTTTTCTGAACGACGAAGAAAGTATTGTCTGATGTCTGTTACACATATCACTATTCGGCTTCTGAAAAATGTCTGTTGGTTCCATTCTACAGAGACAACACTTTCAGAAATTTAATGTTTCCGTCCACGGATGATAAAGTGGTGAGGTATTTACTTAGTTTGAACGAGGTAACGTAAATCACGGGCACGAAAATTAGTTCTTTGTAATGGACACAATTATTAGATGCCTCTTTCCTTTTCACCTGTTAAAGAAAACATACCCAGCTCCAAGATCTTATTGTATTCGGACTGGGGAGAGCAGTGTATTCTCTCTACACCAACACTAGATGGAAGTGACTCGTCACCCTCACGCCCCAGCCACTTTACTCTAAGGGTTAGCGTTCCCGTTATCCATTAATCGGTGTGCGCGCTGTGAAGAGATACACCTCAGCCGCTGCATACAATCGAATTTCATGCCCGTGCCGTCTGGCTCGTAGCTGAATGTAACTGTTTCGGACGAGCTTCTCCACGGGCATGGCCGGGATACCTTAGTCGTTATAGCGACTAGCTCAGGGATGGACGGTTCGGGGTTCGAACTACGGTGGAAACAAGAAGTTTTCTTTTATGCATACTCTACCAGAGAGGCCCTGGACCCCCACCCGCCTCCTGTACAATGCCTACCGGGGTTCCTTCCTGGGGGTAAATCGTTTGTCGTGTGGCGTTGACCTCACATCCACATGGCGCCCAGGTTACGAAACTGCAGAGATACACATATATTTCTACTCCCTTTCTCTACCTTTTTAGATGACATTGTATGGGGCAACCTTCAACTTCACCTTACACATACATACGTGAATAATCATACAGGACTGTACTTAAAGGTATACTGGTGTCTCTAATCGGACTTATAATTCTGAGTGTGTGCGTCAGAATAAGGCACAGACGAGGTGTGCGAGACACAAATTAATAAGTGAACAAATTAACGAATAAATAAATAAATAAATAATATATTCAGATAAAGTTGTCTCCACCACAGTAAAATTTTCACACTGATCTGTATTATTTTTAGTGGCAAGAGTGGAAAAAGAAATGTTATAGTCTTAAAACTACAGCAAAACTGAACAGCCTGAGAACAAACTTAAACTGACTGTAAGAAAGTTAATGTGTATACTTTTAATAAATGACATCATTCATCCAACCCTTCTTATTAAGAAAAAAATTCTTTCTACTTTTTCATTCTCCCCGCACGTAAATTCCACATCTCGCTCCATTGCCCTGCTAGTACTGTTTGTTTGTTTTCCTGGCTTTACAGCCCATTGTGTTTGTATTTTCACAGCCCGGTAGCGGGCTTTAGCCTCCTCGTTTTCGAGGTTTCTTGATCACACACAACGACGCGCCACAGTCAGTAGGACTCCTCTGGACGAGTGATCAATCCGTCGCAGGGACCTCTACCTGACAACACACAATACTCACAACAGAAAACATCCATGCCCCCGGTGGGATTCAAACCCACAATTTCAACAGGCGAGCGGCCGAAAACCTACGCCTTAGACCGCGCGGCCATTGGGACCGGCTGCCCTACTAGTACTGTATGTTGAATAACACATAAAAACTTCTACCAACAAGATTAACGCTGAAAAGTTAAAGTAATACGAAGGGTTTTTTTTTTAAATTTTCATCATTTTGTGACATCGACAGCGGATAACGGAACAAAAATAGGGAAGAATAAAGTGAATGGAAATGGAATAAAAACCTGTCGTTATTTCTGTGATTTAAAAATCGTTACACATCAAGTTGCAGGCGGTTTATGACTGCAACATTTTCATTAGTCTCGAGTAATAAAAAGTAACGTGACATACGTAATGCATATCGTCTAAAGCTTCGTTATGTGCAGTTAAATAAATTAAGCCAGGCTATATTTAATACTTCTCTGTAATTTAGTTGATTAATGAAATACCTCGTACTAGCGAGCGGCGTATTTATATATACGTGTAGAATGCAAGCTTTTTTCTTTTGTTATTTTAATACTGAACGTCTATTTAAAGTTACATTTTTCGTCACCACAAACGTTGGGGACGTTTGCAGAAAAAAAGTGTAATTGAAATAACTTTGTTGTTTTAATTTGGCTTTTGTCACGACGAATCGCATTGCACTTAACGGAGTGCGTTTTTCTTTTTTTTTTTAATCCGATTTATTCTGCTCCAGAATAATAAAAGTGGCTGTAACCTGCAGCAAGATCTGTGCCGATAAAAGAACGCAGATGTCTGTTGCTACAGTCAACCCCCCATCACGTGGCCAACAAAAGGCTTCATCGGCGAGAATGAAGCGGTGGTGCCTACAACTATCTCTCCTTCTCCAGTACCACATTCCGGACGCCTAGTTTCGATCCCTGGCTAGTTCGCGTGGAATTTGTGGTGGATAAAGTGGTTCTGGAACAATATTTTATCCGAGCACATCGGTTTTACCTTGCCATTATCAGTCCACCAATATTCTATACTCATTCATAATTTTATATTACCAACGCTATACAAACTCAGCAAATGCTGAATTAAGCACCCTGGCAAATTTAACCTTGTAACAATAGCAATGCCGTAACTAATTATTATTATTATTATTATTATTATTATATTTGTCATTTTGATACACGGTATTTAAAACTATGTCGGTTCCCGTGGCCGCGCGGCCTAAAGTGTAGGTCTGCGGCCGCTTGTCAGCTGAGATTGTGGGTTTGAATTCCGACGGGGTCATGGGTGTTTGTTGTGATAGTTGTGTTTTGTCGTGTTGCCAGGAAGTTGTCTCTGAAACGAGCTGATCGCTCATCTAGAGAAGTCTTGCCGTTTGTGGTGCGTCGTTGTGTGTGATCTAGAAACCTCAAGAATAGGGAGGATATGGCCCGCGTTGAGCCGCAGCTCCATACGAAAAGAAATATTTACAATTATACCTATATCTTGAACAAATCTTGTTTCTAGGGTGTATAATATTGCAGGTAATATGTAGTTACAACATAAGGTACATGTTACGTTATTTTACATGACAAAAGCTTTATAGTAGCTTTATATTAGTACTTTCTAAGTATGTGGTCAGTGGACAATATGGCTGCTTTCTTTAGTTCCTTGATGTCATGCTCTACACGTATATTGCTCAGGTAGCTTCTGCGTGATTTTCAGATGGTTTCTCTTGCCCCGTTTATTCTGACATCACTTTCGTTTTTTACATTCCACTTTCGTTCTACGTCGATTGTAAGGTTTTTAAATATTAAAACCTTGTCTGCTTCTTACTTGACCACGTATCTCCTGAAATAGCAATGTGCATTAACAGACATCTTCCTCTTTCATCATCACGGATTATGATGTCCAGTTTATTGACAGTGATGGTTTATTATTATTATTATTATTATTATCATCATCATCATCATTATCATCATAATCAACATCATCATCATCATCATCATCATCATCATCATCATCCTTGTTTTCACCTTTATGCAGGGTATTTACAAATATATACCTGAATCAAACCATGTTTCTAGAGTATATAGTGTTGCAGCTGTTACGTATTTACAGTTTGTGCTACATGTAATGTTATTTCGTCCGTGAAATGTTTTGTAGTTATACATTAGTACTTTCCGTGTGCAGTGCCCAACATGGCTTTTTTTTTAGTTCCTTAATTTCGTGCTTTCCTGACATGTTGCTCAGGTATTGTCTGAGTGATTTTGAAATGGTTCCAGTCGACACTCTTATTACCGTTTCCACTTTTGAACATTCCATACGCCCTGAATTTATTATTATTATTATTATTATTATTATTATTAGTACAATTGGACGTCTGTCTGTTGACTCAGCACGTTAAAAACACGAATGGCCTTATTATTATTATTATTATTATTATTATTATTATTACTATTATTAACCTTTTCGGATATTTCGACGAAGATATACTTCTAAATATTTTGTCTTAGAAACCTTTATAATAATTGCCTTTTAATATTGTATCTATGCACACTCCTTCCATGGAAGTCCTATATGTACATCTTATTTTGATTGATACAAAACATTCATGTCCTAAGCGTGTTCAAAGGACGAGAGAGCTCCCATTAATTTGTCCTCTACACCACATGCTTTTAAAGTGAGAAAATGACTGAGAAAGACAAGGCTGAAAATGAAGTACGTCAAACACAAGGTTTTAATCGAATGAGGTCAATGACAGGTATCGCATTAGAGAGCTGTTTGTCAAATAAGAAGTTCAAAGTGATCAGTCAATAGACTATTGACGTGAATGTTATATTTTGTGTAAAGGACAAGTTTGTTGTGGCAAGGGTTGGCTTTGACAGGTCTATGGCACGTGTTTCAGTTACTCCCACATATGTGAATACTGAACGAAAACACATGTAGAACTTCAGTTTTTTATTATAATCGTTGTGATCACCTGAATAACAAGTCACGTACTCTCCACGGGAGACTGAATTCGTATCTGCGGTATGATACATGTGTACATCAAAACAAAACAGAAAAAATACACTCAATTTCTTTGTAACCCAAACACAAATAAAGACATTGCTGTGTTTAGAACGTGTAATACAGGCAAGAGTAAAGTGCAGGGACATATGTAACAGTCATAACTTCGACACTAGATGGATATGTTTGGTCGGCTTCCTTTCTCCGGCAGCATTATACCGTGGAAAGATTCCTCTGTATCCTTTGAATGGGGGGGGGGAGGTTGTGTGAGTCCCAGATTAATCTGTTGTCCTTGTTGGCAATCGACCACGAATCGACAGTCACCCACTTCGTAGCCTAGCAACTATACCGACTACACTACAGCGTGAGATATTCTGTTATCATAGGGATGATAAAAGTATTACTGTACTCTTGGATGTGATTCCGTGTAGAATGGTCGATAAGTAACAGAGTTTAGAAGGATTGTGCTACCTCCATCTTCAATTTAGAAGAAGGATGCGGAAAATATAGGCAGCAAGTTTCTCCGAAATTTTGGTACCTATCTACCATACTATGCGGAGTCACCGCAGAAAACACAAATCTTTAGGTTAAAATGTATTCGCGAAGTAATGGGTTCAAACCTCCGCGACTTTCGTTCCCCTTACGCAAATTACGAAAAAATATTTCTGAAACAATCAAAGATTGTTCGTATCATGCTTGAACAAATATTTTTATACAGATTTGACCCAGACAGTTGAATATGTGTCACTTAATAAACATAAAATAAGTAAGTCGAACAGGTTGCTCTTCCCATCTTTGATGAATAAAGCAACATGTCACTCCAAATGAAGTTTTTCAGCTGTACGTACTTTTTACTCGTACTTTCCTAATAAAACGGGTCTACGTCTGAAAGAAATGTGCCCATCAGAACTGTCATTACTACGATAATCTGTCATTAATCGTTCTTTATTACTGTCGTCCCTGCCAACGACGAATATGCAATTTGTCATCGGAAAGAGACCGTAAATAACATAACACATTATAGGTTATGTAAAATTCTGACACTGTAGCAACTCAGTTCGTACTATATTTTATCATAATAAATTCTGTGAATTATACACGAGTGTTAAGAAATATATGCCCGTCATTATTATGTGAACAAATACGTCAATATGAAATCACGGTTTTGCTACATTTGTCGCCTGCTTCAACATTAAAGAGAGGTTGAATTTTGTTCACACATTGTGTTTGCGTCTTTCCTACGATTCTGACAGTAAACTCTATTTCCATACAAAACAAGCAATTTGTCACTGTAAAGAACGGTGTTTGCTTTGAGGTAGGAACTATATTTTTGTATGTTATTTACCTGAAGTTCTTGGTCGTCGTGCCATATTTCAGACTGTAGCCAACTTCTCACCGAAAAGGCCAAGATTCGATTCCATGTCAATCCATGCGAGATTTATGGCAAAGTGGCAGCAAGACGGGTTCCTCCGAGTACTTTGGTTTGTTCTTGGAAGTATCACCGTATTATTGCTTCGTCTTCAGATCTAATCCTAACAAAAGGACAAGCGTGGGAACCCTGAAGGGGAGCGTCAAGAACTTTAATTTTCGTCATGAATAAGAATTGTACCCGGCCTTCTAGTGATCCTCCTTCATCACTTCCTTCATCACAGGGAATATCGGAGGGAGGGGGTGGGGGGTGGAGACAACAGGGAAGATACGTCAAATCGATGTTACAGAAAATAACCTCTTTTATTGTAGCCTATTGTAGTCGAGTCGCTAAGGTTCCACCAGAGCGCGCACACATCCGATCCACTGCCTTGATTCTCCTGAAAGATTCACGTGGATGAAGTTTTCTTTGTCTTTCTTTAATCAGGCGTTGCCAAAATTCCAATTCAGGCTGTTATCACCTGACTTCACGGTCGAAGCTGACTGGCTAAAATGCGCCGCGCCACCATCGTAAGTTACTCTGTTGGTCAACCGATATCCAATTTGTCACATGATCCCCTCACCCTTCCTCCTCTAGCGACCCACCTGCAACAACGGTTGCTAAGCGGATGGCCCAAGGAAGGAATTCGTAAAGAGAGCAGAACGGGCAGATTCAGAGTGTTGGACATTTACTTTCAGATTTTGGATATACAGAATATTCTCGTGGTTCGTTATTAAGAATAAACGAAATAAAACTACTGGAAAAACAAGAACATAACTTTGTTTTCGTTTATTACCAATGCAAATGTTTCCATATAGTCGCTTAGAATATGCAGGACCTTTGCTTTCTATGAACAACCAATGCATAATACTAGTTCCTCGTGCCTACAAACTGCATTTCTGAAGCAAATGTTCAGTTTTCGATTGAATTTGTTTTGGGACTCTACATAAACCATCTCTGTGTGAAAATCAAATTAAAAATTTGTCAAAAATGAAAAACTGTATGAAAGTGTTCTTTGTCACGCAGCATGAAATATATTTATGACAATAAATTCTGCAAACTTTATACTGAACTCTTTATGATGTGGTAAATGTGATAAGCACTAAGGAAAATAGTAATATGCGTTTCCATCTGCGGTTGCAACGTTTGAAAATTCATGCCAATTAATTTTCAAGTAATTAACTTTTAAAGACTGTGCTTCTGCTAATGAAAAGTCGGCGACTTCCTTATATATATATATATATATATATATATATATATACATATATTAAACGTTCCAAGCAGTAAATTTCCAAATATTTACGATTATTGTCAATTATCTTTCTCGCGTTTTCGTGGAAGGGTCTATTGTTGTCAGTAGTAATACACGCAGCAACAAATGTGCATGCGTTTCCAGTTGACACCAACTGGAACTCAATGAGGACTACTAAATATCCAAATTTTGAAATGAATGATAACATTAGATGCAAGTACAATCGTTAATTAAAACGATTTTCAGTTTAAGAAAGTAAAGAACACATTTAAATCCCGCCAAAATTTATTTTCGTCCCGTTTCTAATGTCATTCCTTCCCCCACTTGCAGTTATAATAATAATAATAATATATTTAACTGCAAATGTGCTGCCGCCCGGTGGCAGTGGTTATAATGCATGTACGTGGATATGACATAAGGATCTAAGAAATTTAAGTCTGGAGGGCTACATGAGAAGCATGCAGTAGCAACTTGGAGTCTTGGGAACAATCTCAGCATTCGCTTTTAGACACAGGGAAACCAATAAAAACCTGTGTCGAGGTGGCCGGTCGCAGGACCTTCCGGATGCTGACTTCTAGCCAGCAATCCGACAACTAAAGTATATAAGGCAACAGTACACACATAGTAAAACGATACACATGAAATAACAAAAATACGCTCAAGAATAATAACCCAATACACAAAAGACCAATTACAGTTAGTAACAGTGCACATAAGAAAAACAACACAAGGGGAAGAAAGTACTGCACCTAGTTTCTAATATTGTTACTCCACAGGTATTGTATTGCACACCAATTTTTAACATGACCTTCATTTCACCTCACTTCACTTCACTCCAACACCCATAAGTACCCTTCATGGTACGCCCCGATTAACCCCCCTTCACTGCACTACCCTTCACTTCACTACACTTTTAGATAATTTTAACACACTCACGTTTCCTTCAGTTCACCACATTAATCACTTGCCCAACACTCTTTCTAAAAGCATTTGCTTTACAGGGGAGAGTCCCTAAAATTTCTGCAGGTAACCGGTTCCATATTCGGATGGTCCTATTCACAAAGGAATATTTCTCAATATCCGTCCTTTGCCTCCTGTTCTTGATTTACCCTGCTCAGGTAGTTGGGCCGTTGTAATGTCATTTATAGCCTTCCACATCCGTTCTCTAGAGTATGCTTTGAAGAGAGCAAATATGCGTGATATCTTTCTAGTTCGATTCGTTCGTAGGATGTGCAAATTTAGCCCCTTTCTTTTGCACGCTGTCTAACGCGTGTATTTATCCCTCGCTCTACGGATCCCAGCGCGCAGCCCTATATTCAAGAATCGGACGTACTAGCGTCGTGTAGGCTAAACTTTTGGTAATACTATTCCCCTTTTTGTGTATGCGCATTATGAAATGTAGTGCCTTCCAAGCCTTTTTTACCGTGTTGTTGACATGGTCAGCCCAGTTTAAGTCGCTGCGCAAGATTATTCCCAAGTATTTGCAAATGCTCGCTTCCGGAATTAATTGATCCCCTAATGTATAATTTAGCGGGTCCTTCACCTGGGTCCTCGTAAAACGAACTGCCTTACATTTACTTCGATTTATTTTCTTATCATTTTCTGCCGCCACTCCCCCAGCCTGTCCAGATTTTTCTGCAACTTTTCAATGTCATCATTATTAATATTTTTTTTTGTATATTACACAATCATCAGCGAAAAGTATAATAGTTGACACAATATTTTTCCAAATATCATTAACGTAAGCTAGAAACAGAAGAGGACCTAATACGCTCCCTTGCGGTACACAAGACGTTACTCTAACTTCCACTGATAATTTCCCTCCCAATCTGACTCTCTGCGTGCGACCCAAAAGGAACTCCCTTACCCATGCGACTACCCTCAAATACACGCCCGAGATCGCAATTTTCATAAGCAGCCGATCATGTGGAACTAAATCAAAAGCCGTCGAGAAATCGATTACAATAGCATCGATTCTGTCTCCGTTATCCATAGAGTCCGCAATGTCCTGGCAAACCGTGATTTCATGACTTTCGCACGAATATCCCGGCCTGAATCCATGTTGTCCCTCGTATAACCAATCATTCTTATCCCAAACTTGCCATAAATATGATGCCGTTACGTGTTCCATTGACGGACTTGATTCCCTACTTTACAGTCTTATAACACCAAAATATTTTACGTATCGTATCCCTTCTTGAAAATGTACATCGCCCGACATGTCCAAAATGTCCTCCCTGTAAGAGTATTCAAAATTATTACACTGTTTATGAAAGCGCAGCACTGGCCATAACAGAAGTCGGAGGACCTGTAGAAGGTCACTTCCTCCCCTGTACGCGGGAGGTTCATTATTACTTCAATTATTTGACTCTCATACGACATTTCCAGAGTGCTTTAGTGCATACTGACGATAATGGGTCTCAGTGGCATCTTTATTTTGAAAAAGTAGTGACATTTCAAGTACAATTCTGTTGCGTTTTTTTTAGACTTATCAATGCATTGTAACACATATCACGCCCTTTCCATCAAGTTGTTTGATCAATGACTGGTGCTAGGAAGAAATTTTATTTCTTCTGTATACAAGTATATTGGAACACTGGAGTGTCTTGCATGTATTAATGAAACAGATTAGAAGGGGCTTCAGTATTACTTCCGTACATTCCGTACACCAGATAGTCATAAAAGTGAACAATGCCAAGAGTGATGGAAGGAACCGCATCAATAAACTGCAACTTCTGCAAAAGTTTCAATTCCAGCGACTCATGAAATTAATTCGAAGTATGAAATGCTTATTTCATAACGATGCAGCATTAATTAGCTATTACAGTAATGGTTTAATATTTCGGATTAATAAAACATTTCCAGGTATAATGGAAAAAAGTCTGTAGATTGAAACTTTGACACAAGCTCACAGATAATACGCAAAGTACGTGGTATTTGAGCTCACTGGACAGGCTGCCTTATTCAAAATAATGAGATTGAATTATTTTATTTCCTCATTTATTTTATTCTTTTGTTTCCCCTACCTTTAATCTGGTTTGAATATGTAGTCAAATTAACTTTAATAGCTCCCAGCAAAGTCGTTTATGAATCAGATTTATATAAGCCAAATTATTTTAGCGAAAAACTAATCCTGTGATGTCATAGAGCTGTTCGCTCGCGCGTGTGTTTTCACAATTTTAATTTTCGAACCAGTTGACCGATTTTAAGGAAATTTGTGCTAATATTACGCCACAGGAGAAAACGTTCCAATACAGTAACTTATGTTAAGTGCCTACAGTCAATGATGGTAACATTGCAGACGCTGTAACTTGCGATGTGGGAGCGATACCACTACCATATGCTTTTAGAATTCGCAAATGCTGTATGCGAAAATCCCTTGAGGGAATAAGCAAGCTTTATTTTGTGGCGATAAATAATCAGCAAAAGGATGTGGGAGAGTGAAATATGGCAAAAAGATATAATATAAATAAATCTACAAATAACACTGGAAAAACATAATATTTAACACAAGAAAATTAATCTGTGTTTGTAATGTGTTTTTCCATGGTGGATTCAAATATGTTACTGAAACTTGTTTATCACCCACAATTCTTGTGTGACAGAAATTTTTAAAGTTAAAATTTGGAGAAATTAGTTTTTGTCACGCTACCAGTATGTTTTAAATAAGGCCGAGGCAATTTAATATATTGTAAACATAGTGTGGGCATGATAACTGAATCACAACAAGGACATTAGGCATGTGAGCCCAATCACAACAGCTAGACAGTGCAAGCTCAGAAATGTAATGACACGTTGGGACATGAAACAAATAGTAATTTCTGCTAGAGGAACACTGCAATGGTAGTGGTGTGCCGGACTGCGTTGTGATCATTTGCAAATGTAGTGTGATCTTTTTAGAGCAATGTTTTTGTGTAAAAGGACTGTGTCTGTTATATTTTCATCATGCCAAAGAAGTACGAGGGTTGGAACTTTAATAGTGGCAACTATTTATTTAAAACTGATACAAAATAGATACATGTTTCGAAGTTTTACTGTCCTTCAATGTAGTCACCAGCATTGTGTAC
>Ga0209629_10003138_pt1 | contig 11674 bp, 7 predicted proteins | sample TergutCu122P5_FD_187286 | JGI IMG/M metagenome (GOLD analysis project Ga0209629, IMG submission 187286) | Cubitermes ugandensis P5 segment gut microbial communities from Kakamega Forest, Kenya - Cu122 P5 (SPAdes) (version 2) | ecosystem: Host-associated > Arthropoda: Insects > Digestive system >...
TTCTCCTTATACATTTTGATGTAACAGTTGACTCCTGCCAAAGCATTTTGAGCAGACTCTTAGCTGTGTTCTTTATCGGGATTATTATCGTCTGGTATGCTGAGAGCACTAACAAAAGGTGCCCTCTTCAGTGTCCTGTATGTAGGCAGCCGACTCACAAATGGTGTGAAGAGTGGAGTTTAGATCAGCTCTTATTTTTATACCTTCTTAGCACTTCCATTGTTACCTCAGAAGAAACACTCTTAAATTTCTTATCGCTAGAAGTTGTAGAGGGAGTAGCAGAACACTTGCATGACATAATGGCAGTGCAGAACAGTTAATGAAAGTATGACAGGAACATGAACGTACATTCAGTATGAAGTCATACAGCAACTGAGGCTGATCCCAGTAGGATGTGATTGGTGAGAAAATTCCTGTGCTTATACACAGCAGGCATGGAGTTGTGAGCCTTACTTACATTTTCTGCAAAGTGGGTGCTTTAGCAGTACATGTGCTAGGATTTCTCGTCTTCTTTTTGAGGGTCTGTTTCAATCCGTGTAAATGTAAATTTTTGTCTGTGCAAACTTAGAACATGCCTAAATTAATAAACCATACAATTCCAAATTTGTGTAAATCAAAACTGCGTAAATCCAGAACAGCATTTATTTAAATACTTATTTGACATCAGGATATGTTGAAAATGAAATATGTAATGGTTTATGGTACATGTTATGATTAGTGATTGTGCTTGGCAGTAGTTCAGTTCACAGGTACTGTAATGCCTGGGGTCAAGTAATTTTCCAAAAACTTAGGAGCCATGTACAAATTCTTGGTGGAAGAAAGATGACGGAAAGCAAGTTCCATTCAGTGGACTGCCAGTTCTGTAGTGACTTGTGAACTTCACTGTTATCTGGCACCTTCTAATCATTGCATGTGCACTGATAGACATTCTTGTATGTAAGGGAAGAAACTGCAGTATATATTGAAAATATTAGATGCCACCATACAAAATTCAGTCACCCAGGTGATCAGGTCCAAAGGATTTGTGTACTCAGTTGATACCAATTTGGATGATATGCTGGCATTATTACTGGATGTGTGTTACACTGTACCTGGGCTGGTGTGTGTCCCGTGGAAAGTTACAAGAATAACTGGTGTTGAGTTATGGTGTAGTGGGATTGAGCATGCACAATTGAGTTGCTGTGATGTAGTCAGTGTTGCAGTAATAGGAAGTTTGAAAATATTTTTCCTCATCTCTCTTGTGGTGTAGCAGTTGTAATTTTTGCCTCTTAATTGTAGGATTTACCTCCAAGTTACTTGAGGTTCTTCAGTTTCAGCAGTGTGTGAACAGTATGGGTGCACTAATATAACGGTTTTTGAAGTGAGAGAGGTAGGATGTACGGAGGGACGTATTTGGAAAGGAGAGAATAAGGATGACAGTGGTAATGGACGAAGTTCTTGTTCTTGAGTAACTCTGTATTGTTTATTCTGGAATTTGTGTAACTTGGCTCCCATCAGGTGACTAGTTGCAGTCATTGTTTATATTTTGTATTCCATTCACTGTCTACAGGGTATGCTGGAGTCCAAATTGGGAAGCTGTCTAGATGTATAAACATTCTTTGTGTTTGTCTGCATTTCTTCCAGCAAAATGTTCCCTTTAAGCAGTAGTTATTCTTTAGTTATTGCAGAATGCTCTTTTAATTGGTGAGGTTATAGCACAAATAATATGGTAAGGTGATTATGTATAGTATGTAATGGGACAAAGCATAACCTATTTACACATATTATTGTGGTGTTCACTCACAGAGACAAGCTGGAATAAAATATCTCAACCATTTTAGTTTAATTATATTAAGATGGTATGATTATGCAGTGAAGAAAGGAATTCTGTATCTTTGTCTTCTCTCTGATACTCTGCCCCCTTCAGTTTCTCTGACCATAAAACCTGTGCTAAGATTTATAGGAGCCAAACATTTTTGTCGTCTTTTTTTTTTTTTTTAAACAATAGCCCATTAATTCTAGTAGGCTGCCTACCTTCTCACACCCAATGTATCCCTTTTGTAGAATAGTAATGTGTTATTTTGCTAGATGGAAAGATGATGTATAGAATGACATAAGAAATATAGAAATTAATTGGAGACAAGTAGCGCAGGATAGCGATGGATAGAGGAGAGCAACTAGGGAGGCACTTATCCTTCTTGGATAGTGGAGCCACAGAAGAAGCAGAAGAAAAAGAGGAAGAAGAAGTAGAAGAAGAAGAAGAATGCAGTATGTTACAGTTTTTAGCATTTCATTATTAAGTCATATTTTGTGTATTTTTTTTAACAGTTTAAGGAACTGGTTGCAAAGAAGTTCAGTGCTGAACCTGATCAGTTATGTTTAATCTTTGCTGGGAAAATTATGAAAGATCATGAAACTTTACAAACTCATAATATTAAAGATGGGCTGACCGTGCATCTTGTGATCAAGACAACTTCCCGAACGTCCAGTGACCAGACGAATTCAGGACCACAACCAAGAGCACCAGGTAGGTGTTTATGTTGTTATTAGGGCTCCAGAAGTGTGGCTGCCCATGAGCCACAGGTGATTTTGTTTTTGTTGGCCTTGTTATACATACATATAAACATGTGTGCAAGTGGATTTTGGTAATTGGCTGTCTGTAGGACAACATTCAAGTGGATCTTGAAGACATGTATGGGGGGGGGGCATGGACTGGATTTATGTGACTTACGGTAGGTAGATATGGCAGGCTTTTGTGTATGCAGTGGTGGACTTTGAGTTCTATCAAATGCAGGGACTTAATTGCTCAACTGAGAAACTGTCAGCTTCTCAAGAAGAACTCCACTTCATGGAGTTAGCCCATCAGTCACTGAGTCAGCTATCCAGCCAGCCAGCAAGTTAGTCAGTTGGGTAGTCAGGCTTGTAAATTGAAGTATTTCTTAATTTCATGTTAGTGTGTTTATTTAAAATATACAGAAGTGTAATTTTGTGTGTTGTTTAATATTGATGGGAAGCTCAGAGCATACAGAAGAGTATTTGGTTGGAAGAAAGATGAAGTAGTAAGAGGACTGGAGAGGACTATTTAATGAGGAGCTTTAAAATTTGTACTGTACATGTTGTTGAGAATGTTTAAATGAAGGCTGAGAGATGCATCATGTACCATGCACGGGTGTTTTGAAAATGCATAGAGAATTTTGGTAGCCGAACTTATTACTAAATAACTATGTAGTATAGTCATTGCTATAACTACCAGATGTCAGCAGTCTGATAGGTGGAATTAATGCTTAGTTTGCTTTCAGTGTCTGATGTTAGGTGACATTAATGATGAGTTTGTGTTTGAGTGAATATTGTGCAACACTGATCATATGGTAGGTGTGTTACTAGATTGAAGACTAGCTTATATGAGCCAGATTTTGGTGTCTTAATCCAGCCGTATGTTGTGGTTACAGCAGTTTGCTTATGATGTAAATGCACAGTGGTATGAATGTTAGGTAATATTTGCAAACTAACTGCACATCTTTTCTCAGCTGACATTAGTGCAACACCCTTTGGTCTTGGCTCATTGGGTGGTCTGGCAGGATTGGAAAGTCTTGGAATGGGATCTGCCAACTTCATGGAACTCCAGCAACGCATGCAGAGAGAATTGCTGGGAAATCCAGATATGATGCGACAGATATTAGACAACCCTTTGGTACAGCGCCTGATGAATGATCCTGAAAATATGCGAAATCTTATTACATCCAATCCACAGATGCAGGAGCTTATGGAGGTAATTATTTTCCAGATAATTTATGGATGCCCAATAATAATAATAATTAGAATTTTTATTGATTTGGTGGCAGATACTGACTGCTTTGGATTTTTATCCCTTGTGTTTAGCTCAATAGAATTATAATAGTTCATGTTGAATAAATATTTGTAGAGTAATTAATTTGTGTAACCAACATTACATGCACCAAAATATACACATCAGATGTTAGTACATTTCTAACGTGTTACAACATGCCATCATCAGGGAGTCTTCTCAGTAGCTAACGTAATGCCCTCAAAATGGTGTGTTGCACATTAAGTGGGTAAAAACAGCCATTCACTAGCACACACATTAAAATCCCAGTTAAAACACAAGAATGTCCACAAAAATATTAAAACACTAGAAGAGATGTTCCTTCAAGTACAATACCGACTGCAAGTGGAGGCTCTACAGTCTTCACTATACATTAGTGATCATCCTGAAACCCAAATGTGGGTTGAGTACTGGTAGAGTTGTGTGTGACACACATACAGCTTTATGGTAGCTACTGAGAAGACTCCCTGAGGATGGCACCTATGATGTTCCAAAACATGTGGGATACTTACTGTCTGATGATTATATTTTGGTGCACATTATGTTGGTTATATAAATTGATTTCTGTACAGTGCACAGTACATACAGTATTAAAATTTGTTGAGTAGGTGGTGGTTGTGGTGGTGGTGGTGGGAAGTACTTCCACTACAACCAACCTTCTCTGCTTGTCTTCTCAAATGACTTCCCCTTTAGGTCACTGATGTTGAGCTAGGTGTAGTCCAATATGATGATACTGTTAGGGTGCTGCATGGGGTGTGAGCAGTGGGTATTCAGGAATGGGCATCTACCATAGTCAGACATAAAGTATGCTCTGTATGAGTGTTTCACTGTTATTTGATGATTTTAGTGGTTACTGTTAGAGTACCCAGCTCTGCAAACCACTTAATTATATCTATTGATCAAGTAACTTGCAGTATGTTTATGAGACTTAACATTGGGGGTGTAGCTGTCATTCGTTCATTGGCCTCCCTACAAAAAACCCGTGTTGGTTTTGATTTAACCTTGAAATGATTGAGTTGGTATTCAAACTTTTAGTGTGTGGTTGTGGAAAAACATGAGTCTTATTTGAACAGAAAAAGATAAAATTATAAAGTAAACAGCACTTTTTGGGAAACAAAAAGAGATTATGCAGCATGTCTTAAAAGTGCAGTAAATTTCCTTGCCTGAATGTATAATATGACTTTTAGGGATGTTTTTTTCATGTGTTCACATTTGTGAATATAGGTTTAAAGGTTAAACTGGTTTACACAAAGCAGCCTTCAGCAATCAGGTGAAGCTCGCTGTCTTACATAGACCATAGATTACATGATGTCTTGGGGAGGTAACACAATTCAACTCTGGTACTAGCTTGAACATCCAGTTTCTGTGGCAGATTGACAAATGTTTATGGGGGTGTTGTACTGTTAAAGAGTTCCATCCAGTGCACTAATACAACAATAATAATGTAGAAAGTGTCTTGTGAATTTGAATTTTGGAGTGTCTTCAGACTAATGATGTTTGAAAACCTCTTTTATGATTTTCAGCATTTTGATGCAGGTGATGTCTATTTAACCTTTATAACATCACATGCTGATTACTTCTGCCTGTCGTATTCATCTGAAATTTGTCAGAGTCAGTGCAGTCAGGATGACTGGTACTGTGATTTTGTTAATATGTTTTGCAAGTAGGAGGTAGTCAGTGTCATACTGATATCTTTGTTCCTAATGCATTTTCCATCACTATCATACTGATGTCTGTGTTGCTAATGGGTGGCAGACACTCATCTGATAGATTTTTTTGCTGGTATGTCATGTCTGTACTATACAAACTTGAAGAAGAGAGCCATAGCATAGCAGTGGTAGGTGTGTTTATTTGTTAGGTTTGTTTGAGGACAACTGTAATGTTCAGAAATTGATTCCTGGTTAAATGTCTTGGCCACCTTAGAGGGGTATTTTCAGGTAGGAACTTGTACCGATGACTGGAGTGTCTTTTTTTTGTACTGGTGGTTCCTTCTTATTGCTTCTTAGAAGTTTGAGGGCCTATAGGAAGTTGCTGGACTGAGTCAATAACAAAATATGTGCTTATATTTGTTTGTTGTTGCCCTTTCAAAGTAGTGCACTTCTGATTGTGCCCAGCATTGTGGCCATTGCTAGAAGAGCCACTGTAACTGACTATGTGTAGGACAGTCAGTGATTGTTCTTGAAGTCAGGGACATTCTGGAAACATCACCTTTGTTGCTGCAGTTTCTTTCTCAGAAAGAAGAAGAGATAACAAAGGGACAGATAAGTAAGGAGGGTAGGGACCACAGCAATGATGTTAGGAGGCAAAAATTGCTGTACTGACAAAGCAGTGTGCATTGAATCAGCCACTCGTGGTTTTGCTATAATTTGGATGTTTTCAGTGGACTTGGTCCTTCGGATGCTGGAAAACCTCGCAGTAATAGTGTTGGTGAATTGTTTAGTCTGTAGGAACAAATTTCTAGTGAACAATGCCATCACAGGCAAACAAGACATATAGAGGGACAACCTGAACGCTTATGCAGTCTTCTGTGGAAGTTTCTCTGAATCGAGAAGACCGCCAAAAATTCATTGTTCCCTCACCGAAAGCTTTTTTTCAGCATTTTCCACATTCTCATTGCTGTTTTTATGAGTTTGATGCAACATGTAACTGAAATGCATTCTTCCATCAAGTGAGCCATTAGAAAATTGCACATTGCACTTAACATGCATAATGGTGCATGCTGTAGAGAAGCAGTACAGGGTGTTATGGCTGTAAAACTCAATAGACTGTCCCAAAAATAGCAGTATTATGGCATCTAGTGGCAGAAGGCGCTGCTACTTGCCATTACAGTCCTAGCTGCAAGTTTCAGAGCTTTTGTACAGTTCTTCTTATGATGTTAAGCCACAGTCCTTTGTTGTTGAAAGTGGAAAATAATTTTGTTCTGTTAACTGTATTTATAGAGAAACCCTGAGATAAGCCACATGCTGAACAACCCTGATCTTCTGCGACAAACTATGGAGTTGGCTCGGAATCCTTCAATGTTACAAGAGTTGATGAGAAATCATGATCGCGCTCTTTCAAATCTGGAGTCTATTCCTGGTAAGTTAAATCTGCTTTCAGATTTAGTTTAGAAATTATACTGTTGTGTAATGATTCTTAAATATAAGTGAAAGTGGAATGTAGTATGCTTGTGTATGTGTTCAGCATTTCTAAGTTTCAGAATGTCCATTATTTTGCATTAAAAACACTGTTTGGAAAAGTGGATTTGCTTCCATCTTGTGAATGGGTGGGGAAGCATATACTTAGTTGTATCTGACAGGGTTTGTGATGTACCTTTAACAGAGCCTTCTGTAAAAGTGAATGGGTATGACTTTGTACTGCCTGTGGGAAAGTAGAGGAGGAGGGAAGGAGGCTTTCTTGTAAAGTGACTAGCCGGATGGAAAAACCAGTGGATGACAGTGAGCATGTACATTCTCTTAGTTTGCTTGGGCTGGTGTGTAACTAGTAGTTGTGTGTTGAGATTGTGTGTGTGTACACATGCGTAGAGAGATGTGATGACATTTTTCATATACTTGCCATTCAGACAGCTGCCCAGTCACTCTGTGCATGGTGCCATTGAATTGTTTCATACTGAATATATAACTCTCTAACAGTACTTACCTTCTAATCAGTGTTGTACCCTTCATAAGTCTCCTTGGGGCCTTATACAGTGAGCTCTGGAATTGTGCTACTGTTGAAGTATTAGGTGAAGTGCAGTATTTGAACAGGGCAAATTGGTCCTGTGATTTTGATCGCATCATGGTGATGTCATTAAATTTCTTCCTCTTAACAGTGTCTTGGGTTTTGGGGAAAAAAGGAAGTCACTTGTTACCAAATCTGATGAGTAGGGAGGGTGTGGAATGAGGGTCATTCTGTTTTTGGCCAGAAATTCATGCACAGATGAAGCAGTGTGCAGGTGTAGGGAATGAATTTTATGACAATCTGATGCATGTTCAGGTTTTGTGTCAGAATGCTGTGAAGGTACCAAAATTAAATTTGCAGCTTGTTAGCAACTTAATGGCTAGTGGTTCTTGTGTTTTCAAAACGCATTATTTTACACAGTTCACATTTTCCTCTGTTTTGTTTATCAGTGGATGTGTTGAGTGTTTGCATTTTCAGCAGAGGTCACACTGCTATGGAACTTGGAAAACCACTTAGAAACTTGTTTTCTTCCAATTTTCTGCTCTCCAAAGTTACTTTCAACACTTGGAAAGTTTCAATATCATTTCCCAGTTAAAGCAAAATTTGATGCAGATATGTTAAAATCACGAATGGAACAACACACGCCTGTACTTATGCAGCCTTTTTTCAAGTTGGAAGTTACTCAGCAGACTTACTGTACACCAAGTGGTAGCAGTTCATGTTTGCAGCGTAGTATCATCTTGTGGTTGGTCTAGAATAGGGCGGTTTAAATGGTGGTATGTACTTCTGGATGTTCGTGGATGGTCGCCTGGTTGTATGTAAAGACATTTAGAATTTTTTTGCAGTAATTAAAACTTAGAAATGTTAATTATGCCATTAAGATTGTTTTAAATGTGTTGAAATGTAGAGAAAAACATTTATAAAGTGTTTACACAGACACTATTTTTTTGTTTGAATGTAAATACAGACTACCTTCTGTCATCTAATTGCATTAAATTAGAAAAGTTTCAACTCCAAAATTTGAGGTTTGGCAAGTTTGAAGACTTCAAACCTGCCAACCAGCGAAACATACCCAAAGACCAGTAACCTGAGGGTAGGCATTAATATTTGCAGTGCCTAGTGGTGTGTGTACATGTTGTATATTGTGATGGTGGTACATGAGGAAAAAAATTTGATAAGCACTGGTCCTGAAGCTATTTGGTTGTAACACATTCAACCACTTAAGCATGTTTAATGTAGTATTGTTTTAGACTTGGAAGGTGCCATATTTTATTCTGATTTAACTCCTCATTCTGTGTGTTTTTACTCTAGTGTTTCATTCAGAGGAGGAACTCATAGCTGCTGCACTGTAGGAGAAGAATTGGTTGAAAAATCTTTATTTACATCTAGCATGCTCTAATGTTTCTGTTATAGAGGGTTTAAGGGGCCAGGGGAATTGGAACAGCAGGAGACTTACTGCTGTCAGGGTAGCAACAGTTAAGGTGTTAATGCTTCCATTGCCACCTTTGTATGATACAGGATAGTCCTTAGTATGCACATGATTTTGTGGGCTGGGATAACATAGTTGGTATAGCAATTTGCTATGGGCTGGATGGTAGTACATAGAAAATCAGAAGTAGCCTTCTTTGCCTGGGATATATGTGGTTGACTTGTTGGTGTTACATATATAGTGGCTAAAACTTTTGAGAATGAGTATTGCTGAAGTAAAGGTAAAGGTAAAGTTGTCCCAGTATACACCATGGAGTACAAGACAGAGGTAAGAGATAAGCCTCATACCCTGGCCACACTACCTGTGGAGAAAACACCAAGATACTGGCTGAATAGGAATGGTGTGTATGCATGTCAGTAAATGGAAAAGTTTAGAATGAGGATTTGACTTGCATCCAGAAATTTTTGCTACTGTGCTTGGAGTTACTGGTGGATGGCACAGTTGTCCTTATGAACACTTTGAAGACGGTTGTGGGAACAGATTTATATTCACGCTCATTCTTAACCTTGGAACTGGGTGGAGGTTAATTGGATTTCCTGGTTATGAGGTAAATAAATCTTGGTGGTAAAGTGACCATGACACAAAGAAAATGTGTTGGATAATAGTGATTATTTATAGAAGTATGTTTAGTTCAATATATTGTATGAGTGGAATGGCCAAGTTCTTTCCAAGTTGTTTAGTGTCTGACACTATCCAACTGTGTGAACTATGGACATGGGTTTCCATATTTTAAAAGGGAAATGCCTCAGCCAAGAAGTGATCAGTGTGCTTATGTGGCTGTATGTGTTTTGTCCCATAAGCCACTTAATGCTTGCTGGTCTTGCTGTTGATGTGGCGGCCCCATGCCTGGTGTGGTTGGCACTTGGGTCAAGGGTTCTTCATCAGGATTTTGACCAAATAAAGATGGGACCATATGGGTGCTTTAGTAATTGTGATGAGTTACATAAATGGTGGAACATCATGTATGACACCTAAGTATAGATAGAGAGATAATATTGAAATGGATAGCAGAGAAATGTCTATGGCTGTGGACTATGGTTGATTGCTTGTTGGGGCTGGTATCTTTCTCTCTGCTACCATCTTCAGGCCAGCTCTAGGGTCCAGTCATTTTCCTAGCTGATGGTTATTGGGGGTCTTGGTTCTTGGGAGTAGTAGATGGGCTCGTAGCTGACCGCTCATTGTACCTGAATGTTGCCTTTAAGAATGTGTGGAGAGCTGTGTCTCCAGTCTCCTTTACACCTTTATCGTGGTATGGCGCTTAATTTAGTCCAAAGTAACAGTACCTCTGCCTTGAAAATTAGGACCTGAAGGGATGGACTGAATTGAACTCACTGAGGATAGTCCTTAGTATGCACGTGATTTTGTGGGCTGGGATAACATAGTTGGTATAGCAATTTGCTATGGGCTGGATGGTATGGGGATCGAATCCAGGTGGGGGCGAGATTTTCTGCACCCCTCCAGATGAGCCCTGGGGCCCACCCAGCCTCCTATACAATGGGTACCAGGTCATTCCCCAGGGTAAAGCGGCTGGGACGTGGCATTGACCATCCATCTCCATCTAGCGCCAAGGTTAGGGAAAGCGTAGAGGAATACCTCTACTCACTGTCTGGGTCTTCGTGGCCTGTTCTAGTTGTGAACTTATGCACTTGATTGTGAACCTTTAAGTTCCATGCAACCAGAGAATTTCTTGGTCATTAAGTAACTCTTAGCTGTTAATTGTACTGTGGAGGTGAATTAGAGGAATAAATGCATACTAATTATTATTTTGGGACCAAACATTTAGGTTGGGGAGGGGAGTGGGGTAGTATTCCATCATGTTTTATAAGTCCTGTGTTCAGATCTGGAACTGGAGACTGAACGCCCTGCAGGTTTTTCTGCATTTGTCCAGGAAATGCTGTGATGCTTCTTTAAATTTGGCCATGATCTCGTCCTTCCACATGCATTCAGGTTCACTGCTCAGTAATTATCCAGTCATTCAGTGACACTGTATAATGTAACTTACTGAAAGCATGCTTAAATAAACCACAAATAAATAAAATATTTGATTATGTGTTTTGAAAATAGGGGTAGGAAATATTTGCAATCCGTAATCTGGCAGATGGTAAGCAGATATGAAAGGACTATGGATAATCATGAGACTTGTGCTTATTGCTGTGGTGGCTATGAATCCTGTTGTATTTTGAGAGGTCACACTCTGTAGTCTAATAGAAATTTACAAGTGTTCCTTGAAAACAGCAATTTTATACCAGGCTGCATAGTGTCATGTTCCAGCAGACTGTAATGTTTTCTTACATTTCATATTTTGGTGCATTAGCATCCCTACAGAGCATGTATTTAGCCTTCGGAGCATAACATGAGGTATACCCATCATGCAGTGTGATGCTGAAGGCACTGAACATCAGGTTAATATGATGGCAATGAATGGGCTTCCTTATGCAGTTCTCATGTAAGTTTGGGTCTTCTTCAGCTCCTACCAGGCATCTAATTCTGGTGCTAAAGTGCTAACATAGTTGTGACCAACTGCATGCATGTAACAACACAAGAACTGCTAGAAGGATGTCTTTGAAATTTGATATTGGGGGAATTTATATGGGATTATTATTATTATAGGTATTCAGCCCTTGGGCCGGTCTGGGCAGAGACCAGAGGTCAGTCAGGCGACTGGTATGGCTCTGGTACGCTGCATCCTGGGCAAGTTCTTA
>Ga0209629_10003139_pt1 | contig 11673 bp, 9 predicted proteins | sample TergutCu122P5_FD_187286 | JGI IMG/M metagenome (GOLD analysis project Ga0209629, IMG submission 187286) | Cubitermes ugandensis P5 segment gut microbial communities from Kakamega Forest, Kenya - Cu122 P5 (SPAdes) (version 2) | ecosystem: Host-associated > Arthropoda: Insects > Digestive system >...
ATGAATATCATTTTCGATATAATCGTAGAGGTAATATGGAAGCTATCTTCGATTTGCTTATACGTAGAATGGTATATTATGAACCTAAACGCCTGAATATTAACAGCGACTTAAACGCCTAATCCTATAATTTTTAAAATAATAAGAATATGAAAGCACTAAAAAAATCATTTTTGACTTTGTCCCTCTTTATTGCAGGGACAGTAGGAATGCAGGCAACTGCACAAACGGATACTGCGGGAATTTCTTCGCAGATGACAGGCACATTCGCCATTTCTCGAGCGGCGCAAAGTTTTCATTTGGACGCTGAACGTAATCGAAGCGAGGGAGTGAGTAGAGCGCCTATGGGTTACGCGCCATCCTCAGACATCTCTTACAATGCTGTCTTTGGCGGTTCCTATGATGATTACTATTATAATTGGAATAACCGTGATATTAAAATTGCTTCTGACGGCACTGTCTGGATGTGCGCTGGGACACGTTCTGCTGATGGAGACTTAACAGCGGCAGGAAATCACGGAAGTTCAGATGCATGGCTTTTACATATAGACCCTAAAACCAATCAAATCTTATACAACCGCTGCTTTGGCGGTACAGGCAAAGATGATTTTTGTTCAATGCTGCTAATGCCCGACGGTACTATATGGGTATGCGGTACAACAAACTCTTCTGACGGAGATTTAAACGGCGTGGCAGTAAAAGGTAGTCAAGACGGTTGGGTTCTGCATATAGACCCGACGGCGCCTGCAACTTCTCAAATTTTATATAATCGCTGTATCGGCGGCTCAGGAGGAGACATGTTTTATAGAATTGCACAGGGAAATGATAATACAATATGGCTATGTGGCGAAACGCTCTCAGCGGATGGTGATAATACAAGTAACGGGCTTCACGGCAGCAATTCAGATGCGTGGCTTGTGGCAATAGACCCTACCCAAAATGCTACAGCAGCATTAAAATACAACCGTTGCTTTGGCGGAAAAGAGCCAGATGTTTTTTTTGCATTACAGATTATTTCTGATGGAACTGTGTGGTGTGCAGGCGGTACAACATCAAAAGACGGCGATATTGCTACTGCACTTGTCGGCAATCACGGCGTAGCAAGTTCTACCGACGGTTGGCTTGTGCATATAAACCCAAAAGATGCCTTAACATCTCAGATAAAATACAACTGTTGCTTTGGCGGCACAGATGAAGAAGTGTTTAGCAATATAACTGTTTTAGCTAACAATACCATCTGGCTTTGCGGTGCGACAGCCTCAACTGATGGAGACTTGACAGGCGTTACAACTCACGGCAACGATGATGTATGGCTTGCGTGCGTAAACACAGGTACAAATGTATTAACCTACAACCGCTGCTTTGGCGGTACAGATACAGATGGGACTAATAATTTTCCATCTATTAACTTTGCTTTTGCTTCTGATGGTACTATATGGGTATTAGCATATTCCTGTTCAGAAGACGCAGATTTAACTGATGCAGGTAACCATGGTGGATACGGCGATGTATGGCTCTTTAATGTGGACCCTGCAACAAATCAGTTTAAATACAACAAATGTTTTGGAGGCACCGGAATTGATAAACTGCCTACCTTTGCGTTAGACGAAGCAAAGGGCTATATATGGGTATCCTGCTGCACTACGAGCAATAATGACGGCGACGTCCCCGCCACACACGGCGGCAGCTGGGATGCATGGATTTTCAGCGTAAAATATGGTAGCGGTACAGGCATCGACAACGTTCTTGCCGACAATTCCCTCAAAACGTGGATCGAAAACGGCGTCTTGCACGTCAGCGGTTTAACGGCAGGCAAACAGTGGAACGTGTATAATTTGTCGGGAATGTTGATTTATCAAAACGTTGCAACCGATACACAAAATATTGTGTCATTACAAAATCACGGCATTTATATCATCAAACAGGGCAATAATGTGGTGAAAACGGTTTATTGAAAATTATCAACCCCATCAAACGATCAAGCGATCAAAAGAGCTGTCTCAAAAGTGACTTTTGCACGTCATTGCGAGGGCGAAGCCCGAAGCAATCCAGTGAAAATCAACGATCTGGATTGCTTCGCCTAACGGCTCGCAATGACGGCTGCGACTTTCGAGACAGCCTCTTTTGCAATCTTAATAGCCGAGTTGAAAAATTAATAAAAAAATTTTTTGATAAGGAATAAAAAAAACAAAAAAATAGTGTAATTAAAAATATTTTTACTATTTTTGAAGCGGTTTTAATAAACTCTTAAACAAGTAGATAATATGAAGATCAAAAAACCGTCTGTTTATGAAGAATGCCTGAATAAAGGCGTTTCGCGTCGTGACTTCTTGAAATTCTGCACCGCAATGGCCGCTATGATGGGTTTGGAATCCACCGGAATCGCCCAAGTGGTAGAAGCTTTAGAGAAAAAATCACGTTTACCGATTATCTGGCTGCATTTTCAGGAATGTACCTGTTGCAGTGAATCTTTTGTTCGTACTTCGCATCCTATTTTAGCTACGTTGCTTTTTGACCAGATTTCATTGGATTATGATGAAACGTTGATGGCCGCATCCGGCGAACAAGCTGAAAAGAGTATGCACGATACGATGGAAAAATACAAAGGCGAATATATTCTGATGATTGAAGGCGCTATCCCGACCGAAAATGAAGCTTATTGTTGTATCGGCGGCAAAAGCGCCAAACAAATCGCATTAGAAGCTGCTGCCGGAGCCAAAGCAGTGATTGCGTGGGGCAACTGTGCGTCCTCAGGTTGTGTACAAGCTGCCCATCCGAATCCGACCGGCGCCAAACCGGCAAAGCGAATCATCAAAAACAAGCCGATTATCAACGTACAAGGCTGTCCGCCGATTGCCGAGGTAATGGCAGGAGTTGTTGTTCATTTGCTTACTTTTGGTACAATTCCGCAATTAGACAGTCTGGGACGTCCCAAAGCGTTTTATTCCCGCCGCGTACACGACACTTGTTACCGCCGGGCGAATTTTGACGCCGGATTGTTTGTGCAAAGTTTTGACGATGAAAACGCAAAAAAAGGCTATTGCCTTTACAAGATGGGTTGTCGCGGTCCCAGCACGTACAATTCTTGCGGAATCATTAAATGGAATGAAGGCACGAGTTATCCCATCCAGAGCGGTCATCCTTGTATAGGCTGTGCCGAAGAAGGATTCTGGGACCAAAGTCCTTTCTATAAACGCAAACCGGCATTGAATGCTTTTGGAATTGAAGCTACCGCCGACCAAATCGGTTTGGCTCTCGGAGCGGTTACCGCTGTTGGTATTGCAGCGCATGCTATAGCGACTAATATCCGTAAAAAAGATTTAATTGATAATGAAGTTGAATAATGGTTAGATTGGGTTGTATCAAAAGTGATTTTTGCACGTCATTGCGAGGGCGAAGCCCGAAGCAATCCAATGAAAATAAACAATCTGGATTGCTTCGCCAAACGGCTCGCAATGACGGCTTCGACTTTTGAGACAGCCTTATGACTTAACAATAAATATAAAAATAGTATGTCAGAAAGAATAGTTGTAGACCCTATCACGAGAATTGAAGGGCATTTAAGAATAGAAGCCGAAATAGAAAACGGGAAAATAAAGGACGCTTTCAGTTCGGGAACGATGGTTCGGGGCATTGAAACAATTGTCCAAAACCGTGACCCGCGCGATGTGTGGGCTTTTGTCGGACGCGTTTGTGGAGTCTGTACTTCCATGCACTCGCTTTGTTCGGTGCGTACCGTAGAAAATGCTTTGGCTATTCAGATTCCGAAAAATGCGGAATTAGTGCGTAATATCATGGAAGCTGTAATATACATGCACGACCACGTTGTCCATTTTTACCATTTGCATGCTTTGGACTGGGTGGATGTTGTTTCAGCCTTGAAAGCCAATCCAGCTGCCGCTTCGGCCGCAGCACAAGGATTATCAAATTGGCCGAACAGTTCGGAAGGGTATTTCAAAAATATTCAAGACCGCATCAAAAAATTTGTTGAAAGCGGACAATTGGGAATTTTTGCCAACGGTTATTGGGGACATCCGGCGTATAAGCTCAGCCCCGAACAAAATTTGGTTGCCGTTGCTCATTATTTGGAAGCGTTGGAATGGCAGAGACAAATCGTAAAAGTACATGCTGTTTTCGGAGGAAAAAATCCACATCCGAATTACCTTGTGGGCGGTATGCCGTGCAGTATCAATTTAGACGAGGCCAATGCAATCAATGCCGAACGTTTGGCTTTCGTAAAAAAACTGTTGGAAGAAGCAAAAACTTTTATTGATGAAGTTTACATTCCCGATTTGCTGATGATAGCAGAAGTTTACAAAGACGATTGGGGCAAAATCGGCGGCGGCGTTACCAATTATTTGTCTTATGGCGATTTTCCAACTACCGGTTACGGCGATATTGAAAATTACATGATGCCGCAAGGTATCATCTTGAATGGCGATTTAAGCAAAGTGCATCCTGTCGATGCCACTTCTCCTGATGAAATCAGAGAATTTATTTTCCATTCATGGTACGAATACGAAAAAGGGAATCAAGTCGGATTGCATCCTTATGACGGCGAAACCAAGTTGAAATACACCGGGCCTAAACCACCTTATACCCATTTGGATACCGACAAAGCATATAGTTGGATTAAGACGCCCCGCTGGAAAGAATATCCAATGGAAGTGGGTCCTTTGGCGCGGCTATTGGTAGCTTATGCTGCAGGAAAAGAGCCTCAAAAAACTTTGATAGATAGCACCTTAGCAAAAAAGAATCTGCCGCTTGATGTTCTATTTTCTACACTCGGACGAACAGCTGCCCGCGGTCTGGAAACCAAATTAGTAGCCGACTGGGCATTGGAATTTTACGATGCTCTGGTTGAAAACATCAAAAGCGATACGCGTATGGTCAATCACGATAAATGGGATGAATCGAAGTGGCCCAAAGAAGCTAAAGGCTTTGGCTTGACCGAAGCTCCCCGTGGCGCATTGGCTCATTTTGTCAAAATCAAAAATGATAGGGTGGAAAATTACCAGATGGTTGTTCCTACCACTTGGAACGGATCTCCGCGCGATGAAAAAGGAAATCTTTCCGCTTTTGAAGCTTCATTGGTTGGTACGCCTGTGCATGATCCGAAATTGCCTTTGGAAATCCTGCGGACGATTCATTCTTTTGACCCATGTTTGGCTTGCTCTGTCCATCTTTACGATGAAAAAGGAAATTATGTTCATCAAATGGAAACGTTTTAATACATAAAAACGATGAATACACGAGAAAGAAATTTAGTAGGAGTATATGTGTGGGAGTTGCCTGTGCGGTTTTTCCACTGGATAAATGCCCTTTGCATCGTTATTTTGTGTATTACGGGATTTATTATCGGAAATCCGCCGGCCATTATGAGTGGAAATGAAGCGTCTTTTAGTTACTGGTTTGGGATTGTGCGAATGACTCATTTTATAACGGCGTTTGTGTTCCTGTTTAATTTTGCTTTCCGCATTTATTGGGGATTTGTCGGGAATAGATATGCTAATTGGAGAAATTTTATTCCGCTTAAAAAATTCCAATGGAAAGAGCTTATTCAGGTTTTGCAAGTTGATATTCTGATGATTAAGAAAAAGCCGGTTGAAAGTATCGGACACAATACCTTAGCAGCGCTTATATATTTCGGACTGTTTTTGATTTTTGCGTTGCAATGTCTTACCGGTTTCGGTTTGTATGCCCAAATGAGTAAATCTTTTCTTCCCCACCTGTTTACATGGGTTGTTCCTTTGTTTGGCGGTGACTTGATGGTGCGGTATATCCACCATTTTACGATGTGGCTTTTCATCTTGTTCGCCATCGTGCATGTCTATCTGGTATTTTATCACGATTACATCGAACGGAGAGGCGTAACCTCTTCGATTATAGGCGGATGGAAATTCATCGAAAAAGACATATTGGCTGAGCAAGACGCCAAAGTGAAAAGAGGAGAAGCTATTTGATTTTGATGAAAACACTTATACTTGGTGTTGGTAATCTTGTGCTGAAAGATGAAGGTGTAGGGATACACATCATCCGAGCGCTTGAAAAAGAAAATTTACCCTCCGGTATCGACCTGATGGATGGCGGTACCGGAGGGCTTCATTTATTAAGCTGGTTGGAAGAATACGACCGAATCATCATGATTGACGCCACCTTAGACCAGAATCCTCCCGGAACGGTACGGTTAATCCGCCCGCATTATGCTTCCGATTTTCCACCCTTAATGAGCGCCCACGAAATAGGTTTGCGGGATATGATTGAAGCGATGACGATTTCAGGGAAAGTTCCTGAAATTCTTTTGATTGTGGTTTCGGTAGCGGATATCAGCGCGGTGGGGATGGAGTTGTCGGAAGAGGTGAAGGCTGCAATACCGGAGGTAATTGAAATTGTAAAAAGTTTTTTTGATTAAAATTGTAAAATAATTATTATCTTTGCATTATTATTTTATAATAATCATAAAACAATAAATCTATGGTTAAACTACAGAATCCCTTTGTAACAGGGGGTTATATTGCCTCGGAATATTTCTGTGACCGTGAAAAAGAATCCGGACAATTACTAAAAAATATTCAAAATGGGAACAATGTAACTTTGATTTCCACGCGCAGAATGGGAAAATCGGGGTTGATTCAGCATTGTTTTAATAATACGGAAATTACAAAAAATTATACAACATTTTTCGTTGATATTTATGCAACTAAATCATTGAATGACTTTGTATTTTTGTTGAGTAAAAATATTTTCAACCAACTAAAATCATCAAGCCGAAAAGTGTTGGAAAGTTTTTTGATTGCACTTAAATCGTTGCGGCCGGAAATATCGTTCGACGAGAAGGGACTGCCGTCGCTCGGATTAGGTATTGGCGATATTCGTAAACCTGAAGTTTCTTTAGATGAAATTTTTCAGTTTCTGAACACTTCAGCAAAACCCTGTATTGTAGCGATAGATGAATTTCAACAAATAATAAAATATCCCGAAACCAATACTGAAGCATTGCTGCGTACTTATATACAACGAAACCCGCAGACTCGATTTATCTTTGCAGGAAGTCAACGGCATATTATGGGCGAAATGTTTAATTCGGCTGCACGTCCTTTTTTCGCAAGTTCCTCAATGATGTACTTGGATGCCATTGAAAAACAAGTCTATGTGGAATTTGCCCAAAAACATTTCAAAGCCGGCGATAGGGAAATAACAACAGAGACAATAGAGAAAATTTATGACTTGTTCGAAGGAGTTACATGGTACATACAGAAAACACTCAATGCTTTATATGCCGAAACAGCAATTGGAGGAAAATGTACGAAAAAGATGGTGGATGAAACAATTAATTTCATAATAGATTCCAATAAATATACCTATTCCGAGAATATGTTCCGTTTGCCGGATAAGCAGGGAAAGTTACTGATTGCCATCGCAAAAAGCCTCAAAGTAGAAGCGCCGACATCATCTGATTTTGTGAGGCAACACAATCTTCTTTCGGCAAGTTCGGTACAAGCAGCCTTGAAAGGATTGCTTGAAAAAGAATTTGTTACTCGTGATGAAAACGGTTATGCCGTTTATGATAAGTTTTTTGAAATATGGTTAAATAAGAAATATTGACCATTTATTCAAACAAGCCCTCAATTTCCATACTACTCAAATTCTCCAACGGATTATTGGAAGTAATAAAAGTTTCCGATAGTCGATTCTTTTCTTCTTGCAAAGAAATAATTTTTTCTTCGATAGAATGTGAAGAAATGAAGCGATAAACCATAACCTTTTTGTTCTGTCCGATGCGGTGCGCCCTACTCACGGCTTGCATCTCGGCAGCGGGATTCCACCAAGGGTCTATGATAAATACAAAATCGGCTTCGGTTAAGTTCAAGCCTGTGCCTCCAGCTTTTAGAGAGATTAGGAAGGCGCTTACGTTTTTATTTTGGTTGAAATAGTCGATTTCTTTCTCCCTTTTCTCTGTTTTTCCGGTAAGCATTGCGTACTTCCATCCTTTTTCATCGAAGTATTTAGCGATAATTTTTAAGGATTTAACAAACGAAGAAAAAATCAATACTTTATGCCCGTTGGCTTTAATGTCTTCAAAATATAGAAGTACTTGGTCAAATTTACCGGAATCGCCGCTATATTGGGGATAGGTCATAACCGGATGATTCGATAAAAGCCTCAAACGAGTCAGGCTCTGCAAAGCGACAAAACTGTTTCTTACAAAAAAATCGCGATTTTCTAATAATTTGTTGCGAATGCTGTTTTTTTCTGTAATATATACTTTTTCCTGTTCTTCGGTCATGTCGCAATAAACAATTTCTTGCGACAATTGCGGTAATTCAGGAGTTACTTCTTCTTTGGTCCGACGAAGTATAAACGGTTGAATCAAACGTTGAAGGTTTTCTTGCGATTTTTTATTTTTTTCTTTGTGAATTTGAAGGATGTAATTGTTTCGAAAAGTGGACAGATTTCCCAACAATCCGGGATTGATAAAATTGAATTGCGCCCAAAGGTCCATTAAAGTGTTTTCAATAGGCGTTCCGGTAAGCGCCAGCTTGTATGTTGAATGTAATTTTCTAACAGCTTGATAAATAGCCGATCCCGGATTTTTGATGTATTGACTTTCGTCTAAAATAAGATAATGGAAAGTATAGCTCGACAGATAATCTATATCTGCGCGAACCATTCCGTATGAAGTAATAACCACTTGATAGGAATCAAACAATTCTTCTATTTGTTCGGGTCTGTGACGATTAGCTCCGGCGTAAATGTAAATTTTTAAGCGAGGCGCAAATTTTCTTATTTCGTTTTGCCAATTATGCAGTAAAGATTTTGGCGCAACAACTAATGAAGCGGGAAGTTTTTGCAAATAAACCGATTCCAAAAGCGTAATGGTTTGAAGCGTTTTACCCAAACCCATGTCATCGGCGAGGCAACCTCCAAAATGGTTTTTTCGCAAATGTTCCAACCAATAAAAACCTTCTTTCTGATAAGGACGCAATATGTTTTTCAAATTACCGGGGATAGGAGGATTCTCAAGTGGCGTTTGATTAAATCTCTTTAAAATTGTTTGACTATCTTCTGCAAAAAAAGTGTCGATTGATTCTGCCAAAAATTGAGCATGTATTTTTCGAACATGAATTTTATTTCCTGAATTTTCGGTATGCATAAAAAGCTCATGGTAGCGATGAAACCATACTTCAGGTAAAATAAAAATGCTTCCGTCCGGAAGAACGTATTCGATATTTCCGGTCAAAATGTGCTTTTTAAACAGACTGAAAGGAATTCTAAATTGGTCGAAAACCACATCAATTTCCATTTCAAACCAATCAATCTTTTCACTGACTTTCGATTCCAATTTGATTTTTCCCTGATAGTAACGATGTTCAGTTTTTTGTTCGATTTCAAAATCCTTTAACTTATCTGAATTTTGGTTTATCCAATCAATTAAACCAAATTTTTGCAAAATTTCAGGGTTTCGTTTTAAATGGAAAAAGATGTCGTTTTGAACTTCTAAACCTAATTCAAGCAAGTGATTGAAAAGACGTTTCTCCAATGCCAAGTCGCGGTCGAACCAACAGATATTTTTTTGTCCATCCGTTTCTTCCAGACTCAATACTTGTTGTTTTCTGGGATTAGCAGTAAAAGTAAAACTACGGCCTCCATAGCGGAAAACCAAAGAGAGCGCTAAACGTGATTGAAAGTCTTCTTCGAGCGTCAAAACCGCCTTTTTATCAGGATGAGTTTGAATCATTTCAATCCCTTCTATTTGAACATCATACTTTGGAATGGTTTTTAAAACAAATTTTTCAATATACATTTTTTCCGAAGAAAGCGGAACATTGATATGTGTTTTATCAAAAAAAGGGATTAACTTTTTAGAATCAATATCTTCTACCCTGTGGACTTTATTTCCTAAGAGAACAATGCAAGGTTCGTTCGATAAAACGATTGCCGGTTTTTCCTGCAACAGAATTTCTTCGTCTTTGTTCGTTAAAGATATAAAATAACGCAAGCCGTTTTTATCCTTAATAAAATGAAAAAGACAACGGCTTTTTTCGGGAAGAAGATCGATTTTATGATGAGTATAAACCACGCGGGCGTTTGGCATTTCTCGAAAGTATATGGGAATATCGGTTTGCAGGGCTAAATCAAATATCTTAGGACATTGTTTTTCTATTCTCGGTCGAATCAAATTATCAATTGTACTTTGTGGAATGTTAGATTTGTCTTTGTTTCCCACATAAGCTTTCAAGAGGACTTCGTCGGAAATGTCTTTTACTGCTTTACATAAATCAATCTCCGCTTTAGAGGCGCCTTTTTCAATTTCTTCATTGATATTAGGAAGTCCTAAAATTTGAACACTCTCGGAGGATAGTTCAATAGCCGAATATAGATTTATTTTCCAACCGAACCGAAGATGTTCGGTTATGATTAAGACTAATTTATCATCCACTTTCTATATCACCTCAATCTCCTCACTCTTAATCCATCCGACATTTCCATCGGCTGTTTCGATTTCGTTCCAATTCCCGATTTTGTTTTTCAGTTTCACTTTCGTTCCTTCGTGGAGGATAAATAAGTCTGTTCCGCTATTGTCAGGCGAACTTTTGATGGTAGTGGTCGGTTTGAAGATAATGGCGTAGTTGCGGTTCGTTAAACTTCTCTTTTGATCGAATGCAAAAATATTTCCGAAAATTGTCAATATCAGTAAAAAGATTCCTGCATAAAAACTCGCTTTTTTTATTAATATTTTTCGTGAAAAGAAAAAGAAGAACAAGCTGCCAATCAATAGGATAAAACATATAATACCAAACTTGCTCCAAGCGTCTGTGCTTAGAAGGTTTTGCACAGACCGAAACCAAGTGGTAAGAAAAAATTCCCCTACCGGCTCGATTTTATCCACAGCTTTCAATTTTGCTATTTCTAAGTTGAAACGAATATCGCTATTCCCCGGATCTAACAGTAGCGCCCGTTCGTAATTCAAAATGCCGGGAGCGATCTTATTTGCCTTGTAATAACTGTTGCCCAAGTTATAATAAACTGTTGCGGATGCTCCTTTTTCTTTCAGAACGGATTCATATAATTCGATAGCATTGGCAAAATCGCCTTTTGCGTACGCTTCATTTGCGGCTTGAAGATTATCTTGCGCCGACAACCGATTGGTTGTCAATAGAATTGTTATCAGGATAAAAAACAGTTTCTTCATTTTCTTAACCCTTATTTTTTGATTGTACTTTCCATTTTATCTATCGCTTTGATGGTCGAATGATACAACTCATCCATTGCGCCGCTTCCCTGCGAAGGAGCAAAACGGGCAAACTCTGCTGTGTCGAGAATATTTCTAAACTCGTTGATTAGACTTTCGTCTACGCCATACTGAGTCAGGTTGGCTTCAACATTGTCTTTGGTCAGCGCCGAAACCGGAATATTCAATTTATCACTCAAATATCCCCAAACGGCTTTTAACGTTTCATCATAAAAAGCTTCTTTTTTGTTTTCATTCAAATATTTTGCAACTGTTTTCAATCGTTTGGAAGCTACTTTATTGGCTTTTTTGGTGCGTACCAAGGCGATGTTGGCATTTTCGGCAGCTTGTTTCCTGTAAACGATAAACAAAATGATAAACAGTAAAGCCGGAATGATATACCATAAATAATAATTGAATGTTCCGAATAAAAACGAACC
>Ga0209629_10003141_pt1 | contig 11672 bp, 6 predicted proteins | sample TergutCu122P5_FD_187286 | JGI IMG/M metagenome (GOLD analysis project Ga0209629, IMG submission 187286) | Cubitermes ugandensis P5 segment gut microbial communities from Kakamega Forest, Kenya - Cu122 P5 (SPAdes) (version 2) | ecosystem: Host-associated > Arthropoda: Insects > Digestive system >...
CCTCCGACTACCATCTTTTCGGGTTTGTGAAGGATCAGCTGCGTAGACAACATTATGAGAGAACGGAGGCAATTCAGAAAGCAGTGCGTCAGTGTTTTCGGATGGCTGGAACAGAGTTCTACCGCAGGGGCATTTTCAAACTTCCAGAACGCTGGGAGAAATGTGTACAAATAAGTGGCGATTATGTGGAAAAATAAAGAAAGTTATGTAGATTAAGGTGGTGTATTTGGTTTGTCAATAATAAAGCATGTTACGTTACAAAAAATTGCTGCTCATGACTTTCGGTACGACCTACATACTTAAAATGAATAGGAATTAAGATTTCAGACAGGTTTGTAGCTTTGGAGAACTTAAGTGAAAGCAAGGATATAAATAGGACTTTGGAGAACATTAAAGAGAATATCAAAATCTCAGCTAAAGAGAGTCTAGGTCTGTACAAATTGAAGCAGCATAAACTATGGTTTGATGATGAATGTTTACATTTTTTAGATCAAAGGAAGCATACTATAATGCAGTTATTACAGGATCCAAACCAAAGCAATGTAGATAATCTAAACAATGTAAGACGTGATGCTCGTAGACATTTCAGGAACAAAAAGGAATATCTGAATGGACAGACAACCTTCTGATTTTTTTTGAGTGACTTGCAAAAGTTAGGGCAAGGGACTAAGTAGTGTATTGAGCTACGGGGGGGAGTATGTTGGATAAATCCCGAGTTTGGTCGCTGTAGCTTGTTTCCTTCATGATCGGGCTAAGGACTTATCAGCACCCCCTCATACAAAAGTTGCACAATGACAAAATACATTTAAATCACAACTGCTTTCCTTGAAGAATTAACAGATAACTTTAATCGAATGATCTATGTTACTGTTATGTATAGCTTCGTACATTAAAAAATCTGGTCACCACCTTGCTAAAGCCCGTGATATTCCCCCCCTAACGGTGGGACGCTATACCCTGTAGAAATTGTTACCAATGTTTCGAAGAAGCCTCGTGTCTTAACGTTTGAGGTTCAGCATTCCAAGAAGAGTTGCGTAACCGATTCATATTTCGTAAATAATATAAACTATGATGTTTATCTTAATGCAGTTTCTGCCTGACACGTTAAAATATTCACAACTCTATCTTATTTGTTAGATTTCCTGACCCTGCAGATGACGGTAATATTTTCTTTCGATAGATCGGAAAAACTAACCTAACAGTAACAAAATAGAAAAATTAGTCTTTATTCTCAACCAATAAATACTAGTCTTAGCAGCTAAATTATTTTAAGGAGAGTCATCTCTTGTTAGCTTTATAATGATATCCTAATAATGTCTTGCTATTCAGTTGGGTATAACCAAAATTATATACTAACCGTGGAAACATTTTTATATATCTACATGTGAGTTAATCAATGCTGAAGCCATTTCGTGTGACAACGGTTTGATGCCGTGCACAGATCATACATACATATGCCATGTGTCTGTTGGATCTTGCAGTCTGTGGTGACTTAATACGGCGCCAAATGTTCGATTTGGACGTTGTTGTGGGGTGATTGAATATCTGTTACATTTTGTTTGGAAGTGAAACTGAATTTGAACAGATAGTTAAACTGTGTTGATCAGTAAGTATTATGATTAAAGTTTTCTCGTCATTCATTATTTGAATACTTTGAAATAAACACTTCAATTTCAGACTTGTTCATGCATCCAAAGGAAAGAGCACAGAGCTCCATACTTAACCTCCTTCATGTTTGAATCCTTACTGGATCATCTTGAGGGAGATACAGCTGACCAATATAAAAGTATTTCTCCAGTCTTACTGTATTTTTATCCATTGTATTATGAAATATTTTTGCAATAAAATCTGTTAAAATCTTTAACAGTCTGTATGTAGTGTCTATTATTTTGGGGATGTTATTGTTTTGATGTAATGGTAATGTAGATTTGATTTTGTCAGTACTTTAAATGACATGCAAGGTATTACTTTTGAAACACAACAGATATACAAATATTACATTTTTTGCTGCATTACATGCATTTAAGTATATATAGATGTTTACAGAATTATATCCTGTAGTCTTACCTTTAACCGTGATGTATTGTTGCTGTTGGGTTTCCATGTTTTTGTCTGTTCTCAGTGCATATCTATTGTTACACTGTATACAAGGTTTTCAGCTTATTATGGGAGCATATTTTAATGGAGTGACATTTTCTTTGGACACCACTCTTGAATTAATTTCCTTTGTTCTGTTTGTATTTCAGACATGTCTCTAGAAATTATTACGTTTGAAAAATCATTCCAAGAAAGACTGTCTGAGTATAAAGATATCTTGGGTGTCAGTGATCATGTACCAGTGTGTAGAATTCAAGATGAATGGTATTACTATATTGAAAACTTACTAGAACCTGCAGGTTGGCAGGCAGTTTGGAAAATTTCACGACAGAAGTGTGATGAATTTAAGATACGGTTTCCTACACTTGTGATTGTAATGGTATGGATTTTTTTACATTAATAACATTTATTTTTAGTTGGAAGTGTTCACTGTGTATTTCTTTTGGTATATATGTGGTTTAGTATGGAAGTGACACATTTATTCTAGTGAGTTACAAACCTTGATTTTCTTGGACATTCCTATACTGCTTAATTGAACTCAATTATAAATCACACCACTGTGAATTGTGAGTGTGTTAAAGAAATGTTTTTTTTTAACAAACTGTACCATGGGTTTCAGTGATATGTTTCAACACAGTACTTTCTGTATAATGAATATGGAACTGTTGTTATTGTTTTCAGACTATATTTTATTAATTTGACAGCTTTCTTTATGTATAGGATAATTATTTTAAGTACTCAGTTGCTAGTCATTATCCATTGGTTTGCATGTATTATACACCATGCCTACTCACTGGCTAATACCCAAGTTGCTTACCACAGATGTTGTGAGGATTTTAATAGTTGTCTGCAGTTTGTATGCAGATTCCATTGAAGCAATGTGTGTTTTTGTATGATACGTGTGCTCAACACAGTTCCCACAAGAAAGGCTGTAAATTCAGACATCAAGTTTTGTGATGTACCTTTTCCAAACATGACAACAATTTACAATTGCATGACAAGGTATTGAGCAACTTGTTTCATTCTAGACAGCAAAAGAACATGCAGAAGATATGCTAACTGAGGAGAAACTGGCCAGAAATGATACAGGATTGGAAAGATCTCTGAGAAACTTACTGGCTCAGTTTGCACAAAATAAAAACACCTGTGTTTGCAGTATCTGCACAAGGTGCAGTAAAATTGTTGCATTTGCATCTTTCTTAAGACAGCTGTAGTTCACAAACTTTACAACACAGACTGTGAAACAAGACTGAATTTTGTGAACTGGTACCTGCTGGAGAACTAGATCCTGCACTCATTCTTTTAGTGATGGTTGATTTCTGCACAGTGGATATGCAGACTCTTAGAATGATGTGTATAAATCCCATGTCAATCTGTACAGTGCCATTACATGAAGTTCCGGTTGGTGTGTGTTGTACTCTGAGTGAAACTAGGATTATTGGGCCAATTATTTTCTAATTCCACCATCATTTCTTGAACAGCTTTCCAGTTACAAGAGAATCTATTCTTTATTTCAAAAAGACAGTGCTATGGGTCACACTCAAACAACTGTGTGCAATATGTGGAAATAAAATGCCAACTAGATGCAACAGAGGTTTTTATTGCAGATCTTATTGCTTGCTCAACATGTTTCGGGCATCACTATGCCCGAAACATGTTGAGCAAGCAATAAGATCTGCAATAAAAACCTCTGTTGCATCTAGTTGGCATTTTATTTCCACATATTAACGACGATGCACGGTCAAAATCACATCAAAACTGTGTGCAATGTGTACAGAGTATCTGTGGTGAAAGATTAGCAAATAGGAAATTGTGGCCTTTCATTTGCCATGTAATTTTTACATGGTGAGCCTGTTAAGGGATAAATGGTATAGAAAAAATCCTTGCATTGAAGATGATCTGAAATAAAGCATTCAGAATGTAATGTTTTCAGTTTTGCCAGTAGATTGATGTGCAGTTATCAACTTATGTGTTAAATGTGATGCATGTCTGTGAAGGAATCCATTTCAAACATCATCTTTAAATAAGATGATTAGAGAATCTAATAATAACTGTGATGTGGTGAATTAAAATCCATGGACCCCCCACTCACAGAAAATTGAAATGGCAGTGTTTGCTGCACTGCCTGCTGTCATGCAAAATGGCCTGAATATGTGCAGTGATGTGTGATGTAATTTTTAAAAAATGTCCTTTCAAATGTGCATTATGCATATTGTCGAGAGTGATAAAAATTACTTAATTTACAGAGTAAAACTGTTTTCTTGTTTGTTATGGCTATTTACAGATATCCTATTTTGTAAGATATTCTATTTAGCCAAGTAACTGAGTAAATGAAATTTTATCTTCATAAGTATTTACAGTAATTACAAATCTTGCAACTGGTCTCTAGAGACAGAGGAGTACAATTAGAGATAATCTGTTAATGATGCTTCAAGCAACTTACTTTTATATACTGCGTGAAACATTTAATGTATAATACATATTCTGACATTCTGTGAAAGTTAGCATTTTAGTATTTGGAGGTCGTTTAAGTGTCTTGTGTGTGTGATTTTTTTTTAACTTTTTTACTTTCGTCTGCAATATATGACAGTAATGAGAGTTTGTTTGCTGGTAAGAGGAAATATATTAATACTTTGTGGTTGTAATGTTGTACAGTCTTGAAACTGTAATGTTTTAAACATTTCACTGCCAATTAATGGCTATTTTTACAAAATGTTACAAAAATACATAGGAGTTGGTAGCATGACCTTTTAAGATGCTGAAGTGATCAGTGCAGCATTTGGTCAACATCCTACCACAGGAACAAAGAAAAATATGTCACTCATATATCATCGTCTGATTGCAGAAAACTTATGTTAAAAATAATCAGCAGGTTACAGCACCGGCTTTTTTAAGATTCACGCAGTAAATGATCATGGCAGTATTTGGTAAACAGCTGACTGCAGCAAAAGGAAATAGTACTTGTTTACTTACTGCTACCCTGCAGCAGAGAGCAGTTTGCTTTATGGAGGATATATTGGTCAACATATGAAAAGGTGTAAATGTCATATTGTATGGATGCAACATTTGTGTTCATTTTTAGGTGAAAGATGTCATTTTTCAAGAATTACAAGCTGTTGTGGATATTATGGCAGTACAAGATGACATCAGTCTGGCAGAACAACATGAGGTTCCCTTAACAAGCCTTTATCCCACAAAGATACAGGAAAATAATATGCTTGATATTTATGGCACAGCAAATTGCCTAGACCAGCTCAGGTAAGCATGGAGACCTGTGATAGAAATTGAAACACATAGTTTAATCAATTTCAGACTAAATTTTCTCTTACAATGCAGCCTTAATTGCATGTAATAGAAGAGAATGTAAGAAGTGAGTAATCGTGGTATGGTTTCAGAAAACCATGAAGATCATGCTAAGTCACTCATAAAATACATATCCATTTGAATCTCTACGTAGGCCTTTTGTGATTTTGTTTTGGTAATGTGCTTGTTTCAGTGTGTTATTTATATTGTTATTTTGATTGAGGCTGCTTTAATGTTAGTGATATTCCAAGTGTACTTTTTATGTAACAGTGTCAAGATATTGGAGTATTATATACTGTAGTTTTTCTGTGGCAGGTTCTTTTACATTCATCTCTGGCGGCCATGGGACTGTGACGATGAAAACCAGGATTGGCTACTTATGCATCTTGAAGCTCGTCTACAGTTGTAAGTTTTCCCCAAGATAGATTATACAAATAAATTGAGAAAGCTGAATACACAATATTCAGAGAGGGTTGTACATCATAAAATATGTAATTTGTGTTTGCTAATATATTTCAAATTTACCAAACTTTCCATCACGTGGGAAACACAAGCATTTGTAATGGACTTCTTCTACCATATTTGCCAAATTCACTTGAGAGTTGAACTATTACAATTTCAATGGCCACTTTTCTTGTTGGAGTGCTTTAAATAATGTACTGCAATTTGTATCATGCCGGAGATGTTCAGAATAAAAACGTTTATGTATCTGCAAGCCTGTCACATGACAGGCTGCCATAATATTCACACACTACTCCATGGCCCCTGTCATTGCAGTTTCTTTATTCTGTTAATTTCATCTCTCATAGTGCTGCCATCTGTTTGTGCTATGTTGTATTATATACTTGATGCTGAACTCCCTCTTCAGCCTCAGCCCACACTTCACAGTGAACACAGTCTATTTCAATTATAAAAACTGTTTCTCTGCTAAGATGGCATTTTTCATGAAGAGTATTGTTGGCAATACTTTCCATGACAACAAGGGTGTGACTCACTCACGCAAGGATATCATACAAGGTAGATTTTACCAAATTTTGAGCCCATTCAGCATTATCTCATGGTAAAGTCGTATGGTAATTTTTATGTTTTAAAACATAGAACAAAACCCTGAACCTGATATGTGTGATTAAAAATTTTACAAATACCTTTAGTCCCCCCTATTCATGGAAGTATGTCTGTGCTGACTTTACTTTGGCCAAAATTTGAATTTGTTCAAATTAAGTTTTTATTTCTTTAAGATAAGTATAGAATGAAATCATCTATTTATTTAAGACTAACATGAAACTCATAGAAATGTCAACACAAAGTGTTAGAAACAGTCTTTTTTGAAAAAGATCTAACTTCAATAACCTGAAATGTTTTGGAAAGACATTTATCCTTATATGAAGAAAGTGACCTTGTTAGAGTAGTAGCACATGCGCTGTTCTTAGCTAACTAGTTGCATTTGAAGTGGGAGAAGACTACGCCTTAACCATTTATGTATAATGACTGTGTAGCTTATTACCATTTATAATTGATGTTTTACCTTTTCATTCATGCAAGATGCAATAGAATGGAAGTTTAATTTAGAATTGTGCATATATTAATGCAGAGGACTCTGTAATTATCCAGTGTTCAGATTAACTTTCAGGACCTAAAATATCAGTGACACTATTACTATGTCATAACTTAAGGTATTTGAAAGGTTTAGTTGTGCTTTCATATTATCTGAAGTTCATGCCCTCTTTTATGACATTTAGGATTGAAACTTGTCCCTCATTCCTGCACTTCTAATTCTGTTTACTACCAGTTATTAACAGCCTCTGTGTTGCAGTATGGTAGAGTTCCTTAATGTACAATGTCATTTAGCAACACTCTGTGCCAGCAGTATTGTGTTGACACATCAAGATTTTTAGGTACTTTGTTACTGTTAACTTTTCACAACCATTCTCTGATACGACAGGGAACAATAATGAAGAAGTGCTGTGGAACAGAATTTGTCTAGAAACACTTGAAAAATTAATTGATTTGCTCTCCTAAGGCTGTTAATTTATAATGTTTTGTGCAACCGAACACATTTCGCACTTTTCTGTCATAATGCTAAGATGTTGGAGGCAATTGTGATGAGTCAAAATGATTTTATTCTGTTAGTTTTACTTACGTTCATTTCATCAATATGATTTAAATATCATATATGGTAAATATTTTCAAATAGTTGCATGATCTGTACATGGAATTAACTCAGATTCTGTTATGATAAGGTGTACAATCTTGTAAATGTGTGTGTGTGAATTCTGATGGCTATATGTTTTAGAAAACCCGCTGGAGATGACTGGCTCAGATTAAAATATTCTATGGCTGTTGTTAATAATAATAATAATAATAATAATAATAATAATAATAATAATAATAATAATAATAATAATAACAATAACAATAACAACAACAACAACAACAACCTTGGTTTTGTGTCAGTTGTACTTTGATGACTTTATGGATAAATGAATGATTTGTATTAAAATTCTATGGAGTGGAACATTAAAATAAAAATTATTTCTTTAAATTCTGCAGGTACTATGATATGCAATCAGGAGCATTACCTCATGAGACTGGGCAGCATATTCGTTTATTACTGGAGGAAGCGAGGGAGATTGAACATAAGATGCAGGTTGCCAAAGAAGAAGCTGATACAGACGAAATAGATGATAATAATGCTTTGAAAATTATGGAACTTCAGATCCGACGAGAGGAAATCAAAAGAGAAATAGAGATTTTAGAAAATCCAAAAATGAGGTGGGTCACTACTGTGTTTTTATATTTTAAAATTTTATTACTCTCTGATCTGTAATTGTAAACAAGTTATGGAGTAGGATTTATGCCACCAAAGGTGAAGAGGTTAAGATAAATTTAGCAAGGAGTTGCGTTTAAAGCAGCCAACATTATTGTCAACTACATTGTGAAGTATGTAAAGGTTATGTCAATGTCCTCAACTTACTAACCTAATTGGTTATGTGCTCATTCAGATGACATGAGTACATTTTTGCTATGAAACATCACTCAATGGAAGCCATTTGTTAGAAAATGGATGTGTTTTACCAAATCAGATATTGTTTGATCATTGTGAGGCTTCAACTATGAAATCTTTAAATAAATTTTCAATAGGTTATATTGGAAGAGACCTACTGGTTATGTCATGGGTTGATTTCAATTACATAGTGATAGATGAAAAGGAATTAGTGTGTTGAAGGTAATAAAATTATTGGTAAGTAATGCTGGTGAGATAGGATATACAATAGTCCTTCAAGACTGACACCGTAAACGATGATTGTGACAAATGAGTAATGATGATGACAGTGACTAGATGGATTCAGGTATAACAGAATAATAGAATGTGATTAATATGTTTAAAGAAAATGAACTAATGTGGTTTTGGAGATTGCTGTCCTTAGGTTGTCATGCGTCCCAGAAGACTTATGTTGCATTTTTATTACGATGAAAATCCCAAATATTGCATTGCCTTCTAAAGTCTAAGAATAACCTGAATTATATTTACAGGTTTAGTTTGTACCTTGCGTAAACACACTCCCTTTCAGAACTAAAAACTTTAAAAAGCACATAAATGCATTCTGGGGCCAGAATATAGAGTTTTGAATATTAAACATGCAAAGTAATAAAAGGCAATAAATTAGTGCTGAATAGAGGTACGATCTCTGTTTATTCTATGAACTGTACAAAATGCAGATGCACTGGGTGGACAGAAATAATTTTGAATGTTAAGCCTGGTGTGTAGAAAAAACCCGTAGGCATTGAGGGAATAAATGGCTTTAATGCATGCGCAGTCAAACCTCATTAATCTGAAGTCTGGAGAATCAGAATTACAGGCTTTGAATTATCCAGTTTTTTATTTTGCTTCCCTGCTGGGTTTTTATTTGCAATAATGATGTAATATGCCAATCCCAGTGGCTCTGCAGTCTAAGGCATAAGCCTGCAATCACGTAATTACCCACTGAGGGCATAGAGATTTGTCTGTTGTATTTGTTGTGTGCGATGCAGGTAGCAGTCTCTGCGATGGGCTGGTCACCTGTTCAGACTAGTACTGTCAGGTGTGTGTATCTAATTGTTTGTGATCTAGAAACCTCAACAAGTAGGCAGCCTAGGCCCAACTTGGGATGTTGCACCACCGGAAAAAAATGATGTAATAGGTTATACTGTGTGCAATGATTCATGAGAAATGCTAGTGGGTGCAAGAGGGTTTTAAATATAATCATATTAAATTTTAAATACTATCCATTATTAATTCCTGTAAGTTGGAATTTCTCAGTGTTTTTTCATTATTTCCTAAAACATGAATAAATTGATCTTTGAATAAGTTCTTGTGAAAGCAATGGACATTTTGCACTTTATGTTTTCTTAAGGACTTTGAATTTGTTTGTTAGACCATTAGAATTGTTTCAAGATGGCCATGAATAATTTGAAGCTTTTTGTATAACAATCCTGCAACTACTGTACCAGACTGATTGACAGTCATGGACAAGTGTCAAAAACTGTTTCAAATTACAGGGTGGATGTTTGATAGGTTGAGAGTTTTATTACTGTTGAGATTGCCATTAATAACAAGAGTAGTTTAGAATAAGGTATGACAAAAATTTGTTAATAATAGCTGAGCTTTTGTTATTTTGAAGGGGTAATGTGCAAAATCTTTATTCTTATTCTTGGAAATGTGGACTTAATTTGTTGAAAGTCAAGTTTCATATGAAATTCTGATTTAATAGTTAAAAAGTTCATACTCTTATAGCATGGTGACCTCATGTAAACACATGGAACATGTTGATAAAAAGTGAACCTTAGAATGTTTTGTTTGTTCAGCATCTCATGGTCCATTTCTTGGTTTCCTGTCCTACTTGTCTAGCCTCCCGTCTAGGTGATTTTGATTCGTGTAAATGATAGGATCTTAAATGGTTTATTATTTTTTCTGCTTAGATATTATTAATGAAGGGATCATGTATGGGATTCAAGTTTGATGTGAGAAGAGTTCATAATTTGAACTGTATGTGAAATTTAAACAAGTTTGATGATGTTTTGAGTTCAGATTTTTAAGTTCAGTCACAGAACATTAAATCTACCATCAAAACAAATTTTTCATGAAGCTGTAAGAAAAATTGCATTTATCTTTTTGTTATTTAGGAAGTGCGTTATATTCATGCATTATTTTAAAGAGAATGCCTTATCCAGAGGCCATGTCTCTTTGGCTATCCATGTGTTTGTAACCTAATGTAAGTGCCTAAACCATTTGACAGATCTTTTAACGTTTAATGTAGGATACTTTCACTAAAAGGGATCATGTAAACTCAGTTTGGGTTAAAAGTGCTCAAAAAGTTACTGAGCCTTTAGATGAAGACCTACTTGTGTTTCTTTCTTTTTCTCTTGTGTGAACTCTCTGAATATATATATTTCACTGGAAAATGTTTCAGACATTAGTTGCAGAGGAAAATGAAACACATGTTACGGTCAACATGCTTTTTTGGTACATATTACAGATTTTAAGGTAAAAGGCACTTCTTTCGTCATCGTTATATAATTTCAGAATTGTTGGACTGACATTTATAAAACTTTATATTCAATGTTCTTGCGCAAATATGCTTCATGTCATATTTGCCTGTGACAGTGTTTGTACCTAAACCATTGAATAAATGTTTTTAAAATTTGACATGGCATAGCTGTGGAGAAGACATGATTGATTTACACATTTCAACATGCAACATTTTCAAAGAATGCTACTAATCTTCTTCATGTCCATGTGCGGGGTGACCAACGGGAGTCGGATGGTTTTAAAAAAAAAAGTACTTTATAGATTTTCAACTTGAAATGGATTTATTTTTACAAAATTAAAGGTCAAGACATGCCATTTGAGTTAGGTATTCAAGTATGAAAAATAATTTCATTTAGTTGACGACCATCCTCTTGAATGCAGTTTTCAATCCTCCGCTTGAAGTCGTCCATCGCTCGGGCCAACAGCTGTTGATCGATCATGAGCACTTCTTGCCGGATGGCATTCTTCAACTCATTCAAATTACACATGGCCCTTCAGGGCCGTGTGTACACTCACAAACCCCATAATTTGAACGAGTTGAAGGATGCCATCCGGCAAGAAGTGCTCACGATCGGTCAACAGCTGTTGGCCCAAGCGATGGACAATTTCAAGCAGAGGATTGAAAACTGCATTCAAGAGGATGGTCGTCACCTAAATGAAATTATTTTTCATACTTGAGTACCTAACTCAAATGGCATGTCTT